>QWCK01003352.1_pt1 | contig 23130 bp, 9 predicted proteins | sample 1972571 | NCBI WGS metagenome assembly QWCK01 (sample SAMN09866710, study PRJNA288562) | Human gut metagenome isolate term2_stool, whole genome shotgun sequencing... | isolation source: gut | host: Homo sapiens | place: USA: California | reverse complement strand
ATCACTACCAATACCTCATCGGTTATCCGGACGGCAATTTCGGTCCCAACAAGGGCATGACCCGTGCGGAAGCGGCCACCATGTTTACCCGCCTCTTGAGACAGCGCCCGGTCAAAGGGCAACGCTACAACGCGGGCCTCAACGACATTCACGCCGGCGACTGGTATGCGAACACTGTGGGCTATGCGGTGCAAAGAGGCATTGTCAGCGGCTACCCCGACGGCAGCTTCAAGCCCAACAAGCCCATTACCCGCGCGGAATTCGCCGCCATCGCTTCGCGATTTGACGCATTGGCTCAAGGAAACGACATTGCCTTCAGCGACCTGGCGCCGAGCCACTGGGGTTACAACGCCATTCGCTCTGCGGCGACCAAGGGATGGATTTCGGGCTATCCGGACAACACCTTCCGCCCCGAACAAGACATTACCCGCGCAGAAGTCACGGCCATTACCAACCGCATGCTGAATCGCCACGCCGATCTCTATTGGATCGACGCGCACCGCGGCGAAGTGATTCGCTTTGGCGATGTAAAACGCAGCGATTGGTACTTTGAACCGATTATGGAAGCCACCATGGGTCACGATTTTATTCGCGACCGCGACGGAAAGACAGAACATTGGACGGGCCTTAATGGCAAGAGCTTTATCTAAAGCCCGATGAAATGAGAAAAGACAGGTTCGCCTGTCTTTTTTCTTTTGCCCAACAAAAAAGCCTCCCTTGCGGGAGGCCCTTTTTCTGTGCTTATTTTCTGCTTTTTATTGCGTTCACGATCCACAACAAGATCACGGAGCCGATGACGGCGATGATCAGGCTGTAGATGTTGAAGCCGGATACCTTGCCCATGTGGAAGACATTGCTTGCAATGAATCCACCGATGAAGGAACCGACGATCCCGGTGACGATGTTTGCCACGGCACCCATGGATTCGTCTTTGCCCATAATTTTACTTGCGATCCATCCGGCCAATGCGCCGAAGATTAACCAAAATAACATGAAAGTGCTCCTTTCGAATAATTCCAATATAATTCTGCTATTTTATACGTACCCGAGGCTATAAAAATTATTCATTAAAGAGGAATATTTTCGGAAAAATCATCTGCACAGGCTAAATTTCTTTTCCTTCGAATTGGCTGTGGTAGAGTTCGTAGTATTCGCCCTTTTGCGCCATGAGGCTGTCGTGGCTTCCCTGCTCCACGATGTTTCCGTCTTTTAGAACGAGGATCACGTCGGCGCCGACGATGGTGGAGAGGCGGTGGGCGATGACGAAGTTGGTGCGGCCGTGCATGAGCCGGTCCATGGCTTTTTGGATGAGTTTTTCCGTCCGCGTGTCCACGGAGCTGGTGGCTTCGTCCAAAATCAAAATGTCGGGGTCGGAGATCAGTGCCCGGGCGATGGTTAAAAGTTGGCGCTGGCCTTGGGAGATTTCCGAGCCGGATTCGGTAATGATTTCGTCGTAGCCCTTGGGCAGGGTGCGAATGAAATTGTCGGCATAGGTGGCCTTGGCGGCGGCGCGGATCTCATCCTCCGTGGCGTCATCTTTGCCGTAGGCGATGTTGTCTTTAATGGAGCCCGAGAAGAGCCAGGTGTCTTGGAGCACCATGCCGAAATGGCGGCGCAGCTCGTCGCGGGTGAGGCGGCGAATGTCCACGCCGTCCACGGAGATGCGGCCTCCGTCGGGCTCGTAAAAGCGCATGAGGAGATTGATCAGCGTCGTCTTGCCCGCACCGGTGGGGCCCACGATGGCCACGGTTTCGCCGGGGCGCACGTGGAGGGAGAAGTCGTCGATGACCACTTGGTTTTTCTCGTAGCCGAAGCGCACGTTTTCGAAGGTGACCTCGCCCTTTAATTCGCTTAGGGCGACGGGATCGGCGGCTTCGATTTCTTCCTCGGCATCCAGCACGTGGAAGATGCGGTCGGCGGCGGAGATGGCCGATTGCAGTGCGCCCACCACTTCCGCCATGCCGCTGATGGGTTGATTGAGCTTGCGGGAGTATTGGAAGAAGGCCTGAATAGCGCCCAGGGTAATGGCGCCGTTTAGGACCAAAAAGCCGCCGTAGACGGCGATGGCCACGTAGCCCAGATTGGAGATAAAGCCCATGAGGGGCATGATCTCGCCGCTGACGAATTGCGCCTTGTAGGCGTTGTCGTAAAGGGCGTCGTTAATTTCGTTGAATTCCTCCATGGCCCGCTCTTCAAAGGTAAAGCTTTTGACCACTTCCTGTGCCGAAATAATTTCTTCCATGTAGCCGTCCACACGGCCCATATCGTGGCTCTTGGCGCGGAAGTAGCGCTGGCTGATGCCGGCGATTTTCGCCGTGACCAGGGCGCTTACGGGCAGCACGATCAGTGAAATCACCGTGAGGCGCGGCTCGATGTAGAGCATCATGGCCAAGGTGCCGATAATGGTGACCACGGCGCTGATGATTTGAGCGATGTTTTGCCGCATATTGTTGACCACGGATTCCATGTCGTTGGTCATGCGGGAGAGGAGATCCCCCACGGTAAAGCGGTCCAAATAGGCCACGGGGAGGCGCTGAATTTTTTCGGAAAATTCTTTGCGCAGGGTAAAGACGGTTTTCTGCGTGATCTCCACGAGGATGCGGCCCCGGAAGAAGTAGAAAATCGACGAGGTCACGTACATGGCGAGGAGGATGAGGGCGATGCGATTTAAAAAGCCGTAGTCGATGCCTCGCCCCGCTTTTACGGAATCGTAGATATTCGTAATGCCCAGGCCCAAAATCCAGGGCGTGAAAATGTCGATAATCGTCGCCGTGGCCGTAAAGAGAATGGCCAGGGCCATGTACAGCTTGTCTTGATTTAAATAGCCGATGAGCCGCTTCATAATGCGGCGGCTGTCGGCGCTTCGGAGGCTGCGGCGGTCCCGCTCCGTGACGCCTTTTAATCTAGGCATAGAGCACCTCCTCTCCCAATTGAGAGGCGGCGATTTCCCGATACACCGTGGAAGACTTCATCAGCTCCTCGTGGGTGCCGCGGGAAATGATCTTGCCGTCGTCGAGGACGAGGATTTCGTCGCAGTCCAACACCGTCATGACCCGCTGGGCCACGATCAGGGTGGCGGCTTTTTCCGTCATGGGCGCCAGGGCGCGGCGCAGGGCCTTGTCCGTTTGAAAGTCCAGAGCGGAAAAGGCGTCGTCGAAGAGAAGCACCTCGGGCTCCTTGGCCAATGCCCGTGCGATGGAGAGGCGCTGTTTCTGCCCGCCGCTCAGGTTTTTCCCCACCTGAGCCACGGTGGCGTCCACGCCCTTATGGTTGGCGTAGACGAAATCTTGCGCCTGGGCGATGGCAAGGTAGCGGTCCGCCTCATCGTCCGTCAAGGGTGTATCGTGGGACAGGCCGATATTTTCCCGCACGCTTCTTAAAAGCAGCATGGCCTTTTGCGGCGCATAGCCCAGCCTGCCTCGGAGCTCCTTGGCAGAAAGATCTTCGATGTTCACGCCGTTTAGGAGGATTTCGCCGCCGCTGACGTGGTAGAAGCGATGGATCAGCTTTAAGAGGGTGCTCTTGCCGCTGCCCGTGCCGCCGATAATGGCGACTTTCTCCCCGGCCTTCACTTCAAAGGAAATGTCCGACAAGACGGGCCGCTCCGCCCCGGGATAGGCAAAGCTCACGTGATCGAAGACGAGGGAAGTTTCCCCGCCCTCGGGCAGGCTCGCCGTGGCATTTTCTTTTGCCGGCGGCGTTTCGAGCACCTCCACGATGCGGTCGTAGGCGGCCTTGGCATTGGGGTACATGGCGAATAGCATGGCGAACATGCTCAGGCCGAACAAAATCTGTGTCACGTATTGGATAAAGGCCATGAGGTCCCCCACGGCCATGGTGCCGGCGTGGATGCGGCCGGCGCCGAAGTAAAGCACCGCCACTATGGTGAGATTAAAAATTAAATTAAAGGCGGGAAGCATGGTGATCAGGTAATTGTTCACCTGCTCCGAGGTGCGGCGCATGGAGCGGTTCACCTCGTCGAAGCGGCGGTCTTCGTAGTCCTCCTTGCGAAAGGCGCGGATCACCCGAATCCCCGTGAGCCGTTCCCGAAAATGCAGATTGATCTCGTCCATAAGTTTTCGAATTTGGCGAAAACAGGGAATGGATGCGCGGGCGATGGCAATGACCACGGCGAGAAGCATGGGCGCCGAAATCAAAATCACGGCGGAAAGCTTCACATCCGTGGTGAGGCACATATAGGCGGCGCCGAGAAACATGAGGGGCGCGCGCACCAAGGGGCGCAGTGCAACCACGGCCATGCGCTCCAGCTGACTGATGTCGTCGGTGGCACGGGTCAAAATGGAAGGGGCGCCGAAAGTTTCAAACGAGGGGAAATCCAGAGAGAGCACGTGGGAAAAGAGCCCGGCCCGCAGATCCCGGGCAAAGCCCATGGAAATTTTCGCCGCCATCAGCCCCGCCACGGTCATGAGAATCACCGAAAGAGCGGCGAGACCGATCATGGCCACGCCCTTGTTTAAAATCAAAGGCACGTCGCCCTTCAACACCCCGGCGTCCACAATGTGGCTCATGAGCCGCGGCAGGTACAGATCCGCCAAAATACTCAGGGCGATAAGTAAAACTTCGCCGATGATTAAGGGTATATAAGGCTTAATGTATTGTTTCATTTCACCATCCTTTTCAGAAAAAAACTTGTTCTTATAACACTTACCCGATATAGAAAGGTCGTACACATGAAGACCCTGGCCGCCTTAAAAAACAAAAATTTCATCGACGTGGACGGAGGCTACGGCTTCGACCAAAACGCCCTGCGGGACAAATGGAGCGCCTATCGCGTGGACCGGGCCTGTGGCATCGCCGCATTGGCCAATCTCATCGCCTATACCGAAGGAAAGCGGAAGATAGATAAAGGCGAGGCACTGAAACTTATGGGCGACATCCTTCTCGCCGCTCCGCCGCGGCCTTGGGGCATCGCCGCCGGACGCATCCTCGTGCGGGCCATGGGCATCATGGGCATGGGCTATAAGGTGGAATTTCTGAAGCGCCGGGCGACGAATAAAGAAATCAAAACCTTCCTCCTCCGCGCCCTCGCCGCCGATCGCCCCGTGGCCCTTCTGAACACCAACCACCCCAACAAATCCTTCCGCTACCATTGGGTGACCATTACGGAGCTGGTGGAAGAAGAAGGAGAGATGTACGTGCGATTTTCTTCCTGGGGAAGGAGATATAAGATGCGGTTTGAGGAGATGTTCGTGAAGGGAATGGTGTATAGGAGCATGTTTTTTATAAAATAGATTCTTTCTTTCCCATTTATTTTTTGCTCAAAAATTGTTTCTGCCTTCCGAGTGCGGGATGAAAGTATATTCCCTTTGCTTTTTTAACTTATAGCTAATTTACTTTCTTTCCGATTCCCGGGGGCGGGAAAAAGGGCGTTAATCCTGTAGCGGTAAAATTGTAAAAGCGCAGCCGGGGAAGGGGCTAGGGCGTTGCGATTCGCCCTCTGCCCCTTCCCCGGGGCCCCATCCCCATCCACCCACAAAACGCCTTTTAGCAGTGCAAATGCCTGTCGGCATTTGATTCCTGTTGGACCGTGTCGCGGAAGATAGATTTTTAGTTGGGCATTAAATTTAGAATGAAGGACGATTGCCCGACTCATTTTCTTATGTCAGCGAAGAAGCCCGGTAGGAATCGAAACCCGCAGGGTTTCGCACATTAGAAAAGCGTTAGGGTTAAAGGGTGGGGGTCCGGGGGCGGGATAAGGGCGAATCGCAACGCCCTTTTTCCCGCCCCCGGGAAATGAAAGGGTTGAAGGATAGCTATATGAAAACAAAACAAAGCGAATGCATCAATGCTCCGCAATAATTGAAGCGACATAGCCCCTGCGGATTGAGGGCGAATGCGGGCGCCCTGGGCCCTTCCCCTGGTTTAAAAGCCGTGAAAGAACAGAATTTAAGCGAAGAAAGTAACTTGAAAATATTATCTCAGCAACGCAAATAAAAAAGACCCGCGTAGGGTCTCTCGAACAAAGCCGCTTGTCCGCGGCTTTATTCGTTCTCCCACCTCAGGTCTTTTCCGAAGAATGCCATGGGCACGAATTTATGGAAGATGCGGCTGAAGATTCTGTCGCCGTAGACGGTGGAAAGCTCGTTGGGGGTCAGATTGGTGTTGATGATCATCTTTTTGCCGTCGATCATGCGGCTGTTGACGATGTTAAAGAGCTGGGAGTTGGTGAAGCTGTTGTTGAGCTCGGCGCCCAAATCGTCGATGATCAAGAGATCCGCCGTAAACAAGCTGTCGTAGGCCATTTTCATTTCGTCGGTCGAGTCGCGATTGAAGGTCTTTTCTTCAAAGATGCGCACCATGCCGAAGGCGGTTTCGTAAACCACGGATTTCCCCGCCGCCATGAGCTCCGCCGCCACGGCGTGGGAGAGGAAGGTCTTCCCCAGCCCGGTGGGGCCGTAGAGGAGCAGGTTCATGTCGTTGGCCTCGTCGAAGGTGCTGATAAAATTTTCCGCCACGGTCAAAATCTCTTCCATGTTTTGCCGCGGAGAGATGCCTTCGTCGGCAAAGGGCAGGTCGGAATAAATGTCCAGGCGAAAATTGCCGAAATTATTTTTCTCGATCTGCCGCTCGATGTGGCTCGACCGATGGAGATAGGCGGTGAGCCGCTGCTTCATGCAGCTGCAGCGGCTGCCGTCTTCCAAATAGCCCTTGTCCTTGCACATCTCGCAGGTGTAGATGGGATCCAAATAGTTTGGCGGCAGGCCCGCTTCCGTGAGCAGCGCCCGCGCCATGGCTTCGTAGGTTTTCAGTTCCTCCACGGCGGCGTCCTTCACGGCGGTGTCGCCGGAAAGCAGGGTGGCCTTTGCCGCCTCAAAGCCCAAATTGCGAATATTGTCCTCCACCTCTTCCAGGCCGGGCGCCATGGCATAGGCCTCCTGCCGGCGCTCGTAGAGAATCCGTTCGTTTTCCCGCCTGAGGGCGTCGTAATCTGCGCGAATTTTATCGAAGATGGATGCCATCTATTTCTGTCCTTTCCCGTCTAAAAATTGGCGGCGCTTTCGTTGCGCCATTTGCTCCAAAGCCTCGGCGCTGTACTTCGCCGTGGCGGATCCGGTGATGGGTCGAGCGTGGCTCACCCGCGGCGCCTTGGGCTTTTGATCCTTGGAAAGATCGTCGAGCTTCTTTATGTCCTTCGCCTTCCACGCGGCGAGAATGCTTTCGAAATAGCGCCAGTTTGGCTTGGCGATGCCGCCGGTGCGCTTCGCCGCCTCTTCCAAAAGCTCGAAATCCATTTCCGCCGCATAAGATGTCACGGCGGCGGATTCTTCGGCGATGTAGGGCTTGTTGGAAAGGCCCATAAGCTCAAGCAGGTGGCGGTAGCGGTAGTAAGCCTCGTCGTGAGTGCGGAAATTTTCCGCCAAAGCCTCCGGCGTGCGCACATTGGCATCGGCCCAATTCCGCACAATCCCTTCGATATAGGGGACGGAGCGCTTGTTCTTTTCCTCGGTGCCGTAGCGGAAGGCCTCCAAAATCATCTCCGGCGTCATATTATACACCTCGCGCCAGGCGGCGATATCCAGCTTTTGCTGGTAGGGCACCTGCTTGCGCATGTAATATTCCACCCGGGAAAAGAGATTGGCCATCTCCGTGTCCTCCAAGCGGCGCACGAAATCGCTCTTGGTCTGCTGCGGGCTGTAGACCTCCTTGGTGTAAAGCTCCTTCAGGCGCAAAAAGCGAATGCCGTAGCTTTCCCCTTCGTAAATCTTCTCCACGATCCCTTCCGCTTCCCAATAGTCCCACGCCCGCTTCACGTCGGTTTCCAAAAGATTCAGCCGATCGGCCAGAGAGCGGTGATCCCCCTCGCCGCCGTTTAATGCCAGCTGCAGCCCCGCCAAATAGACCTTGACGAAATCCCCGTCGGCCTGAGGCATGTAGTCGTTTAAAAAAATATTTTCCACGGGCGTGTCCCCCAAGTCAAATTGAAGCGTGTCCAATTTAAATTCCACGTCGCCACCTGCCTTTCGTCATTTCCATTTGCTGAACCAACACCGTCGTAAACTGCCGCAAACTCCGTATGTACTTTCGGTACGGGTCGAAGGCGGCGTCCATAAGCGCCTGCCGGCTCAGCTCCACGGGCCGATACACCGGATCCGACGCCTCAAAGCCCAAAGACTCATAGAGGTGAATGGCCCGCCCGTTCCAGGGCAGCACCTCCAAGAAAATCCGCTCAAGCCCCAGATTAAAAAAGCCGTGATTCAACAGCCAAGTAATGGCCTCACGGCCCACGCCTCCGTCGATCACCGCCCGGTCCAAAATAATGCCCAGCTCGGCGCTGCGAGTGATGCGGGAAATCCCCTTCAGACCCATATAGCCCGCCGCACGGCCCTCCACGAGAATGGCGAAATACCTGTCCCGGCGACTCTTCGTCTTCCAGCGAAACCAATCCCCCACCGTGTCCTCGTCTTCCGAAAAATTATACATGGCAAAGAGAGGGTCGTCGTAATCCGTCCAGGACAAAAAATCCCGCACGTGCTTTTCCTCAAAAGGCACCACCTGAATCCCGTGGGAGCCATCCATAACACCCTCTCCTTTCTAGCTATGATTGTACCACATGGAGAGAAAGGGAACTTATTTTTTCTTATTTAAACCGAGGCCTTTCACATCGCCGAACCAAATTCTTTCCATTATATAGGCGATAAAACTAGGTAAAAGAGCCGTAAAGACGAAAGGATAAGAGCACGAAAAAAAGGCCGCACGGGAATAAAATAAACGCCTTCTCTGAGAAAAAAATAAAAAGAGAAAAAAATTTAAAAATATATGTGATAAGTAGAATATTGCATTGTTTTTTTGAAAAGTATGGGGTATCATGGTTGTAATTAGGAATATGAGAAAATGATTTCACATCATATCGATATAAACGAACAGAAACAGGGGAGGAGTCAGAATGAAATCTGCATTGAAACGAGTCGCAAGTCTATTAATGGCCATCATTATGATTCTGGAGGTCGTCACGCCCGGCGTGGTACAAGCGCGCTCAGGCTACGACAACAGGGCCACGGTCAGCGACGAGGAATTCGTCCCGGGAGATGCGTACGTCCCCTCTGCCCAAAATCAGCCGCAGCGACAAGCGCCCAGCAGCTACCGCCCGCAGCGGCAGGCACCCAATACATACCAGCCCACCCGCCCCGCCCCAAGCACCCCCGGCAGAGCGGAAACAAGCGAGGAAACCTTCGACCCCGCTGCGAATAAAGTAGAAGTGTCGGGAGAAAAGGCGCCGAAGCCGTTAATCGAAGACGACGCCAAGAGCAAAGAGATGGCCCTGGAATTTTCGGAAGAAAAAGAAAGAGTCCGCGTGGCATCCCCTATGAATCCCGGAGGACTCGAAGACAAGAAATTCACCATCCTCACCCGCTTCGACGTCTCCACCAAAAACGGACCGGTGAAGGCGGGCCAAACATTTACCCTGCACTTAGACGACAAGCTCATGGTAAAGGATCCCTCCACCTTAAAGCGACTTAGCAATAACGGCACAGTCATTACGGAGCCCCCCGTTTACGATGCGAGAGCCAACACCATTACTTATAAAGTTCGAGAAGATATTACCAAAGACATTCAAGTGCCTATGGCCGTGGATGTGGACTACAATACGGCAAACATCGACCCGAATGCCAAGAAATTTACTATTATTAATAAAGTAACGGGCATCGGCGTCACTGACCCCAAAGATCTACTTCCCGTGGTCGTGGATTCCAACGGCAATATGCTCTCAAGCATTATCGAGCCGGGCCGCGACGATGTGGTCGAAGTCATCGAAGAAGGCGACAATTACAAAGTCAATGTGGACGCCTATGGCGAACCCGTCGTCAACAACCGAGAAATGGCCGGCATCCGCTGGACCGTAAGAATTACCTCCGACACGGACTTAAAAGACTTAGGCCTTAAAACCAACTTTACTACGGTAAAAGGCTCCGGCCTCGGCGAGATCGAAAACATTTCCGTCACCAACACCTCTGTGCCCAATACGGAATTTTCTAACAACCCTGCTCAAGGCAATTTAGGGATTGTAAGCTCCAAGCACCATAACCTAAACACAAATACGAAAGAACTTTACTACACCTTCTACACCCCGAGGACCACAAAACAAGGATCCTATATATTGGATCTTTCCACCGTACTAACTAAAAAATACATTAAGGGAACGACGGATCCCGTGATCGGTGCCGTGCGTCTCATCCTTCCCGAAGGCTACAACAGCGATCAAATCCGCGAAGCCACCCCCACCCGCGTGGGCATGAACAACCGCACCACGGTCATGGGCGAATTCACATCGGGCAGCACCGCGAAATGGACCGTCACCGACGCCGTGTCCTCGAAAGACCCGGGAAAAGACAACACAAACTTGCCCCTTGAAAACAGAAAGCTTGAAGGCAAGCAAACCATTCAAAGCGCACAAATGGCTGTCTACGCCATTAATGCTGAAGGCAAAATGGTACAGGATAGCACATCGACCATCGGCGGCTTCCCGCAACAGGGAACGAACCCTGGCGCGAAGGCCGTGGGCACCATCGCCGTCTATGAAGTGGATGCGAATTTAACCAATCCGAACGATGCGGAAGACTACGCCGTCTCCGGTGTGGCCATTTCCAAGTACCAAGACCTCTACATCAAACAAGTGTGGGGCGACATGCCCAAGAGGAACGATGGCACCCCCATCCCTATGCCTCAACAAAAGTTTATCGCCAAAGGCGCAAATGACACGAATTTAGGCGAATGGACCGTGAACAAAGGCGAGCCGGGCAAGACCAGTCGAAACATTACCCTGGCCGGCGCCAAGTATTGGGACATTGTTTCAGATGGCACCGAAACCAAAGCCACCCGATTGGAACACAAAATCGTACAGGAATTTATTCCGCAGGAAGAAACCATCGGCGGGAAGCAATACAGCTACTACGAAAACCTGAACTATTACACCAAAGACGAGGAGACGGACCAAAGATACCACTTCATTCAAAACAGAGCCGCGGATACCACCCAAGGCAAACCCGGCACCTTTGACGTCGTGAAAGTGGACGCCAAGGATCCGACGACAAAGCTGGAAGGCGCCCGCTTCAAACTCAACGGCGCCAATGTGGAAGCCACCACAGACTCCGACGGGAAGGCCACCTTCTCCAACATCGCCCCGGGTAACTACACCTTAATCGAAACTAAGGCGCCGGAGGGCTACAAACTGGATCAAAGAAAGCGAAACGTAACCATCACCACCGGTGGCGAAATCAGCGTCTCCGGACTGGGATCCAACGCATCCTTCTCCTCCGGCGGCAACAAAACCAAAGTGGTCGAACACGACCGCTACCCCTCGTGGCCCGACTACATGAACGCCATGCGCTACGGCAAGCTGGAAAACGGGCAGTTGAGCTTCTATCTCTACCTGAAGCCTCACAAAACCTCAGGGGGCACCACGAACAGAGACACTCGCCTGGCCATTGCCCTTCCCACCGGCATGACCATTGCAAGCGTCGCCGCCTACAACGTGTCCTCCGACCGTCGGGCGGAAATCTATGAAGCCATGGAAAAACAAACCATGGAAGAAAAAATTCAAAGCCTCGGAAACAACGTCATCGGTGCCCCAAATTATGACAATAAGATCATCACCGGCACTGCGAACGTGAAGGATCCCTACACCGGGCGCACCGGCTACCAAATCCTCTTCCCGAAAGAACGCTTCGCAAAGGACTGGGGCTTCTTGGTGAAAGTCACCGCCAATGTAGGCGTGAACAAGACGACCGTCCCCCTGAACTACGACTGGCTCACCAAGGACGACACGGCCAATCAAACGCGACTTCAAGAGCTCGTCACCATCAATAGCGAAAGCGACGGGGACAATACCCCCACCCTGACCATCAGCAACGAGGAGTTTACAAGACAACCCGTCTCCATCACCAAGGTGGACGAAGGAAAAGGGGATAAACAACGAGTCCTTCCCGGTGCCACCTTTGTCCTCAAAGACAAAAACAACCGGCCCATCGACGATGTGCCGACCAATAAAGATGGTGTGGCCGACTTCGGCAAGCTCTCCGCAGGCAAGTATATTATCGAAGAAATCAAGGCGCCCAATGGCTACATCGCCTCACCCGTCGTCTTTGACGTCACCGTCACCGAAAAAGGCGAGGTCACCTACACCCCGCGCTTTAAGAGCGGCTCGGGCGACCCGGTTCAAGGGACGGACTACTTCATCGAAACCGAAGAAAGCAAACAAGAACCCGGCGAAGTAAAATACATTATCAAAGAAAACAAAATGGAAATCCAAGAGAACGAACCCGGCGACATCGGTACGAAAACCGGCGTGTGGGAAGCCTATCGCTATGAATCCCTGAAGTACACGGCGAAAATCTACATCGACAATACGGCACCGGGAACGCGATTTTCCATTCAATTCGACCCGAATCTGGACTTTAAACAATACGTCAACGACATGCCGAAGATTAAAGACGGCCGCGGCATCGCCGTCGCCGATCCCTACTTCGACTACGCCACCAACCGACTCACCTACGTCTTTAACGACCAGTCCCAAAGTGGCCCGACCGATGCGACCATTCACATTCGCGGGATCACCCCGAATAAGTTCTACGCGCAAAACAGCGAGCGCTACTATTTTAAGACCACCGTCCTTCCGAACGTGGACGACACAGATATCACCACCGAAGGAAAAGCGACGAAGACCATCGACTTCGGCGTAGATGCGGATTACGAACGCTACGACACCAATCGTCGGACCCCGGCCCAATCCTATTACCACAGGGACATCTACACCGGCGCCGACGAAGAAGAATACTTCACCGTCTTGGCCTACTACAATCCCCTTGCCGACAATCACCGGGCGCCCCGCACCTTGAAGTTCAACTGGTTGTCCACCAGCTTCGGCGGCAACAACACACAAATCGTGCGCTGGCCCGCCAACGGCAATACCCCGGCCTTCGATTTGCAAAGCGTAAAAATCTACCGTACGTCGCCGGACATTACTACAGACAGGTATGGCGTGCGCTATAACCGCAACATGCCCCTATCCTTTGGGGTGCGGCCGGAACAAGATCCGAATACCTACACCAAGGTCTACGAAAAGACCATCACTGACCAGGAGCATCACACAGGTGACTCGGCAAACGGCTTTACGCTGAACTACGACCCGGATAAAATTCAATCCTGGGGCACCTTGGACCAAAACAGCCCCTTGAGAATCGACATGCCCCAAATCAGTCGGAATAACGAAGGCTATATTATCGAACAGACCTTCAAGGTCAACGACAAAGACAAGTGGTACAACCTCTTTAGAGCCTTCTACATGAGCAATGGGGAAATGGAATCCGGATTTGCCAGTAAGGTCAACAAGAATACGGGGACAGCCGATCAAACGGCCCAAGAAATCCCGAAATTCTACAAGCAAAAGGTCAAGCTGGTGAATCGGAAGTACACCCCGGGAAGTTTTGATATCTTAAAATTCAGCAGCACAGACGAAAATCAAATACTGCAAGGTGCCACCTTTGCCTTGACCAACCAAAAAGGTCAAACCATTTATCGGACCACGGACGGCGATGGGAAACTGTCCTTTAAAGACCTCGAGCCCGGCAACTATGCCCTTGTGGAAACCAAGGCGCCGGAAAACTTTGCCAAGTCCGAGGTCAATTGGCAAGTCGCCGTAAGCAACAGCGGCGTCGTGACCATTACGGAAATGAGCCTGGGCGGCGGTACCGTCGTCGGAAGCAACATCGAATTAAAGGTACCCAACAAGCCCATCGGCGAGAAATTCCGGGTCTACAAAAAAGATGCAAAGGGAAGTCCCCTTCCGGGAGCGAAATTCACCATTACGAAAAAAGGCGCGACCACGCCTCTTGACACCGTAACATCCAATCAAAACGGCTACGTTGAATTCAAAAACCTGACCAAAGGCACCTATATTTTGAAAGAAATCGAGGCCCCGGCAGGCTACAAAAGTCTGGGCAAAAAATGGGTCGTCGTCGTGGACGGAAACAACAAAGCCAAAGTGTACAACTACACGGAAGGCTCGGGAACAGACACCGGCGCTGTAACGAACACGCTTTTTGAAGACGATGGCACCTATTGGGTCGATGTGGCCCACCGCCCCCTGACCGGCTGGGATCTCTACGACAACCGCTGGAAAGGCTGGGTGGGCAACTCGCCCGACCCGTACAAAATGGGGACGCGGATCATCGGAATCAATAAACAGGACAAGTACGTTATTCAGCGCTACATCCTGAACCCCGAGGGATACAACCTCAACGAAGCCAAGGTGGAAATCCACAGAGAAAAGCCGAATGACCAAAACATGACCTGGTACAAGGGCAATGAAGAGTTCAAGGTTTACAAATTAACCAAGAAGCCCGTCACCGTTAATGTGGAGGACTTCCGTTTGGCCGACTACGGCGCGACGGAAATAACGCAACCGGACTTTATCACCGGTCCAACCCAAAAGGCCGGCGAACCGAATCGGAAGTCCTTTGACTTTAAAAAAATTACCGGGCCCATCGTCATCGACGTGAAGGTGCCCTATGATGATGAACGCGGCGGCGTCGGTACCGGGATGGACGTGTGGATCGATCATAAAGTCTATTGGAAGAGCGACTACTACGAACGCGTATCCGACATCGTGTTGGGCGAAAAAGTAAGTACAGGCGGGGATTCCGACATTATCGGTTCCTATATTTCCGAAGGCTCCCTGGACGTCGCCAACGAACAGAAAAAATACAGCTTCAAACTGAAAAAAGTAAAAGATGACGATCCCGACACCACCATTCAAGGCGCTACCTTCAGCCTGACAGGCCCGGGCGAAAGCGGAGAAGAGCGCACCCTCGTCACAGACGAGAAGGGCATCATTCAGTTTAACGACCTGGTGGAAGGCACTTACAAACTGAAAGAAACCTCCTCGGCCCCCGGCTACGACAAGGTGGACACCACCTGGACCGTCACCATTACCAAAGAGGGCAAAGTCTTTATGAAAGACGACAGTCCCACAGGCAAATCGGCGGTGTGGGATGTGGCACAAGACACCACCGCCCCCGCCCATCAAATGAGCCGAAGCGCTGTATTAAACGACTTCCTCGCCCCATTCGGCGAAGAAGCACAGCCCGTAAGCGCAGAAGCACCGGCAGCGGAAGAAGCCGCCGACGGGAAAGAAAGCGCAAAAGCGGCGGAAGCACCGATTGGCAAGGCTGAAGAAGCGAAAGATGCGGCGAATGTTTCTAATGCAGCGGAAAAGAAAGAGGTTGCAGCGGAAGCATCCGAACCTATAAGCGAAAAAATCAGCGCCACCAAACAGCTGGATAATTTCCTCACCACCTTCGGAGCAAACAGCGGGCTTGAGCTGGGCGACGAAATCGTCCCGAGCCCCATAGGTGCAGGCGTATGGGAAAAGGTCGATCCGGCTCGATCGGAAGGGTTAGATCACAGGCATACGTCGAAAACCGAAGCGCCCATGGATACAAAGATCCTCGAGATCAACAAAGTAGACAATCGCTTCAAACAAGCCTTCATTTATGGCGAACCCACCGGCGGCACGAAACCGCGCGAAATACAAATCCATTTCTGGGATAACGCCTATGATGTCACCACAAATCGACCGAACTGGACGAAGGTTAAGGTCTATCAAGTGGATAACGGATCCATCGATAATCCCGGCACAAAGAAAGAGATTACCAGCGTCAAGTGGACTCCGATAAGTAATAACGAGACAGGCTATAAATTCCGCCTAAAATCCAATATCATTCCAAAAAGCGTCAAGGGATGGATTTTGGTGGAAGTCGAGACACCGTATATGGAGGGTTTGCGCATCGGCCTCGGCTCAGATTACAGATCCAACACTGATGCAAGTACATGGGATAGTACGTATAAAGCTTGGATCGCCGAGTCCTACGCTAGAGAATCCGACATTAACTGCAAGCACTTGATTACAGTTAACCAAGGGCAAAACGGCACGGTCTCGGCGAACCCGACCAGTGCAAAGGCAAACACCACAGTCACCTTATCGGCGACACCGAGTGAAGGCTACGAACTGGATCACTTCACCGTCACTAATGTTAAGACGCAAAAGACAACAACCTTTACCGGCAACACCTTCACCATGCCCGACAGCGATGTCATCGTCTCGGCCACCTTCAAGAAGAAGGCGCCACCGAAATACAAAGTAACTGTCAATGGCATGCAAAACGGCACGGTAACGGCATCTCCCACTGAAGCGGAAGCGGGAAAGACGGTGCAATTAACCGTCACGCCGGCAGAGAACTATCAAATTCAAAGCATTACCGTCACGGACGGACAGGGAAAGATTATTCCCGTCGACATGAGAAATTACACCTTTGAAATGCCGCCGTCCAATGTCTCCGTTTCGGCGACCTTTGTTGAAAAGCCGCCGGAAATCTATACCGTAAGACTCGTATCCTCGTCGCCGGATGGTGGTACGGGTGGCACGGTGGGCGCAAGTCCCACTTCGGGAAAAGCAGGCACAGAGGTCACCGTATCGGCGACGGCCAATGAGGGCTACACCCTCGCCGGTATTTCCGTCGCTGCCGCAAATGGCGACACGGTCACCCTTACAGACAATAAATTCAAAATGCCCGCCTCCAATGTCACGGTCACGGCCACATTTACCAAAAATCCCGATCCCCAAGATCAGGACACTGAGATTCCCAATGGCAAACTGGCCGTTGTGAAAAATAAGCAAACGGGCTTGGACATGAAGATCTTTAAAAGGAACTTCCTGGGCACGGGCTTGAAAGACGCCATCTTCACCCTGAAGGAAACGGGACCGGATTTCGACGTCAAGAAGGCCAAAGAGGGCGGCATCAATCTCAGAGCGAAGTCCGAAGACAAAACCGGCCGCCTGATCTTTATCGACGGAGAGGACAATCCCTTGAGTCCTCAGCCCCTGTTGCCCGAAGGCTACTACGTGCTGAAAGAGGAAACGGCGCCTTCAGGTTACAAAAAGATCACGGCGCCGTGGAACATTCACATCAAAGAAGATAAGGGCCAATTAATCGCCGAATACTATGGGCCGGAAGACACGGCATCGAGCTACCTGAACCAAGTTCACGCGGATGCAAGCGGTAATCCGGTGGACAAGGCCTTGGTCAAGAAATTGACCACCACGCCTTCAGGAATTAAGTACGCATCCCGCGTCGTGAACATCGATCCGGAAGCCAAGACCTATAGACAACGGGTCTATCTGGATACTCGGGCCATCTCCGATACGATCAACGTACAAATCACCCCCGTCATTAAACGGGAAGAAATCGACACACAGGGTCAACCGCCCACGACCACAAGCCCGGGTGTCAAGACGGCGTACCGCACCACCTACAAGGTGGCAGATCCCGGCGTCGATCCGCCCGTGGATTCCATCTTAAAATCCTACGACCTGTCCAAGGACAATGTATCCATGGTCAACACCGCCCGTTGGCGTCCCTTCGATTGGGGCTTCGATGAAGACCAATTGAACTTAAAGCCCGGCGTCTACTTTATCGACGTGGAAGGCTACTACGACGACAACATTGTAGTTGAAGGTAACATCGATATTAAATTCGACTTCTATCGCGGCGAAAGAACCTTCCGCGAAGCCACAGGCATCGATAGAAATGGACACATCACATACAAGAGCAGAGATAAGGTCACCTTGCACGACTCCTATCAAAATGGGGATGCAAAGATCGCCGAAGCCCTTGGAGCCAATGGCGAAAGTTGGAAAAAACAGCTGTCGCCTGAAGGAAAATACGAAAACTGGATAGGGAAACTGGGTGGCCGGATTTATCCCGCCGTCGATCCCAAGGATTACAAAGATGTGGACAAGAGTTACGAAGAACCCATGGACTCGCAAACTACAAGCATCAACATTAATCCCTTGTATACGTCGAAGAATTCGAGAGTCATCCCTCAAGCGGGCATGATCATCACCGACGAAGAAGAAACCTACAACATTACCTTCTCCAAGCACGGTCGCGACGGCGATGGAGATGAGTGGAGTCCCACCGGGAAGAAGGTAGCGGAAAACCGCCTGGAAGGCGCCGTGTTCAAATTGCAACAATGGACGCCGAACTCCAACGACTACGAAGACGTGAAAGGCTCCTTTGTGGCATCGGCATTTAACGGCTACTTCGGCTTCCGGGGCTTAAAGCCCGGGCGCTACCGCATAATGGAAGTCAAGGCGCCGGAAGGCTACACGCCGATCAAGGATCCCATCCTGTATTTTAAAGTGGCCTATACGGAAGATGAATTGAAGATCACCGATTCGGATGGCAAAGCCAAGATCATTCCGGGCAAACAAGGGTATATCTCCCTGGAATACGATGATAGTGCCAACGGTATTTACCAATACGTCAAAGCAGACGGAAGTGAAGTAGGCGGAAAGCTCGTCGACTTCGTTACCTCCGGTACGGCGCGGAACATGGGTAAAATCGTAAACGAAAAGCCCGGCAAAGGGGAAGTCACCGTTAGCAAGGTCGATGAGAACCTGCAGTCCTTAAAAAATGCCACCTTCAAATTGACCCGCCTGTCATCCGCCGGCAAGACCGACGCTCAAGGAAAGCCCGAAGGCGTCTGGACCAAGACGGTTGTGAACGAAGACGGTAAAATTAAATTTGAAAACCTCGGCATCGGGAACTATCGACTGGAAGAAGTATCGCCGCCGTCCGGCCACATTAAGACCGGCATGGTATGGAACTTTACCGTCGGCGGAAAGACCCTGGACCCCTACGCCGAAGACACGAACCAGCCCACTCGGGACATTACAAAGAACATCCTCCTGGAGACATCCGATGTCAAGGTACAAAAATACATGGAGGATGATAACACCCCGACAGACAACAACATCTATCCCCACAAGGCCCAAAGCGTCAGCATACTCAGCGACTTTAAGCTAAAGGATGGCGCAGCCGCCATTCAGCCGGGGGATTACTTCACCGTCAATATTTCCAAATACATCGACTTGCAGGGGATTTACAAGAATCGTTCCATCGCCAACTTGGACATCTTTGCCGACGGCGTCGGCACCATTGCCAAGGCCAATTACAATAAGGAAAAGGGAATCATCACCTACACCTTTACGGACTACGCCAAGAGCTACACCTTGGAAGACTTCAAGACCCAGCTCGTGGCATGGATCAATCTGGAAAAGATCACAGAGGAAAGAGACAATGTTCCCGTCGGCATCGGTCTGGACGGCGAAAGCCTGAAGACAACCGACCTAAATGTCCACTACGACATCGACAAAGAAACATCCAGCCACCCCGATTATGATGAGACCGGCTACAACCACAACATTTCCGGTAAGATCTACGAACTGGATCCGGAGACCGGCGAATTCGTTCAGTACTACTATATTAACCGGGATAAACGCGACGGCGTCTACATGCCCAGATTTAAATTCTCGGCTAATCAAGAACTGAGCGACGTCCGCATTTCCATCGACAAGCTGCGAAACAACAGTGACACCATGATCGACAAGTGGATGCCTGAATCCTTCGCCGTGCCGGCTTACGACGGCAGGGAACTCTGGCCCACGGCGCGTTACAATAGCCGGTCGCTCTGGTCGTACAACTACGATTTCAGCAACAACTATTACGAAGGAATGAGCTCCAAAGACTCCTACATCGTCACCGTGCGCGGCAGGGCGAATCCCAAGGACGCCAAGGGCCTGCGAACCACCGGGGAAATCATCCTCTGGAATCGCTATGGATATCCCTACGTTCTATCCAGACGACGAGACTGGGCCTACTTCGATGAAAACAAAACCGAAGCCAAGGCGGAACTCGCCATTCGCGCCGTGAACCCGACGAACAGAGTGGTCTTTAAAAAGGTCGATGGCCAAGGCAAACCCGTGAAGGATGCAATCTTTACACTTTTCCGAAAGAATCCGACGTCAGGCGAATTTGAAGCCGGCGGAAGGGCCGTCCGTTCACAAGCTGACGGCATCATAACCTTCGACAATATCGCCCCCGGCGAGTATCAAATCCGAGAAACGAAGGAGCCGGACGGCTACGTGAAAAATAAGGATGTCCTCCTCGAATTTACGGTGAACAAGGACGGCAAGATCATAAAGAAGGTCACAAATGCCGAAGGCAAGCCCGAAGATCAGGAAGAAGACGGAGGCATTCCCATTTCCGTGGTCAACCACAAGCCCGTTGTATTCACGAAAGTGGACGGGTTAGACGGTAAAGCGCTTGAAGGCGCCGAGTTCGAGGTCTGGTACAAGGAAAAGAAGACGGACGATTATAATGAGTACAAGGTAAAAGTTAAAGACGAAAGCGGAGCCGAAGTGGATAAAACCCTGACGGTTGCTTCCGACAAAGACGGCAAGATCAAGATGGAGCTTTATAAATCCGGCTACTACGCTTTGAAGGAAATCAAGGCGCCGGACAGCTATATCAAGCCCAGTCCCATTAGCGGTTACGTGAAAGAATTTGTCATTCAAGACGACGGCATTCTCATAAAAGAACCGGTCTTGGTACAGGGAACGACCCAAGACAAACAGAACATCGACATGTACTTCGTCGTCAATCCCTATCATAAGGAAATGCAGCAAGACGCGACGTTTACCATGGATCTGCCGAAGGACGCCAGCGTTAAGAATGAAGGCATCGTCGTCTACGCATTGGATTCGAAAGAAAGTATTCCCAATGACAATAAGCTTGCAGGCGTAAGCAGCGAGACGAAAGACCGCAAGCTTACCGTGACTCTTCCCATACCGGAGGTAAAGGAAGGAGAAAAAGCGAAGAAGAAGCTGGTCATCAAAGTACCGATGACGGTGAAAGGGAATGGCGAAGTTGCCCTCCCCACCTCCACGACCTTTAACGGAACAACAACCCATGCGATCTATCGCTTTGATCCAACAGCTCTCAAGGCAACATTGGATGATGACACCTTTACCAATGCGAAAGACTCCCCGATTTACAGAGAATATCGCACGGCAGAAACGACCGACGGCAATACGACGAACCCCGCAACCTACGACATCGAAAACTACAAGGGCACCTATCCCTTCACCGGTGGTTTCGGGCCCAGATGGATTGTGATTATCGGGGCGGTGATTGCGGCGATTGCGGCGGAAGAATACATTCGCCGGAAGCGGTCGTCCGCCGAGCCGAAGGGGGGTGCGTAATGGGTATGCGGTCTCTTCGGTACAAGCATTGTGTGTACGTGAAGATCGAATGACAATCGGGGCGTGAAGCCCTCTCTCACAAAGTTTTAAGCGCCCGGGCTTCCGCGGCCCGGGGGTTTAAATAGTATTTATTGTTTTAAAGAAGGAGGAATGTAATGAAACGTAAGAATACTCTATGGTCACTGGTCCTCGCACTGGTGATGGTACTTGGCGTCTTTGCACCGCTAAGTGCTTTGGCAGACACGACACTAACGCCGAAGGAAACAGTTGGAACAATTAAATCAACAGATATCTCTACGACGAATCCCGGCAAAGTAAACGTGACCGTCCACAAATTACAAGCAGACAGCTATAACACAGACAAAATTCCCGCAAAACATAATGGCGGAGAGCTTACTAAGGATCAGCTTAAGGAATTAGGTTCCAACGTCAGAGAACTTGATGGTGTAACCTTTACCTACTACAAACTGAAGGATGCAGCTCAATTAGAGACATTCAAAAATGACCCTACGGCCTATGCCACAAAGGAAAAAGTAGAAGCTGTAGTAGGTGCAGAGAATAAAAAATTAACACCGGCCGGAACCATTAAGACGGAAAATGGTGCTGGTGCTAATGTAGAATTAGAAGATGGTTTCTACTGGTTTATCGAATCCGATAAGCCGAAAAATGTATCCTCTTCTTACGCTGTTCCTTTTGGTATTAGCGTGCCGCTGATGAACACCAAGGAAGTAAAAGATGGGAACAATACCTATCAACCCGGCACAGTTTACTTGAAGAATGTTCATATTTATCCCAAGAACGTTACCGGGGATCAACCCGAACCGAAGAAGACCGTTGGCAACGAAGTGAACATGAACGAAACACATAATGTTGGCGATGTTCACACCTGGTTCTTGCAAGCTACTGTTCCGGGGAACATTAAAGACTACGAAACATTCAAGATGAATGATGTCTTCTTCAAAGGCTTAACTTACAAAGGCAATGTAAGTGTTTACTTTGGTTATGATTTTGCCGACGATAACGATAAGGTAACATTGACGGAAGGTACGGATTATATCTTAACCCAACCGGCAGTCGACAAGAAATTCACAACAGATTCTAACGCCCAAAATCCTGCAGTACCGAGCGATGAAAAATTTGAAGTTAAATTAACCGCTGACGGTATTTCAAAGCTTGCCGAAAACTATCAAGCATTGAAAGCGAAAGCCGAAGCGAAGGGCAAAAAAGTTAAATTATACGCCACCGTCGATACCGTCATCAATGAAGACGCAAAGATGGGCACGGCCATCCCCAATACTTTTGATTTAACATTCAAAATCAAAGAGCAAGATGAAAAGAGCAAAAAACCGGGCGAAGAACCGAATGTAAAGACCGGCGGTAAGAAGTTCATCAAGGTCGCTGAATCTGATGAAACCAGGAAATTAGCCGGCGCCGTCTTTGAACTTTATGACGGTGCTACTCAAGTTAAATGGACAGACGCTTTAATCGCTGCCAATAAAGCAGCCATCGAAGCAGGTAAGTTTGCTACGGATAAGAATGGAACTGCTACGAGCGCAACCGTTTCTCCTGAAGCTGGTAAACCGATCTACCTCTTGTCTAATAAAGAGGGTTTATTCGAAATCAAAGGTTTGGAATATTCCGAGTGGAATAAGCCGAATAAAGAGGATGAAGGAACTACTAAAGTTACCCACGACTATAAGATCAAGGAAGTCAAAGCACCTGAAGGCTTCGCTATCATCAAGGGAGAGATTACATTTACAGTCGACGATAACTCCTACAAAGATAATGCAGAAGGCTATCCTGAAAAAACGCACGATGCAAATGGCAACATGATTGTCAAGAATAGGGACTTAACCATTCCCCAAACCGGTGGTATGGGCACGATGATCTTTATGGTCGCAGGTCTCGCTTTAATGGGCGGTGCTTTTATCGCCATGAGAAAACGCAGCGCTGAACAAGCCTAAGAAAGAAGGTGAACCATGCTAAATCTACAAAGTAGGCTTTGTAAG
>QWCK01002482.1_pt1 | contig 23132 bp, 24 predicted proteins | sample 1972571 | NCBI WGS metagenome assembly QWCK01 (sample SAMN09866710, study PRJNA288562) | Human gut metagenome isolate term2_stool, whole genome shotgun sequencing... | isolation source: gut | host: Homo sapiens | place: USA: California | reverse complement strand
CCGCCACGGAAAAGGCGCCGACCTCGCCTTTTGAATCCAGAATCGCCATGGAGGCGAAGATGGGCAGGAGCCCGCCGATCCAAAAGTAACCCCAAAGGGAGAGGAGATAGATCAAAATGCCGAAGGCCTTTTTCTTTTTCCCCTGGGTAAATTGATTAAAGGTGCGCTTTCTTTCCAGTCGATTTAGAAGCCTAAGCTTGTTCATGGCTTTGCATCCTTTCCATGAACAGATCTTCCAAGCTGCCCTTTTCAAGCACTTCTTCTGTGGGGCCGAAAAAGACCAGATGCCCTTCGCGAATAATGGCCACCTTGTTGCACAATTTTTCCGCCACTTCCAAGACGTGGGTGGAGAAGAGAATCGTCGTGCCTTTTTCCACCGCCATTTTCTTGAAGGTTTCCCGAATGGATTTCGTCGCCATGGGATCCAGACCCACGAAGGGCTCGTCCAAGACGATGAGCTTGGGATCGTGGATCAAAGCGGCGATCAGGGCCAGCTTTTGCTGCATGCCGTGGCTGTAATTGTCGATGCTCTCACCCAGGCGGTCGCGAATGGTGAAGAGATCCGCGTAGTATTCGATGCGGTCTCGGCGGGTTTCGTAATCTAGCTCAAAGATATCGGCGATGAAATTTAAGTACTCGATGCCTCGCATAAATTTGTAAAGCTCCGGATTGTCCGGCACATAGCTGTAAAGCTTTTTGGCTTCAAGCGGTTCCTTTTCGATGTCGTGGCTGCCGATTAAAATCCTTCCGCCGTCGAAGGGAATGAGTCCCAAGGCGGATTTAATGGTGGTGGTTTTCCCGGCGCCGTTGGATCCGATAAAGGCGCAAATGTCCCCGGGCTCCAATTCAAAACTCACGTCGTGGAGAATTTGTTTCTTGCCGTAAAATTTTATTAAATGCTCGATTTGAAGCATAAAACCTCCTTTAAAATCGATTGTTTTTCCGTTCTTAGAATATAGTATAGGCAGCGCGATTGCAACAGAAGGAGGAAGTTCGGCGGTGATTATTTCGAGGATAATTGTGTTATAATTTCTTTTTAAAGGAGGAAGAAATGCATCAGTACAGGGGACGATTAATTTTACATACGGGAAGTATGTTTTCCGGAAAGACATCGAGTTTGGAGCGGGAAGTGAAGCGCTTTCGCATCGCCGGCTACAACACGCTGGTATTAAAGCCTACGCTGGACACTCGCTTCATTCACTCCGCCATTACGAGCCACGACAATACCTCGCTGGAGGCCGTGGTGGTGGAAGACATCGACGGGGTCATGGAAGCGGCCTTCGAGCACAAGGCCGACGTGTTGGCCATCGACGAAGTGCAGTTTTTAGGCGGCGAGACGGAAGAGATCTTGGCGGCCTTCGACACTTTGCTGGACGAGGGAAAGACCGTGGTCTGCGCCGGGCTGGACATGGATTACGAGGCCCATCCCTTCGAAATCGTGAAGGAAATTATGGCCGTGGCCGATTACGTGGAAAAGCACCACGCCGTCTGTGCCCACTGCGGCAGCGACGCCTGGGTCAGCCATCGCACCTCGGGAGAAGGAGGCAGGGTGGTCATCGGCGCCACGGAAAGCTACGAGCCGCTTTGCCGCGCCTGTTTTAAGCGGATACAAAATCGCGGCGAAAGGGGAAGCAATGAGTGAGAAACACGTGGTCGTCTTCGGCGGCTGCAATGTGGATATTAGCGGAAGGCCCTATGAGCATTTGGATCTCTACGACTCCAATCCCGGCGCCGTGGAACTGAGCCCCGGCGGCGTGGGCAGAAACATCGCCGCCACCGTCGCCCGCCTGGGCATTCAGACGGATCTGGTGACGGCTTTCGGCGACGACGATAAGCGAGCCATGATACTGGCTCGGGCGCCTGAAAATTTATCCTTCGACTACGCCTTTACCTTCGAGGGCGCCTCCACGGGGAGCTACTTGGTTCTTTTGGATCAGGAAGGGGAAATGCATGCCGCGGTCAACGACATGGCGGTCATGGAAGAGATGACTCCCGAGCGGATCAGGGACCGCCGCGATTTGGCGGAAGGGGCGGATTTCGTCGTGGTGGATGCCAATTTGCGGGAAGACACCTTGGCGGAAATTTTCTCCTGGAAAATTAAGGCCGTGGTGGACGGGGTCAGCGCCGTAAAGGTAAAAAAATTTACCCCTTTCCTAAATCGGATTCATGTGCTAAAATGTAACGTTCTGGAAGCGCAGGTGTTAAGCGGCCGGGGAAGCGACGATGTCGCCACCCAGGGCGCGGCCCTAAGGGATGCGGGCGTGGACTATGTGGTGATCACGGCAGGTGCCGACGGCGCCTATCTGTTTAAAGACGGTGATATGACCCACTTTACATCCACCCCCATGACCATTCGGGGAGCCACCGGCGCCGGGGATGCCTTTTGTGCCATGTTGACGGCTGAGATGGCGAAAGGTAAAAAGATCGACCATGCCGTTGTCGGCGCCATGGCCGCATCGCGGATGGTGCTGAAAAGCGATCAAAGTGAACTTCCTTTCTTTAATGAGAAGGATTGGGAAACAGAGAAACAGGAGATTCATTATGAAAGAAACTAATTTGAAACAGTACATGGACATCGCCCCGGAAGTACAAAAGGCACTGGACAATAACGAACCGGTGGTGGCACTGGAATCCACCATCATCTCCCACGGCATGCCCTATCCGAAAAACGTGGAAATGGCCAAGCACTGCGAAGCCATTTTAAGAGATGCAGGCGTCACCCCCGCCACCACGGCCATTATCGGCGGCCGCATTAAGGTAGGTCTCACGGAAGATGAGATCGAATTTATGGCCACCTCCAAGGACATCGTAAAGAGCTCCACCCGTGACTACGCCCACATCGTCGCCCAAGGATTAAACGGCGCCACCACCGTGGCCACCTCCGTCCTGACGGCGCGCCTCGCCGGCATTCCCATTCTCGTCACCGGCGGCATCGGCGGCGTGCACCGCGGCGCTCAAACCACCATGGACATCTCCCGGGACCTTCAGGAAATCGCGGGCACGGACATCGCCGTGGTCTGCGCCGGCTGCAAATCCATTTTGGACATCGGCCTCACCTTGGAATACTTGGAAACCTTCGGCGTGCCGGTCATTGGTTACGAAACGGAAGAGATGCCCGCCTTCTTTACCCGCAGAAGCGGCCACAAGCTGGATTACCGCTACGACGATCCCGCGGACATCGCCAAGCTCATGAAGACGAAATGGAATTTAGGCATCGACGGCGGCATCGTCGTGGCCAATCCCATTCCCGAAGCCGACGCCATGGACGAAGATACCATTAACGCCGCCATCGAAAAGGCATTGGTCGATGCGGAAAAAGAAGGCATTTTCGGCAAGGCCTCCACGCCCTTCCTGCTTCAACGGGTGCTGGAAGTCACCGGCGGCAGCAGCTTGGAAGCGAACATCGCCCTGGTTTACAACAACACGAAACTGGGCGCCGCCATCGCCAAAGCCTATAGCGAAAACAAGTAAAAAAATCTTTTTCGGCTCGCAGAAAGTCTGCGGGCTTTTTTATTTCCCGGGATCTATTGACCCTCGGAGACAGAGCGTTTATAATACGGTTGTTGTTTAGTAAATTAATCTTAAAGTTTAGTGGTGATTATGAGCATAGGACAAAAGATTCGTCGCTTGAGGCAAGTGCAGCAACTGACCCAGGAAGAGCTGGCCCAACGCAGCGAGCTTACCAAGGGATTTATTTCCCAAGTGGAGCGAGACTTGACCAGCCCTTCCGTGGCGACATTTTTAGATATTTTAGAAGCATTAGGCGTCTCCCCCAACGACTTTTTTAAAGATGGAGAAGAGGGGCAGATCGTCTTTTCGGAAGAAGACGCCTTCTCCTTCGAAGACGAAGAGGGAGGCTACGGCGTGGACTACATCGTGCCCAACGCCCAGAAAAATTCTATGGAGCCTACCCTGTGGCGCATTGCGCCCATGGGCTCCTCCAAGGTGCTCAGCCCCTTCGAAGGGGAATTTTTCGCCTACATTCTTTCCGGGCGATTGGATTTCTGTCGCGGCGATGACGTCTATTCCGTGGAGGCGAAGGATACGATCTACGCCTCCGGCGATGCGCCCTGTTTTTTCAGGAACTTATCCCGGGACGAGGCAACGGTACTGTGGGTCAGCAACCCGCCGAATTTTTAGGAGGTGACAGGTGAGCGGATTAATCGAAATTAAAGGAATCAAAAAAGCCTTCGACGACACACAAGTCTTGGAAGGCATCGACATCGATGTAGAAGACGGAGAGTTTTTAACACTCTTAGGCCCCAGCGGCTGCGGAAAGACCACCCTTTTGCGCATTATTGCCGGCTTTGAAACCGCCGACGAAGGGGAGATTTTATTTAACGGAAAAGATATGTTTCGAATGAAGCATTACGAGCGGCCGGTGAACACGGTGTTTCAAAAATACGCCCTGTTTCCCCATTTAAACGTCTACGACAATGTGGCCTTCGGCTTGAAGCTGAAGAAATTGCCGAAAGCCACCATCGACCGCCACGTGCAGGAAATGTTGGAGCTGGTGAACTTGCCTCACACGGCGAAGCGAAACATCCAGTCCCTTTCCGGCGGGCAGCAGCAGCGCATCGCCATCGCCCGCGCCCTGGTCAACGACCCGAAGATTCTGCTCTTAGACGAGCCTCTGGGCGCCCTGGACCTGAAGCTGAGAAAGCAAATGCAGTTTGAGCTGAAGCGGATTCAGGAGCAGGTGGGCATTACCTTTATCTACGTCACCCACGATCAGGAAGAAGCTTTGAGCATGAGCGACACGGTGGTGGTCATGAAAGACGGCGCCGTGCAACAGATCGGCACGCCGACGGATATTTACAACGAGCCGAAAAACGCCTTCGTCGCCAATTTTATCGGCGAAAGCAATATAATTCGCGGCCGCTTTGTGGAGGACAAATTGATTTCCTTCTACGGCAGAGAATTTCAATGTGTGGACAAGGGCTTTGAAAAGAATGCCCCGGTGCAAATCGTCATTCGCCCGGAAGATGTGGAGCTGAAGCCGGGTAGAGACGATCTCCTTCAAGGCAAGGTCATCTCCACGGTCTTTAAAGGCGTTCACTACGAAATGATTTTAGAAGTGGAAGGAGAGAAGTGGATGGTGCAATCCACCGTGGCGCGGGAGCCCGACGAGGTGGTGGGAATCTATATCGAGCCCAATAACTTCCACGTCATGGGGGACGAGTCATGAGAAGATACGCATCGGCCTACATCGTCTGGGCCATCTTATTTATCGTCCTGCCCCTGGTCCTCGTTCTCTTTATGAGTTTCAACGGCGTGAGTTCCATGAACATGGGGGACTACCGCTTCTCCACGGAGCAGTTCGCCCGCTTCTTTCAGCCCCTGTACCTGAGGATTTTGTGGCGCTCCGTCGTCCTCGCCACCTTGTCTACGGCGGCCTGCCTCTTGGTGGGCTATCCGGCGGCCTACGCCATATCCAGAACCAAGCCCAAGACGAGTTCCATGTTGATCCTCCTCTTCGTCATTCCCATGTGGATGAACTTTCTCTTGAGGACCTATGCCTGGATCACCCTTCTCGGGCGAAACGGTGTCTTAAACAAAGTCTTTCACCTCATCGGCCTGGGGCCCTTCGACATGATGTACAATCAAGGCGCCATTCTCATGGGCATGATCTACAACTTCCTGCCCTTTATGGTTCTGCCCATTTACACGATTTTACAAAAGACGGATCGCTCCTATTTGGAAGCGGCCCAGGATTTGGGGGCGAACCCCGCCACGGCCTTTTTAAAAGTCACCTTGCCCCTGTCCCTGCCGGGGATTTACAGCGGCATACTCATGTGCTTTATTCCCGCCCTGTCCACCTTTGTCATTTCCTCCCTCCTCGGGGGAAACAAATACTATCTCGTGGGCAATATTATCGAGCAACAATTCCGGCTGACGGGCAACTGGCCCTTCGGTTCGGCCATTGCCGTGGTACTAATAGTCATATTACTGATCATGCTGTTTGTCTTCAGACAAATCGGCGACAAGGAGTCGAAAGGAGGACGCCGTGGGAAATAAAATCAGAAACGCCTATCTCGGGCTCATGCTTTTGTTTTTGTATCTGCCCATCGTGGTGCTCATCGTCTTCAGTTTTAACGACACGAAACTCCGCGGCGTGTGGGCGGGCTTTACCACCCACTGGTACACGGATTTATTCTCCGACCCCATTATCTTAAAGAGCTTTTACACCACCATTCTCGTGGCGGCGGTGGCGACGGCGATCTCCACCGTAGTGGGCACCATCTCCGCCATTGGCATCCGGGCCTTTTCCAAGCGCAGTCAAGCCGCCATATTAAACATCAACTACCTGCCCGTGCTGAATCCGGACATCGTCACCGCCGTAGCCCTCATGAGCCTCTTCGGCTTCCTGGCCATGGAACAGGGCATGCTCACCATGATTCTGTCCCACATCGTCTTTTGCCTGCCCTACGTGATCCTCTCCGTGCTGCCGAAACTGGATCAGCTGGATAAAAACACCGTGGAAGCCGCCTACGACTTGGGCGCCAAGAGCCACGAAGTGCTGCGCTACGTGGTGGTGCCCCAAATCAAACCGGGCATCGCCACCGGTGCTCTTATGGCTTTTACTCTGTCCATCGACGACTTCATCATCTCCTTCTTCACCACGGGCCAGGGCGTGAGCAATCTGTCCATCGCCCTTTACGCCATGGCAAAGACCGGGATCAATCCCTCCATGAACGCTTTGTCCACCCTGCTCTTTGCCGCCGTCCTCGTCCTTCTGCTCATATTGAACAAGCGGGACATCGACCTGGTGGATTTCGAGGTGTAGCATGAGAAGATACACATTCCTCATTTGCATCCTGGCCCTGAGCCTACTCACGGCCTGCGGCAAAAGCCAGAGCAAGAAAGAAACCATTCACGTTTATAACTGGGGCGACTATATAGACATGGACACCGTCCGCCAATTCGAAGAAGAAACGGGGATCCGCGTCATGTACGACACCTTCGCCTCCAACGAAGACCTTTACGTGAAGCTGAAAAAATCCAACGATCCCTACGACGTCATCGTGCCCTCGGAATACATGGTGGAGCGTATGATTCGGGAAGACATGCTTATGCCATTGGACTATGATCAAATTCCCAATATGAAAAAATTGGACAAGCGGATTTTGGATATGGACTACGATCCCGGAAACAAATACAGCCTGCCCTATTTTTGGGGCACCTTAGGCATCGTGGTGAACACCGATTATGTGAAAGAGCCCATCGATTCCTGGAGCGCCCTGTGGGATAAGAAATACAGAAACGAAATCATTATGTACAATTCCCAGCGGGATTCCATCGCCGTGGCATTGAAGTATTTGGGCTACTCCATGAACAGCCGCTCCATGAAAGAATTGGAAGAGGCGAAAGACGCCCTGATCGTCCAAAAGCCCTTGGTCTACGCCTATCTGGCCGACGAAGGCCGCGACGTCATGGCCCAAGGGGACGCCGCCCTCTCCGTCATGTATTCCGGCGATGCCGCCCTCATGCGGCAGGGAAACAAAGCCCTGGAGTACGTCATCCCAAAAGAGGGTACCAATATATGGTACGACTCCTTTGCCGTGCCCAAGAACGCGAAAAATCCCGAGGGCGCCATGGCATTCATCAACTTCATGTCCCGCCCCGATATCGCGGCGAAAAACGCGGAGCACAATGTGGGATATGCCTCGCCCGTTCCCGAAGCCATCGCCCTCTTGCCTAAAGAACTCAGGGAAGACCCGGTGGCCTATCCCGACATCGACAAACTCCCGCCCTTGGAAGTTTACGGCGATCTCCACGATTTTGTGGAGGTATATGATAGAATATGGACGGAAGTCACTGCAAGGTAAGTAAGAAAAGAATATAGGAGGGTGGTTCCATTGAAAAAATACGACTACCTTATACTGGGAAGCGGAATCGCCGGCGTCACGGCGGCGAAAGAGATCCGCAAAAAAGATAAAGAAGGCAGCATCCTTCTTTTGGGTAACGAAAAAGAGCGGCCCTACTTTCGCATCGAACTCACCGCATGCTTAGGCGAAGAAGACCCGCTCATTCCCTATTTGGACAAAGAGGATTGGGCGGAAAAATTAAACATCGACACCGACTTCGACGGAGAAGTATCGTCGGTGAATTTCGACGCCATGATCGTCACCACGGAAAAAGGCGACAGCTTTCAAGGCGAAAAAATCCTACTCGCCAACGGAAGCCACGCCAATTTGCCTCCCTTTAAAAACAGGGATCTAAAAGGCGTCTTTACCCTGAGAAGCTGGGCCGATCTGAAAGAAATCGAAAGCCATTTAAACGCCATGGAAGGCGAAAAGCGCATCGGCGTCATCGGCGGCGGCCTCTTGGGCCTGGAAGCGGCGAGAAGCCTGCAAAAGCGGGGCAATCTCGTGGCCATCGTGGACATGGAAGAATACCTGCTCTCCAAGCAATTGGATCGGGAGCTGGGCATGGGCCTGAACGAAGAAATGAAAGACCACGGCTTCATGGTCTACACCGACCGAAGCACCAAAGGTTTCGTCGGCGACGATCACTTAACGGGCATCGAATTCGACGACGGCACCGTAGTGGATCTGGACATGGTTCTCGTATCCATTGGCGTGCGGCCCAACACGGCCCTGTTTAAAGACACGGGCCTCGAAGTGAACCGAGGCGTCGTCGTGGACAGAAGCCTGAAGACCAATAAAGAGAACGTGTGGGCAGCCGGCGACGTGGCGGAAGTGGAAGGACGCGTCATGGGCATTTGGCCCGCCGCCCGGGCCATGGGCAAAGCCGCCGGCGCCAATATGGCCGGCGGCGATGTGAGTTATGAAGATCCCAAAGTCCACACGAAATTGGATTTGGGCACCATCCAAGTCTTCTCCGCCGGCATCATCGGCGAAGGCGACGTCTACTTTTACGACGACGGCCCCGAACACCACCGCCTCTACGCAAAAGACGGCAAGCTGACCGGCGTCGTCCTCTACGGCGACACGAAAGCCATGAACACCTACCGCAAATTGGTGGAAGAAGGCGCGCCCGTGGACGAAGCATTGGACGCCCGCTACGAATTTCAAAAGCGATAGAATAAAAAAGATCCCCTTTCGGGGACCGGAGTAGAGCTCGGCACGTGCCGGGCTTTTTTATTTGCTTTATTTCTTTATCGCCGTTATCGCCGGTTTTAATTGCAGGCGGGTGCCGACGCCTATATAGACGAAGACGTAAAAGACGGCGTAGAATGCCTGCCATTGGGTGCCCTTATCGGCGTAGTGCGTGACGGCCAGGGGCACGAAGACCACGGTGGCCACGGCGAAGAGCACGGCTAAAAACAAATTGACCTTGGGCAAGAAGACGGTGTTGTTTTTCTTTTTGATATCGTAGGGCTTTTTGTTTTTTCGAATGGCGGTGATTTCTTTGCTGAATGTGGGTATGCCGACAAAGAGGACGGCGACGACCACGGCGATTCGCATGAGAGCAGCACTCTCCATCAGCTTTCCCGACTCGTCGTAGAGGGGGAAGAAGGGATGGATAAAGGCCAGGATGATCATGGTGAGCAGGGCCAGGTAGTCGATGGCTTTCAGTATATTCAAGAATTTGGTTTTGTTGAGAATCATGGTAACCTCCGCTACAAGTATAGCACAGGGGCCTTAGGCGGCGAAACGGTTTTTCAATTTATCGGTGATAAATGGTAAAGTATGTGGTATGATAAGAAAAAATAGGTCGCACAAAGGGGGATGACTATGCAGAAACAATTGAAAAACGGAATTATATTTGTTGTTTTTTTATTACTGTGCTTTCTACTGACGTTTTCGCCCCTGATGACGGACAAGGTTGTGCTTTCGCCGGATGAGGCAAAGAACGCGGCCTTCGACGGTTTGATCTTTGACGATCCCACCGCCATCGACAGCTTACAAGTGACGCGGCGCATTGAAAAGGGGCCGAAGACTTTGTATCGCTACGATGTGAAATTCCACTATCAGGGAAAAGACAGCAGTGTGCGCGTCTTAGGCGTGCCCGTTCGAAATGTTTATTTGCCCAAGGGAGCCAACGGCTCCAAGAGCAAGGTGACGCTCAAGGGCGAGTATGACAAGATCAACGGCGCGGTCTACGACAATTTACAAATGAAAAATTTGTTGAATAAGGAAAAGATCACCTTCCAAACCACATCGGAAATGCGCATCCCCTTGAGTGAAGATGTAGAGGATTATGCCTTCACCATCGTCACCGATCCCGCGACGGTCACCGCCAACACGGGAAAGACTTTGGCGGACATCGGCGTCTTTTTGACCAATGTAAAGATGGAAAAATTTTCCGACGCCTTGGGCATCGAAGACAAGGGCCTGCGTCCTGAAACCTCCACCAAGACCCAATCCGGCGTCTATATGAACACCCTGGAGCTCATCGACGGGAAGGTCATGAGCCGCACGACGTCGGCAAAGACCGTGGCCGTGGCGGCTGCCGTAATCGCCGTGGTTTGCGGTCTGGCGCTTTTGCTTTTGAACAAGAACAAGCTTTTGCCCGTGGTTTACGTCGCCATGGTGCTCTTTGCCTTCGCTATTCCCGTGGCCCGCTTAAAGGCGCCGAGCAATGCCGGAATCTTTATCGGCATGCCTCTCGTGGCCTTCGTCGGCTATCTGCTCTTTAAGCTCATGACCAGAAGTCGGCTGAAATTAAAGACTGTGGACTTTAAGCAGGCTTTGGGCATGGCCATCGTGGTCTTCGTCTTGGCGACCTACATTTTCGCCGTTCCCAGAGGATTTTATTTATAAGAATTTTGCAGCGCGTCTTCGGACGTGCTGTTTTCTTTGGAAAACCTTCTCGTATTGAAATTTTCAATGGGTCATACTATAATAAAGTCAGATCAAATTAAGGGGGAAATTATGAAAAAAAGATCGCTACTACTTGCAGTGATGATGCTGTCCATTTTCGTGCTTACGGCATGTGGCGGTGCATCCGACAACAATGCAGCTAATAACAACAAAGCTGCCAACAACAACGCCGCAGCTGATGCAGGCGACAAGAAAGACGGCGAAAAGTTAAAAGTCGGCTTCGTTACCGACGAAGGCGGTATCAACGACCAATCCTTTAACCAAGGTGTTTGGGAAGGTCTGCAAAAAGTCCAAGAAGACTTCGGATTCGAAGTTTCTTACCAAGAATCCAAAGAAGCCAACGACTATGCGCCCAATATCGAAACCTTGCTTGAAGCAGGCAACGAAGTCATCGTCGCCGCTGGTTTCAACTTAGGCGATGCCATGCTCGAAGCGGCCGAAGCCAATCCCGACGTTCAATTCTTAATCGTCGACTATTCTTACGAAAACGGCCCGGACAACCTGACTGGTATCCAATTTAAAGCGGAAGAACCTTCCTTCCTCGTCGGCTACATCGCAGGCTTGACCAGCGAAACCAACAAAGTCGGCTTCGTCGGAGGTCAAGAATCCACGGTTATTCAAGTCTTTGAATACGGCTACAAGGCCGGTGTGGATCAAGCAGCCAAAGAAAAAGGCGAAAAGATCGAAGTTGTCAGCCAATACGTCGGCAACTTCTCCGACGCCGCTAAGGGCAAGAGCATTGCAACCAATATGTATCAACAAGGTTGCGACGTGGTCTTCCACGCATCCGGCGGCGCAGGTGACGGTGTCATCGAAGCGGCTAAGGACCAAGACAAATGGGCTATCGGTGTCGACCGCGACCAAAACGATATCGCTCCCGACAACGTACTCACATCCGCTATGAAGCGTGCCGACAGCGCCGTTTACAAGGTGCTTGAAGGCCTGTCCAAGGGCGAAGAATTCCCCGGCGGACAAAACCTCAGCTACGGTTTGAAAGACGGCGACACCGTCGATATCGCACCGTCCAGCGACAAGAACGTGAAACCGGAAATCCTCGAAAAGGTTAAAACCATTAAAGAAAAGATCACCAATGGCGAAATCAAGGTTCCGGCTTCCGCAGAAGAGTACGATAAATTCGAAGCAAAATAAATTTGATCGCGAAAAAAGAGGGCTTGGTCCCTCTTTTTTTTATGCCTTCCAAAAGATATCGCCTTTAGTGTATAATAAATCCATATGATGAAGGGGGTAGGAGATGGTTGATAATAAACTCGCGCCGGCCGTTGAGATGCGCGGGATTACGAAATTATTCGGCGATTTTAAAGCCAATGACGGCATCGATTTGGTCGTGGAGAAAGGCGAAATCCACGCCCTGCTCGGCGAAAACGGCGCCGGCAAGAGTACGCTGATGAATGTTTTGTACGGCTTATATAAACCGACCTTCGGCGAAGTGAAGATTCACGGCGAGGTCGTGGATTTTCAGGGGCCGAAAGACGCCATAGGAAAAGGTTTGGGCATGGTGCATCAACACTTTATGCTCTTTCAGCCTTTTACCGTGGTTGAAAATATTATTTTAGGCGAAGAGCCCACCAACGGCGTGGTTTTGGACAAGAAGGCCGCCCGGGAGAAGGTGGTGGATCTTTCCAATCGCTACGGCTTAAAGATCGATCCCGACGCAAAGATCGAGGACATTTCCGTGGGCATGCAGCAACGGGTGGAGATTTTAAAAGCCCTCTATCGCGACGCGGAAATTTTGATTTTCGACGAGCCTACGGCGGTGTTGACGCCCCAGGAAATCGACGAGCTCATCGCCATTATTAAGGCCCTTGCCGCCGAAGGCAAGAGCATCATCATTATTACGCACAAGCTCAAGGAAATTAAGGCCTTGGCGGAAAAATGCACCATTATTCGCCGCGGCAAGCGCATCGACACCGTGGACGTGGCGAAGACCACGGAGGCGGACCTCGCCGAAATGATGGTGGGACGCGCCATTCAATTTAATGTGAATAAAAAGCCCGTGGAAGCCGGGGATGTGGCTCTGCACATCGAAAACCTCCACGTGAAGGACGTTCGCGGCGTGGAAGTGGTGAAGGGATTGAACCTGGAAGTCAGAAAAGGGGAGATCTTCGGCGTCGCCGGCGTGGATGGCAACGGGCAAAGCGAATTTTTGGAAGCCATTACGGGCCTCAGAAAAATTGAGGAGGGCAAGGTGATCATCGAAGGCAAAGACGTCACCAACGCTACGCCCAAGGCCATTCGCGACGCGGGCATGAACAATATTCCCGAAGACCGGAACAAGCGCGGTCTGGTGCAGGAATTTACCGTGGCGGAAAACATGGTGCTCAACAGTTACGACGAGGCGCCCTATTCCTCTAAGGGGATTTTGCAGGACGGAGCCATTACGACCCATGCCGACAAATTAATGGAATCCTTCGACATTCGGCCGAGAAAGAGCCGCTATTTGGCGGGAGATCTTTCCGGCGGCAATCAACAAAAAGTCATTCTCGCTCGGGAAATCGACGACGATCCCGACGTTTTAATCGCCGCACAGCCCACCCGTGGCTTGGACGTCGGCGCCATCGAAAACATTCACCAATTTTTGGTGCAACAGCGAGACAAGGGTCGCGCGGTGCTTTTGGTCAGCTTTGAATTGGATGAGGTCATGAGTTTGTCGGACCGCATCGGAATTATTTACGAAGGCGCCATTACAAAGACCTTTAAAGAAGGGGAAGCGGACCAAAAGGAACTGGGCTATTACATGGCGGGAGGTGCGGATCATGAATAAAAAAATGCTTTATTATACCTGCATGTCCGTCCTCTTGGGCCTGGTGGTGGGCGCCGTGATTTTCGCCCTCGTCGGCGTCAATCCCTTGGAAGCCTACAAGGTCATGGTCCTGGGTGCATTCGGCAAGCCGAAATTTGTTTCCTGGACCATTGTGGAAGCCGTGCCCATTATTTTAACGGGGATCGCCGTGGCCTTCGCCTTTCAAACGGGGATCTTTAACATCGGCGCCGAAGGCCAGTTCATTATCGGCAGTCTCGCCGCCGTCATCGTCGGCGTGGTCGTGAACTTGCCGCCGATCCTTCACGGCATCGTGGCTTTACTGGCGGGCATCGTCTTCGGCGGCCTGTGGGGCGGTCTCGTGGGTCTGTTTAAGGCGAAGCGAGGCGTAAACGAAGTCATCTCGTCCATTATGTTGAACTGGGTGGCATTTTATTTAAGCAACTACATGCTGACCAAGGCTTTTTTAAGAAAGCCCGACAGCAATTATTCTTTTAATATTCAACCCTCGGCGAGCATTCGCATTTTAAACGAATGGAAGCGCTCCGAAGCGGGCCGCGCCGTGTTAAAGAGCAATGAGTTTTTGAAGGGGATTTTAAATCCGCCCATTCACTGGGGGATTTTCATCGCCGTCATCGTGGCGGTCCTGGTTTGGTTTATCTTAAAGAAAACCACCTTGGGCTATCAATTAAAGGCCGTGGGATTTAACCGCTTTGCGGCGGAATACGGCGGCATCGACATTAAGCGAAGCACCATGATCTCCATGGCCATTTCCGGCGGCCTGGCGGGCCTTGCCGGGGCGGTACAGGTCTTGGGTGTATCGCAAAATATCGGCCTCTTGGCGGCGCAACAGGGCTACGGCTTTAACGGTATCGCCGTATCGTTAATTGCGGCGAACCACCCCATCGCCTGCATTCCCTCGGGGATTCTCTTTGCGGCATTGAGCTACGGCGGCGGCAAATTGAACTCCGCCTTAAAGACCCCGTCGGAAGTCATTAACATCGTTATCGGCATTATCGTCTTGTTTATCGCCATGCCTCAATTTATGGATTGGCTACGCACGCGCTTCGCATCGAAGAAAGAAAAAGGAGGGGAACAAATTGGATAATTTGCTTATGAGTTTTGCCGGCATTTTAGGCATAACGCTCCTTTATGCGGCTCCCTTGATCTACACGGCCATGGGCGGCGTCGTCAGCGAAAACACCGGCGTCGTCAATATCGGTCTCGAAGGCATGATGACCATCGGTGCCGTCGTCGGCGCTACGGTGGGCTACTACCTGGGCAATCCCTGGATCGCCTTTCTTTCAGCCGGCCTCGGCGGCATGGGCATCGCCCTTCTCCACGGCATCGCCACCATTCACTTCGGCGCCGATCACGTGGTCAGCGGGACGGCCATCAACTTACTGGGCCCGGGCCTTGCGATTTTCCTCGCCCGCATGTTTTTCGACGGCGCGGCCATGACCAAGCCCATTCCCCTGAAAAATAAAATGCCTCGGGTGCTGAACCACGTCTTTGAACCGGGAAGTGCCTTGGATATTATTTTCGGCCAATACATTACGGTCTACATCGCCTTCGTCCTGGTGGCTCTCGTCTTCTTTATTCTCTACAAGACGAAGCTGGGCCTGCGCATTCGCTCCGTCGGGGAACACCCCCACGCCGCGGAAACCTTGGGCGTGGACGTGTACAAGATCAAATACATCGGCGTCCTGACCTCGGGCTTTTTAGCCGGACTCGGCGGCGCCAGTTTGTCTCTCGCCGTGGTGGCCAACTTCCGCGAAACATTAATCTCCGGCCAAGGCTTTATCGCATTGGCGGCGGTTATTTTCGGCGGATGGAAGCCCCACACCACCCTCTTGGCCTGCCTCCTCTTCGGAGCGGCGGAAGGGCTGGTTATTTACATGGGCTCCACTTCCTTAAAGGTGGCCCCGGACCTATTGAATATGCTGCCCTATATCATCACTATGTTCGCCATGATCGTCTTTGTCGGCGAAGCCCGCGGCCCCAGCGCCAACGGCATTCCCTATAAGCGCAACAAATAAGGGGGAAGACAATGGATTACAAAGTTTTTGAAGACGGAACCATCGCCTTGCGTCTGGATCCCGGGGAAGAGATCTGCGAAAGTCTTCTCGCCCTGGCGGAAAAAGAAAAGATCCGGGCGGCCACGGTCTACGGCCTCGGCGCCACCGACGATGCCGTCATCGGCATTTTGGATTTAAACGACAAGGAATACAAGACCCGTCCCTTAAAGGAGCCCATGGAGATTACCATGCTTGTGGGCAATCTCTCCTGCAAAGACGGCGATGCCTATCTCCACGCCCACATTAATCTGGGTCGCACCGACGGCACGGTGCTGGGCGGCCATTTGAACCGGGCGGTGATTTCGGTTACGGCGGAAATTTTCATTCGTCCCATCGAAGGCATCATCGACCGAAAAGCCAATGAAGCCATCGGCATCAATCAAATGATTTTTTAATCAGCTCTCGAAAGAGTCGGAATTCTCCGGCTCTTTTTTTGTCGGGTGGGATTTTAAAGACAAAATCGAAGGCGAAAAGGGAGCCGGTGAAAAAATTAACTTTTTTTTCGTGACCCTTGCGGTAATGAATCCGAGCTGTGCTAAAATAGAGCGGTACAATACAAAGAATTTCCTTTTCCGAGAGGTCCGCCCTTGAGGAAGAGGTTGGAGGTGTCTATGAACGAAAAATTGGGAATCATCGCCATTATCGTCGAAACCGGATCCGGTGATACGATTAAGAGCATTAACGAGCTTTTACACGAGGACCGGGACATTATTGTGGGACGATTAGGCATACCTTACCCGAAGCGCGGGCTGTCTTTGATCAGCATCGTCGTCGACGGCGAGCAGGATAAAATCAACGCCCTTTCAGGCAAACTCGGTATGCTCGACGACGTCACCGTACGCACCACTCTTGCCGGCGATCTATGATCGAGACGATTTTTAAAAAGATCGACGAAGGCAGGGGTCTGGAACGAGAGGACCTACGCTATCTGCTCGAAAACTGCGAGACGGTGGAGGAGGCGGTGTTTGAAAAGGCGAGAGCCATCACTGAACGCCACTTTCACAAAAAGATCTACGTCCGCGGCTTAATCGAATTTACCAATTACTGTCATAACAATTGTTACTACTGCGGCATTCGTCGGGATAACGGCGAAGTGGCTCGCTACCGTTTAACGACGGAAGAAATGGAGGCGGCCGTCGCCGTGGGCGCTGAGGCGGGCTTTCAAACCTTCGTCCTTCAAGGGGGCGAGGACACCTACTTTACCGACGAGCGGCTGGCGGATTGGCTGGGGCGAATCAAAAAGATTCAGCCGGGCTGTGCCATTACTCTGTCCGTAGGCGAGCGAAGCCGCCAAAGCTACGCGCGATTGAAAGAAGCGGGAGCCGATCGCTTTTTGCTGCGCCACGAAACCTACGATCCGGAGCATTATAAAAAGCTTCACCCGAAGGAAATGGATCGGGACAGGCGCCTGGCCTGCCTCTACGATTTAAAGACCTTGGGCTATCAGGTGGGAAGCGGCTTTATGGTGGGAAGCCCTTACCAGAGCACGGAGAATTTAGTAGAGGATTTTATGTTCCTCCAAAAATTACAGCCGGCCATGATCGGCATCGGCCCCTATGTGCGCCATCACGCCACGCCTTTTCGCGATTTCGAAAACGGCAGCGTGGAGCTCACGGCCATGTGCATCGCCATTTTGCGTCTGCTTTTTCCCGCGGCAAACATTCCGTCCACCACGGCCATGCAGACCTTGGCCGCCGACGGACGCAACCGCGGCATATTAGCCGGCGCCAATGTGTTTATGCCCAATCTGTCGCCGCCGAGGGTGCGTGAATGCTACGCCCTTTACGACAACAAGGCGGCCTTCGCCTTGGAAGCGGCGGAAAACTTGCGGGATTTAAAGGCGCAGATCGCCGAACTGGGCTATGAAATTGTTATGAGTCGAGGGGATTTTACGGGAAGGGAGAAATAAATGTACGACAAAATGTCCGCTAAGGCGGAAGATTTTATAAATCACGACGAAATTATGGCCACCTTGGAAGAGGCAACGGCCAATCGCACCAATCGCGCCATGCAGGAAGCGATTTTGGATAAGGGCCGGAAGATGAAGGGCCTGGACCACCGGGAAGCGGCGGTTCTTTTAATGACGGAGCTGGAAGATATTCGCGAAAGCTTCCGCCAATTGGCGCGGGAGATCAAGAAAAAGTATTACGGCAATCGCATCGTGCTCTTCGCGCCGCTCTATCTGTCCAATTACTGTGTCAACGGCTGTGTCTACTGCCCTTATCATTACAAAAACAAACACATCGACCGGGTCAAGCTGACTCAGGAACAGATAGAAAAGGAAGTCATCGCTCTGCAGGACTTGGGGCACAAGCGGTTGGCCCTGGAGCTCGGGGAAGATCCGGTGAATAATCCCATCGAGTATGTCTTGGAAAGCATCAAGACCATTTACTCCATTAAACATAAAAACGGCGCCATTCGCCGGGTCAATGTGAACATCGCGGCCACTACCGTGGAAAATTACCGGAAGCTGAAAGAGGCGGAGATCGGCACCTATATACTCTTTCAGGAAACCTATCACAAGGAAAATTACGAAGCCCTGCACCCTACGGGACCGAAATCCAATTGGGCCTACCATACGGAGGCCATGGACCGGGCCATGGAAGGGGGCATCGACGACGTGGGCTTAGGCGTCTTGTACGGCCTGAACAATTATCCCTACGACTTTGTGGGTCAATTGATGCACGCGGAACACCTGGAGGCCTACATGGGCGTGGGACCCCACACCATTTCCATGCCGCGGATTCGTCCCGCCGACGACATCGACCCCGACGAATTTGAAAACGGCGTGCCCGATGAGATTTTCGAAGACATCATCGCCCTGATCCGCGTCGCCGTTCCCTACACGGGGATGATTATTTCCACGAGGGAGAGCCAGGAAATGCGGAAAAAAGCCCTGGAGCTCGGCGTCTCTCAAATCAGTGGCGGCTCCAAGACCTCCGTGGGGGGCTACGACGAGTCGAGAGAAGAGGACAACTCCGCTCAATTCGACACCGACGACTGCCGCAGCTTAGATGAAGTCATTCACTGGCTTTTGGATTTAGGCTATCTGCCCAGCTTCTGCACGGCATGCTACCGGGCAGGGCGCACCGGCGAAACTTTTATGGAAGAAGTGAAGAGTTTCCAAATCGCCAAATTCTGTCAGCCCAATGCCATTATGACCCTGCAGGAATACCTCTCCGACTACGCCGCCGACGATACCCGCAAATTGGGCGAAGAAAAAATCGTCGACTTTTTAAAGGACGTGGAGCGCGACGATTTAAGGGAAAAGGCCGCGGAATACGTGAAGCGCATTCAAGGCGGCGAGCGGGACTTCAGGTTTTAATATGGATACGCAAAAAGGACTTCGGCTACACATCGCCATATTCGGAAAGACCAACAGCGGCAAGAGCACCTTAATGAATCTGCTCACGGAGCAGGCCACCTCCATGGTGTCGCCCAAGGCGGGCACCACTACGGACCCGGTGTACAAGAACATGGAGGTCGACGGCCTGGGTCCGGTGACCTTTATCGACACGGCGCGCACCGCCGATGAGACGGAGCTGGGAGATGCCCGCATGGCCCGCACGGTGAAAGTCGTGGATGAAATCGACGGCGCCATCTTCATCGGCGAGGTGGAAGATGCCATTGTGGAGCCGGTGGCGAAGAAAAACATTCCCGTCTTGAAGCTGTCCCGCCCATTTCCCGAGCGAGATGAGATTTTAAAAGCCCTCGCCGATTTGTTGAAGGAAAAAAAGAAGGCCCCGGGCCTTTTCGACGGCATGGCCGTTCAGAGCGGCCATCTGCTCTTCGTCATGCCCCAAGACGCATCGGCGCCGAAGGGACGGCTGATCCTGCCTCAAGTGCAGGCATTAAGAGAGGTCATCGACAAGGGCCTTACGGCGACGATTTGCGATTTAGACACCATGGATGCGGCGCTCGCGAAGCTGGCCAAGGCGCCGGATTGGATCGTCACCGACTCCCAGGTCTTTTCGGAAGTCTACGAAAAGAAGCCGGCGGCGTCGAAGATCACTTCCTTCTCCATTTTATTCGCCCGGGCCAAGGGGGATATGGACGCCATGATGGAGGGGGCGAAGACCCTGCGCCATCTGCCGGGGGATGCGAAGATTCTTATGGCGGAAGCCTGCACTCACGCGCCGAAGGAGGAAGATATCGGCCGGGTGAAAATTCCCGCCATGCTTCGAAAGAAATTAGGAGACGGGATCACCGTGGACTTTACACGGGGACTGAGCTTTCCCGAAAATATCGGCGATTACGATCTGATCATTATGTGCGGCAGCTGTATGTTTCAGCGGCCGGTGGTGCAGGCACGGGTGGCGAAGGCCAAGGAAAAAAACGTCCCCGTCACCAATTACGGCCTGGCCATCGCCGAGGCCAAGGGTATATTGGACAAAATCGATTTGTAAAACTTTCAAATAAAACCGGCGGTGAGCGCGGCGCTCGCCGCTTCTTTATGTTAAGAAATGTTGAGAGAAATTGCTGCGTTCGTTATAATAGATTGGAGAACGTTACGAGTGAGGTGTAAGCGTGAATGTATCAATTATTTTAGCAGCAGGGGAAGGCACGCGGATGAAATCCGACATGCCTAAGGTGCTGCATAAAGTTGCGGGCAAAGCCATATTGAGTTATGTGGTGGACAACTGCACGGCCAATGCGATGGACAAAAATGTCGTCATCGTCGGGCACAAAAAAGACGACGTCATCGAGTATTTTAAAGATGCGCCGCTGAAGTTTATCGAGCAGAAAGTGGGAGAGGGCATTCCCTACGGCACGGGCTACGCCGTGGCATGTGCCTTGGATGAATTTTCCGACGAAGACATGGTCTATATTCTCACCGGGGACACGCCCCTGTTCAAGGAAAAGACCATCGCCAAGTTTATGGACTATGCACAAAGCCACGATTTCGACGCCTGCGTCTTAACCGCCGTGGTCAGCGATCCCTTCGGCTACGGCCGCATCATTCGGGGACAGGATTCCACCATCGCCGGCATCGTGGAAGAAAAAGACGCCACGGACAAGGAAAAGGCCATTACGGAAGTCAATACCGGGATCTTTGCCTTTAAGGGCCGGTCATTAAAAGAAAATATCGGCAATTTAAGCGCGAACAACAAGCAGAGCGAACTTTACTTAACCGACGTGATTCAAATGCTCAACGACAAGGGCAAGAAAATCGGCGGCTTCACCATGTGCGATGAAGAGGAAATGCTGGGGATCAACTCCCGGGTGCAATTGGCCGCCTGCGAAAAGATTATGCGCCGCCGCATCAACCGATACCATATGGACAACGGCGTGACCTTTACGGACCAAGACGCCACCTTAATCGATTTCGACGTGGAAATCGGCAGAGACACGATTTTAGGTCCGAACGTTCACCTGGAAGGCAAGACCACCGTCGGCGAGGGCTGTGTGATTCGAGGAGAGTCCAGAATCGTCGACAGCACCGTGGCAGATGAGGTCACCATCGAATCTTCGGTGATCGAACAATCACAAGTGGGCCGCGGCGTGACCATGGGCCCCTTTGCCCATCTGCGCCCCAACAGCGTCTTGGAAGAAAATGTACACATCGGCAATTTCGTCGAAGTCAAAAATTCCCACATCGGCAAGGGATCCAAGGCGGGACATTTGGCTTACATCGGCGACGGCGACGTGGGCGAAAATGTCAATATCAGCTGCGGCGTGATTTTCTGCAACTACAACGGCAGAAAGAAATTCCGCACCACCGTAGGCGACAATGCCTTTATCGGATCCAATGTGAATCTGGTGGCGCCGATCACCATCGGCGAAGGCGCCTTTATCGCCGCCGGCAGCACCATTTCAAAAAATGTGGACGATGAAAACTTGGCAGTAGAAAGAAGTGAACAAAAGATGATTGCCGGTTGGAACCGGAGAAAGGACAGCTAGTATGAAACACAATGGTGAAGTCGTCATTATTTCGGGAAACTCCAATCGCGCCTTGGTGGATAAAATCTGCGATGAATTAGGCATCGACGAAAGCGCCTGCGAGGTCAAACAATTTTCCGACGGAGAGATTGCCATCGACATTATGGATTCGGTTCGCGGAAGAGACGTCTTCGTTATTCAACCGACCTCCGGCCCCGTCAACGATCATTTAATGGAGCTGTTGATTTTAATCGACGCCTTGAAACGCGCATCGGCGGGACGCATTAACGCCGTCGTTCCCTATTACGGCTACGCCCGCCAAGACAGAAAAGTGCGCGCGAGAGAGCCCATTACGGCGAAGCTCGTCGCCAATTTGATCACCGTCAGCGGCGCCGACCGCGTCATCTGCATGGACTTGCACGCCGGACAAATTCAAGGCTATTTCGACATTCCCGTCGACCACTTAACCGCCGTACCCTATCTGGCGAAATACTTTAAAAAACATATCGACACGGATAATATCGTGGCCGTGAGCCCGGACTTGGGCGGCGTCACCCGCACGCGGAAATTCGCCGAAGAATTAAACGGCGCGCCCATTGCCATTATCGAAAAGAGACGGCCCAAGGCCAATGAAAATGTGGTCATGAACGTCATCGGCTCCATCGAAGGCAAAGACTGCATTCTCGTCGACGACATCATCGACACGGCGGGCACGGTCTGCAAGGCCGCCGAAGCCTTAAGAAACCACGGCGCTAAGCGGATCTTCGGCTGCGCCACCCACGGCGTCCTTTCCGGCCCCGCCATCGAGCGCATCGACAATTCCATTATGGAACGCTTCGTCATTACCGACACCATCGACCTGCCCGAGGAAAAACACATCGACAAGATTGACGTGGTTTCCGTGGCGCCCATTCTCGCCAGCGCCATTCGCCGGGTCAACACCGACCGTTCCATCAGCAAAATTTTCGAAGAAGTGTAATATGCTTATCGTCGGTTTAGGCAATCCGGGAGATCGCTACAAAAACACCCGGCACAATGTGGGCTTTATGGCCTTGGATGCCATTGCCGATGCTTTAAATATTCCCGTAAACACCATTAAATTTAAGGGACTTTACGGGGAGGGACGCGCCTTTGGAAAGAAGGTGCGTCTTTTAAAGCCCACCACTTATATGAACGAGTCCGGCCAATCGGTGCGGGCCTGTATGGATTACTTTAAAATCGAGCCGGAAGAGGTGCTGGTTTTAGTCGACGACATCGACATCGCCTTCGGCACCATTCGCCTCAGGAAGTCGGGAAGCGCCGGCACCCACAACGGATTGAAGTCCATTATTTACCAAGTGCAGTCCGATCAATTTCCCCGCTTAAAAATCGCCGTGGGAAAGAAGAATCCTCACATGGACTTGGCCAATTTCGTCCTCAGCACCTTTACGGATGAGGAAGAAAAAGTGATGGACGAAACCATTGAAAAGGCGAAGGACGCCGCCCTGCTCTTTTTAAAAAGCGGGCTGGACGATGCCATGAATACCTATAACGGAAAGTAGAAAGCAGCTCACGGGAGCTGCTTTTTAGGAGGCAAGATGACGCGTATTTACAATGAGCTTTTTT
>QWCK01002479.1_pt1 | contig 23142 bp, 20 predicted proteins | sample 1972571 | NCBI WGS metagenome assembly QWCK01 (sample SAMN09866710, study PRJNA288562) | Human gut metagenome isolate term2_stool, whole genome shotgun sequencing... | isolation source: gut | host: Homo sapiens | place: USA: California | reverse complement strand
GGCCGGCCGGTCCGGCCCTCAGGGTATCGGGTTCCCATATTCATCCGTACATGTACGGATGAATATGGGAGGTGTTCGGATGAAGTTGATATTCAAGGTCAGATTCGTGTCGTTCCGAAAAGACCGTGAACCTTTTGTGGGACACGCGGCGCCGTGGTACCATAGCCGAGTTTGTTGTCTTGGTCGGAAACCAAGACGCCTTATGCGCTGATCGGTAACCAGCGCCTGACCAATAAGGAGTCCTACCATGAAGCAGGGTATCCATCCCCAGTATGTCGAGTGCACGGTGACGTGCTCCTGCGGCAACACCTTCAAGACGCACGCTACCGTGTCCGAGATGAAGGTCGAGCTTTGCAACGAGTGCCACCCGTTCTACACCGGCCAGCAGAAGTTCGTCGACACCGGTGGACGCGTCCAGCGCTTCGCCGACAAGTTCGGTGGCGCCGCTGCCGCCCAGCTCAAGAAGGCCGAGGAGGCCAAGGCTGCCAAGGCCGCCAAGGCTGCTGAGGCCGAGGCCGCTCGCAAGGCCGCCGCTGAGGCTAAGGCTGCCGAGAAGGCTAAGCGTGCCGCTAAGTTCGCCGAGGAGGCTGCCAAGCAGGCTGCTGAGGCTCCCGCAGAGGCTCCCGTCGAGGAGGCCGCTGCCGAGGCCGAGACCACCGAGGCTGCTGAGTAAATAGCTCGCCGCGGAATCACTCGCATTCAGGGCATGAGGGCCGTGCATCCATTTGGGTGCACGGCCCTTTTCTTTTTGATTAGTGCAAACTAACCTGTCCCCATGGCATCAAATGGCGGAGAGGCGGCGTTTGCCCAGATAAACCCTCCAAAATTAACCTGTCCCATTGTGGCAGGTTGGTCGTAGTTATTACGTGGCGGTCGAGCTCGACCGTATAGGCCGCGCCTTGTTTGGCTAAAGTACAATCATCTGTGTTTAACTCGCCCGCAGCTGCACGGCGTGGGCGATGGCCAAAAAGGAAAACCACATGGGATTCATGTCAAAGCTGCTGTCCTTTGGATCCGATAAGGACCTTAAGCGCTACTACAAGATCGTCGACCAGATCAACGGTCTTGAGCCCCAGTTTGAGAAGATGACCGAGGAGGAACTCCGCGCCCAGACCGATAAGTTCCGCGAGCGTTACGCCAACGGCGAGTCGCTCGACGACATGCTTCCCGAGGCCTTTGCCACCGTGCGCGAGGCTTCCAAGCGCACCATGGGTATGCGCCACTTTGACGTGCAGCTCATTGGCGCCATGGCACTGCACGAGGGCCACATCGCCGAGATGAAGACCGGCGAGGGCAAGACGCTCGTCTCCACCTTGGCCGGCTACCTCAACGCTATCGCCGGCAAGGGCGTGCATGTCGTTACCGTCAACGATTACCTGGCAAAGCGCGATTCCGAGTGGATGGGCCGCATCTACAAGTACCTGGGCATGACCGTCGGTCTGCTCCAGAACAACATGCCGCTCGAGCTCAAGCGTCCGGCCTACCAGGCCGACGTCACGTACGGCACCAACTCCGAGTTCGGTTTCGATTACCTGCGCGATAACATGGTTACCCGCCCCGAGCAGCGTGTGCAGCGCGGCCACAACTACGCCATCGTCGACGAGGTTGACTCCATCCTGATCGACGAGGCGCGTACCCCGCTCATCATCTCGGGCGCCGGCACCAAGTCCGCCAGCACCTACAAGGACTTCGCGCGTGCCGTGCGTGGCCTTGAGCGCGGCGAGGACGTGTCGCACGACATGCTCACCGCCACCGAGGACGTCGAGCCCACGGGCGACTACGTCATGGACGAGGCCAAGCACACTATCGCCGCCACCGAGCGCGGTCTTAAGAAGATCGAGCGCCGTCTGGGCATCGAGGACATCTACGCCGACCTTTCGGGCCAGCTGGTCAACCACCTGCAGCAGGCGCTGAAGGCCCAGTACATGTTCCACCGCGATAAGCAGTACGTGGTCACCAACGGCGAGGTCAAGATCGTCGACGAGTTCACCGGCCGCATCATGGAGGGCCGCCGCTATTCTGAGGGCCTGCACCAGGCCATCGAGGCCAAAGAGGGTGTGCTCGTACGCGAGGAGAACCAGACACTCGCCACCATCACCCTGCAGAACTACTTCCGTCTGTATGACAAGCTTTCCGGCATGACCGGCACGGCACTTACCGAGGATGCCGAGTTCCGCGAGATCTACAAGCTGCCTGTCGAGGTCATCCCCTCCAACAAGCCCGTGCAGCGCGTGGACCACGAGGACCTGGTGTACCGCACCATTCAGGCTAAGTACAACGCCGTCGCCGACGACGTTGAGCGTCGTCACGCCAAGGGCCAGCCGGTCCTGGTGGGCACCGTCTCCATCGAAAGCTCCGAGAAGCTGTCCGCCGCCCTTACCAAGCGCGGCATCGCACACGAGGTCCTCAACGCCAAGCACCATGAACGCGAGGCCCACATCGTGGCCCAGGCCGGACGCTACGGCGCCGTGACCATCGCCACCAACATGGCCGGTCGTGGTACCGACATCCTGCTGGGCGGCAACCCCGACGAACTGGTGCGCGAGCGCCTGGAGTACGAGGGCCTGACCATGGAGGACGTGACGCCCGAGCAGCTCGAGCAGTTTAACGCCGAGGCCAAGGAGACTTGCAAGGCCGAGCGCGAGCGCGTGCTTGCCGCCGGCGGCCTGACCGTTATCGGCACCGAGCGCCATGAGTCCCGCCGTATCGACAACCAGCTGCGCGGCCGCTCCGGTCGTCAGGGCGATCCGGGCGAGACCCAGTTCTACCTGTCGCTCGAGGACGACCTCATGCGCCTGTTCGGCGGCGACAAGATGGACCGCGTCTCCAAGATGATGGTCACGGCCGACATGGGTGACGACATGCCCATCCAGCATAAGATCATCTCCAAGGCCGTCGAGAGCGCCCAGCACAAGGTCGAGAGCATCAACTTCTCCATGCGTAAGAGCGTCCTTGAGTACGACGACGTTATGAACAAGCAGCGCCAGGTCATCTACGCCGAGCGCAATAAGATTCTGGACGGCAAGGACCTGACCGACCACATCACCGAGGTCATGCACGATACCGTCTACCGTTGCGTGCAGGAGTTCTGCACCAAGGACAGCCACGATGGTGAGCGCGACCTGGAGGGCCTGCGCAAGTGGGTTGTGGAGCTCACCGGTCACATCGATACGCCGAAGTTCCCCGACGAGGATTTTGAGGCCCTGGCTGCCGATGTCCTGGCTTACGTAGAGAAGTGCTACAACATGAAGGCCGAGCGCTTGGGCGAGGACCTGATGCGCGAGCTCAACACCCAGGTCATGCTGCGCGTCATCGATACCCGCTGGATGAACTACCTGCAGGAGATGGACTACCTCAAGACCGGCATCGGCCTGCGCGGCTTTGGCCAGCGCGACCCGCTGGTTGAGTACAAGACCGAGGCCTACGGCGCGTTCCAGATACTCGTCGATACCATGTATGAGGATTACCTGCGCACGGTTCTGCGCATCGAGATCAAGGCTGCCCCGCGTGCCGTGGAGCACAAGGAGGAGCCCGCGCTCGAGGGTGCGCGCTTCTCCGGTCCTGCCGAGGTCGATGGTGACAACGGCGACTCGGTGCTGCGCAAGCAGGCGCAGGTGCAGGCCCGCACGGCTGTCCAGGGTGGTCCGGCTGCCGTCAACAACGGTGGCAAGGTGACCACCTATCGCAAGTCCGAGAGCGACGATCCGTACGTTAACGTGGGCCGCAACGACCCGTGCCCCTGCGGTAGCGGCAAGAAGTTTAAGTACTGCCACGGCAGGAATCGTTAATGGCTGAGGCTTTAGAGGTAACGCCCGCCGAGCTGGACGCGTTCGCGGACCGGCTCGGCGAGGTCGAGTCGTATCTCCACCTGGACGAAAAGCGCACGCGCGTGACCGAGCTCGAGGCCAAAAGTGTTGCCCCTGGCTTTTGGGATGACGCCGACGCCGCCCGTGCCACCATGGAGGAGATCGCGCGTACCAAGGAAGATATCGCTGCCGTGGACACCGCGCGCGGCGAGCTTTCCGATGCCCGCGCCGCGCTGGAGCTTGCCGAGGAGATGGGGGATGACCCCGACGCCGTCGCCCTTCGCGAGGAGGCTACAGCCACGGCTGAGCGCCTGGCCCGGGCCATCGATGAGCTTGAGCTTTCGAGCTGGTTTACCGGTGAGTTCGATCACGGCGATGCCATTGTGACCATCAAGCCCGGACAGGGTGGTCTGGAGGCCCAGGACTGGACCTTCATGCTCTTTAAGATGTACATGAAGTACTGCCAGCGTCGCGGCTGGAAGGTCACCATCAACGACTGTCCCGCAGCCGAGGTCATCGGCATCGACCGCGCGACCTTTACCGTCGAGGGCAAGGACGCATTTGGCATGCTGCGCGCCGAGGCCGGCGTCCACCGCTTGGTTCGCATTAGCCCCACCGACGACAAGAAGCGCCGCCAGACCACGTTTGCCGGCGTCGAGGTCATCCCCGTGCTACCCGATGATATCGACATCGAGATCAGTCCCGATGACATCCGCGTGGACGTGTACCACGCGAGCGGCCCGGGCGGTCAGGGCGTCAACACCACCGACTCCGCCGTGCGCGTGACGCATTTCCCCAGCGGCATTGTGGTCACCTGCCAAAACGAGCGCAGCCAGATCCAGAACAAGGCCGCGTGCATGCAGATCCTCAAGGCTCGCCTGTACGAGATTGAGCTCGAGAAGCGTGCCGAGGCGCTCGATGAGATTCGCGGACCCAAGACCACGATTGGTTTTGGCAACCAGATCCGCAGCTACGTGCTCTACCCGTACCAGATGGTCAAGGACCTACGCACGGGCGTGGAGACCAGCAATGTCGAGGCCGTTCTTGACGATGGCGACCTGGACCCGTTTGTTATTGGCTACCATCGCTGGGCCACCGGCAACGCCGATGCAGAAGGCTCGGAGGTCTAAAACATCGGGCGGCTTCAAACCGATGCTAAGCCCAACGGTTGGACGGGTTTGTATCCAGAATAAACCCTGCGCAGGGGTGGTTTTTGTCCGGCGAATCGGTAGAATCGAATACAAGAAGAAGTTCAAAGCGCATCCGTTTGGGTGCGCTTTTTTGAGGGAGGCAGCATGGCATATCGTCTGGACATCAAGCGCATTCTTTCGATGAACTTCTTTCACGACCTGCCCCAGATCATGTTGGGGTGTGCCTTGGCCGCCATCGCGACCGACCTGTTTTTGATTCCCAATGGTCTTGCCGCCGGTGGCGTTACGGGCCTTGCCACCATTATCCAGGCGGTCGGCGCGGCGCGAGGCGTGTCGCTTCCCGTCGGTATCCAGACCATCGTGATGAACGCCTTGCTGCTGCTGGTCGTTATGCGCGAGGGCGGCATGTTCTACGTGGTGCAGACCGCGACGGGCTTTGTGCTGCTGGGCTTCTTTACCGATCTGTTCGCCCCGTTTGTAGCACCTCTGGCGGATGCGGACCTGATGCTTCCCGCCATGTGGGGCGGCATTATTACGGGCATCGGTTACGGCATGGTGTTGCGTGCCGGCGCCAACACCGGCGGCTCGGACACGATTGGCCAAATCATTTCGCGTAACACCTCGCTGCCGGTGGGCTCGACCGTCATGGCAATCGACGTTGCCGTGTGTGCGCTGTCGGCTCCGGTCTTTTCAATCGAAAACGCACTATATGCAGGCCTTTCGATGGTCATTAGCGGCTATGTGATCGATGCCGTGGTCGATGGCGGCAACAAACGCCGTATGGTACTCATCATCTCGGATAAGTTCCCTGATATCGCTGCCGATATCATGTATGGCCTGGGTCGTGGTTGTACCAAGTTTAAGGCGACTGGCATGTATTCGGGTGCCGAGAAGCCGGTGATTATGGTCATCGTGAGCCGTCGAGAGCTCAATACCCTCAAGACGATCGTGCGCGAGCGCGATCCTCACGCCATTGTGACGGTCGCTGACGTTACGGAAGCCTTCGGCGAGGGATTCAAGGACATTAGCGCGTAGGGTCGACTGCGTTCCATCCAAAAGACGTTCACATTGATAAACCGTTTCATCAGCGGTTCTGCCTGCTAAATTGTTCAAATAATGATAAAAACTCTGGTAAAGCCATCAGTTTCCAGCATAATGAATGACGTACGTGCATTGCGGCTGTGTTGGGATTACCTTCGGTGCCGTGCGCATTTTGTCTAATGAGGATGAAAGGAAGGCACAATGAGCGACGAAGAGCTCAAAAAGGTTGCCAACGAGGTAAGGAAGGGCATCGTCACCGGCGTGCACGCTGCCAAGTCCGGCCATCCGGGCGGTTCGCTCGGCGCTGCCGACATCATGACCTATCTGTACTTTGAGGAAATGAACGTCGACCCGGCCGATCCCCGCAAGGCCGATCGCGACCGTTTTGTGCTCTCCAAGGGCCATTGCGCTCCGGGCCTGTACGCCGTGCTCGCCGAGCGTGGGTTCTTCCCCAAGGAGGATCTCGAGACGCTGCGCCATATCGGCAGCCACCTGCAGGGTCATCCCAACATGAACGACACCCCGGGCGTCGACATGTCCACCGGCTCGCTCGGCCAGGGTATCTCCGCCGCCGTGGGTATGGCCGTTGCCGCCAAGCACTGGGGCGATACTTACCGCACGTACGCCCTGCTGGGCGATGGCGAGAGCGAGGAGGGCCAGGTCTGGGAGGCCGCCATGTTTGCCGGCAACCAGCAGCTCGATAACCTCTGCGTGATCGTCGACCACAACGGCCTGCAGATCGACGGCCCCGTCGAGGAGGTCAACGACCCCATGCCGCTCGCCGACAAGTTCCGTGCCTTTAAGTTCCACGTGGTGGAGCTTGCCGACGGCAACGATTTCGATCAGATCCGCGCCGCCTTTGCCGAGGCCCGCGCCACCAAGGGTCAGCCGACCGCCATCATCGCCGAGACCATGAAGGGCAAGGGCGTTTCCTTTATGGAGAACCAGGTTGGTTGGCACGGCAAGGCCCCCAACGATGAACAGTTTGAGCAGGCCATGGCAGAGCTCACGGCCGCCGGAGAGGAGCTCTAGGATGGCAGACGTCAAGAAAATCGCCACGCGTGTAAGCTACGGCGAGGCCCTCGTCGAGCTCGCCAACGAGCACGATGACTTTGTGGTCCTCGACGCCGACCTGGCCGCCGCCACGCAGACCGGCAAATTTAAGGCCGCTTGCCCCGACCGCTTCTTCGACGTGGGTATCGCCGAGAGCAACCTGATGGGTGTTGCCGCCGGTATCGCGACCACCGGTCGTGTTGCCTTCGCGAGCACCTTTGCCATGTTCGCTGCCGGTCGCGCCTTTGAGCAGGTCCGTAACTCCATCGGCTACCCGCACCTTAACGTTAAGATCGGTGCCACGCATGCCGGTATCTCGGTGGGCGAGGATGGCGCCACGCACCAGTGCTGCGAGGATATCGCCCTTATGCGCGTCATCCCCGGCATGACCGTGATTGTTCCCGCCGACGACGTCGAGGCCCGCGCCGTGACGCGCGCCGCCTACGAGTGCGACGGTCCGGTGTACATGCGCTTTGCCCGTCTGGCCTCGCCGGTTATCAACGATCCAGAGACCTACAAGTTCGAGTTGGGTAAGGGTATTGTCATGCGCGAGGGCGCCGATGTGACCATCATCGCCTGCGGCCTGATGGTCGGCGAGGCTCTCGAGGCCGCCGAGCAGCTCGCTGCCGAGGGCATCGACGCCGAGGTCATCAACATGCACACCATCAAGCCCATCGATGCCGACCTGATCGTCAAGAGCGCCACCAAGACCGGCCACGTCGTGACCGTCGAGGAGCACTCCGTGATCGGCGGCCTGGGCAGCGCCGTTGCCGACGTCCTGTGCGAGCAGTGCCCGACGCCGCTCAAGAAGATCGGCGTCAACGACACCTTCGGTGAGTCTGGCCCGGGTGCCGAACTCTTGCACAAGTATGGCCTGGACGCCGCCAACATCGTGGCGACCACCAAGGAGTTCTTGGCATAAGGCAAGGCGGATCTCAAGGACTGCTTCGCCAGAACTATGGAAACCCGGCAGGGGCGCTCTCTTGGAGTGCGCCCCTGTTTCAGTTGCGGTGAAATAGGGACTGATTAGACCTTTTAACTGGTAAAACAGTCCCTATTTCACCGCAACTCATGAAGACGCCCCTCAAGCACGGTCCCATCAGGAAAAAGGGCATATATCGACAAAGCGCAATTCAGACCCTTCCAGCTTTGTATATGCAGCACCTCAAGATAAACGCGGCGACCCCTTAGTTATCGCAGGCCGGGCACAGGGTTACTCTCCAAATCTTTCCGCAGGACGGAGGAGCCCCCGCCGCGCGAAGCGCGCAGCGGGGGCTCCGACATGTCCGAGGACGATTTGGAGAGTAACCCTGTGTCCGGCCGACGGGATCCCTAACCACGCCATGCTTCTTATGTGCAGCAAAGCTAATGCTGCTAAAATATTAAGCGCTCATGTAGTTTAAACGCACGACGATAAGGAGCACCAGTGGGTAACCACTTCCGTACCTCCGGTGCGGGCGATGATGCCCCCAAGACGCAGGCAGGCGTCCAGGGCAGTCGTTTCGCCACTCCGGATTCAGAGGGCCAGCCTGTTGCTCAGGCCCCCGCTCAGCCGGCAGATCAGGCACAGCCGGCATCCGATCCCTTTGCCTACAATCCAACCAGCGATGTCGCGCTTTCCGGCACGGCGGGTTTTGAGCCCGTTCAGGCCGTGACCGCTCGCGTGGAGCAGCCTCGGGCTGGTGCCGCCACGCCGCAGCCTACCATGGCCGGCATTCCCGACCCCTTGGCCCCTGCGGCGCCGGCTCCTCAGCCTGCGCAGTCCGGTCTCTTTGCCGCTATTCCCGACCCCACGCAGCCTGCTGCCCCGGTGGTCGAGAGCGATCAGGCCGCCGAGGTTGCAAGCCTCGATAACGCGCTCAACAACCCCGATTTTACGTCGGTGTTTGCGCCCATCGATCCGCAGGCCAGCCGCAAGAAGATGGCCAAGCAGGCCGGTGTCGAGCCCGTCATCCTTATGGAGCATGTCACCAAGATCTATCCGGCACAGCCCAACAAGCCTGCACTCGACGACATCAACATCGAGATCTATCCGGGCGAGTTCGTCTTCCTGGTCGGTCACTCCGGTTCGGGTAAGACCACGCTGCTGTCGACGCTCAACCGCGACGTCAAGCCGACGAGCGGCCGCATCCTGGTTGCCGGTCAGGACCTCATGAAGATCAAGAACCGCAAGGTTCCGTTCCTGCGTCGCCAGATTGGCGCCGTGTTCCAGGACTTTAAGCTTCTGCCGCAAAAGACCGCCTACGAAAACGTGGCGTTTGCCCTGCAGTGCATCGGCAAGCCCAAGGGCGTCATTCGCAGCCAGGTGCCCGAGGTGCTGCGTCTGGTCGGCCTGGCCGATCAGATGGACTCGCTGCCCGACCAGCTTTCCGGTGGCGAGCAGCAGCGCGTTGCCGTCGCCCGCGCTATGGTCAACCGTCCGCCGCTGCTGATCTGCGACGAGCCGACGGGCAACCTCGACCCGGCGATCTCGCTGGGCATCATGAAGCTGCTCGAGCGTATTAACCGCACTGGCACCACCGTGATCGTCGCCACGCACGACCGCGAGATGGTCGATAGCATGCACCGTCGCGTGATCGCCCTTGAGGGCGGCCACGTTATCCGCGACCAGGAGAGGGGAGGTTACGGCAACTATGGCACCAACTAACGTGGGCTACTCCTTCAAAGAGGCAATCAGCCACTTCTTCCGTAACTGGACTACCTCGCTCGGCGCCGTCATCACGATCTTCCTTTCGCTGTTTATCATCGGCCTGTTCATCATGGGCTCCGCGATGCTGAACTCCGTGATCGGCACCGTCGAGGATCAGGTTGTCATCAACGCGTTCATTAGTGATGACGCCGATCAGGCCGATGTTCAGGCTTTTGAGGCCGAGCTTAAGACGTGGAATAACGTCAAGTCCGTGACCTATAAGGACAAGGACGACGCACTGGCCGAGTATACGAGCAAGATGTCGGGTAACGCCGACGCCACCATGAGCGCGCTCGACGGCCAGAACCCGCTGCCCGCCTCGTTTGCGATTGAGATGGACGATCCGTCTCAGGTCGAGAGCACGGCCAAGAAGCTCAAGAAGAATGCCGATTTCCAGAAGATCGCGGATGACGGCGACGTCAACGCGAGCGTGCTGTACGGCCAGGAGGAAGTGAGCCGCCTGTTCCAGGTGACCAACTACATCCGCATCGCCGCCGTGGTGCTCGTTGGCCTGCTGACTTTTATCGCGTTCATCTTTATCAACAACACGATTCGCCTGTCCATTACGGCGCGTCGTCGTGAGATTGCGATTATGCGTCTGGTCGGTGCCAGCAACGGCTTCATTCGTGGCCCGTTTATCACCGAGGGCGTACTGCAGGCCATTTTGGGCTCGCTGCTTTCCATCGGCGTTCTGGAGCTGCTGCGCAATCTGATGATTCCGCGTTTGCAGGAGAGCATCGGCTGGATGTCGTTTGCCCTGCCGATGCAGTACTACCTGGTGACCTATGCTGCGCTGATTCTGGTCGGCGTGATTATCGGCCTCTTTGGTTCTGCCATCGCCATGCGTCGCTACCTGCGCGTGTAGGCATGCCTGGAATTCATCCCTTCCAACGGGTCGTCTCTTATGGGGCGGCCCGTTTTTTGATCCCTAGGGGACGGCAGGAAAGCGAATCATTTGGGTAGACTCTTTGGAGTTCGCAATCGATAGTTAGGAGGCGCCATGGGGCGCAATAACAAGCATAAGCGTGGAGCTCGCAATAAGCGCGGGCCGGTGCGCAGCGAACGCCGTCCGAGCCTGACCGGGCGCGTGCAGCTCCATGAGCACAGTGCCTATGTCATAACCGAGAATGGCGACTACAAGGTCATGGGCCGTGGCAAGCGCGAGATTATGGATGGCGATACCGTTGCCGTGAGCATTAAGAACAGCCCGCACGGTGAGCGGCGCGCCGTGATCGAAGGCGTGGTTGAGCGCGCAGCCATAAGCGTGGTGGGTACGTACCAGACCGCCGGTCCGCTCGGTGTGATCGAGCCGCTCGATTCGCGTCTGAAGGCTGACTTCTTCATTCTGCCTGAGGATACCTCGGCGGATCGTCTGGGCGTTCACCCGGGTGATGCTGTTGTCGCGCGCATTTTGACCTACCCGACGCGCCTGGAATCGGGCGCTGTGACGATCGAACGCCGCATTGGCGGAGATGACGCGCCCGATTTGGGCGTTCAATATGTGATGGCGCGCTACGGCTATACCGATAGCTATCCCGAGGCCGCGCTGGACGAGGCCGAGGGGCTTTCGCTCGATGTGTCCGCGGCGCTTAAGGACCCGCTCCGCCGCGATCTGCGCGACCGCTTTGTCATCACGATCGACCCGGTCGACGCGCGCGACTTTGACGATGCCATTTCGTTGGAGCGCACGCCCGAGGGTGGCTACAAGCTGGGTGTGCATATCGCCGACGTTTCACACTATGTGGCTTGGGACGGGCATATCGATCTTGAGGCTCGCCATCGTACGACATCGGTGTATCTGGCCGATCGCGTGCTTCCCATGCTGCCCGAACGCCTGTCCTGTGACCTGTGCTCGCTTCGCCCTGACGAGGACCGTCTTGCGTTTACCGTCGATATCGAGCTCGATGCGCAGGGTCGCGTGCGGCATTACGATCCGTATCCCAGCGTGATTCGCTCGCGTGTGCGTATGGACTATGACGGCGCCGAGGCGCTGCTGGTGCGTGCCGGCGCGGTTGAGTATTCGGTGCTGGAGGGTGCAGCCGAGGATGTTGCGGCTGCCGAGACCTCGCGCGAGGAAGCGCTTGAGCGCGGTCTTGCGTGCGAGGAGGCCGCCCGCGGCTACAACATCGACCTCGGCGATTTCCTTGTCGCCGCTAACGAACTCGCCGAACTTCGCCGTCGTATTCGTCGCGCCCGCGGCTCAGTCGATTTTGACACAGCCGAGATTCGCGCTCTATTGGATGAGGACGGAGTGCCCGTGCAGATTGTGGCGCGTGAGCGTTCGTGTGCCACGTCGCTTATCGAGGAAGCCATGCTGCTCGCCAACGAGTGCGTTGCAGAGTGGCTGGCAGACCGTGATATCGAGGCCTGCTATCGCGTGCATGAGGATCCGAGCCCCGATAGCCTGCACGGTGCTGCCGTTGCGCTGGCGCAGCTAGGCATCATCGACGATCGCCGTGCTGCCGGTATTGCCCTGGGGAGCCCCGATGAGCTGCAGGCTGCAGTTGATGCTGCCGCCGGTACGGCCAACGCACCGCTCGTTAACACGCTGCTTCTGCGCAGCATGCAGCGCGCGCTGTACAAGCCGCGCAACGAGGGCCACTTTGCGCTCGCCGCGCCGTGCTACTGTCACTTTACGAGTCCCATCCGTCGCTACCCCGATCTGGTGGTGCACCGCGTGCTCAAACTGCAGTTGGCCTATGAGCAGCTCGGCGGCAAGGACGCCTTGGTCCGTACGCCGTGGCTGATCGGCAAGGGGCGCGAGTCGCTGCCGCGCATTCTGCCGCAGATCTGCCGCGCATGTAGCGATGCCGAGCGCGCGGCAGATGCCGCCAGCCATGCGACGCAAAAGATCAAGATTGCCCAGTACTATGAGGATCGCCTGGGCGAGCGCTATGCCGGAACCGTCTCGTGGGTTAGCAGCATGGGCCTCTTTGTGCGCTTGGACCTAACACAGGTCGAGGGCCTGGTTTCAATTAAGAGCCTGGGCAACGAGTGGTTCGAGTTCGACGAGGACGCGCTAACGCTCACAGGTGCCGACACGGGCACCCGTTACGAGCTGGGGCAGCGCGTGATTATCGAGGTCTCGCGCGTCAATACCACGCGTGGGCACTTGGACTTTAAGCTTATCCATTAGCTAAATCCCGACTCGTGGCGAGAGAGCGGAGGGCGGTCTTTCGGGGCCGCCCTCCGCATTTGAATAGTGGCTACCTTGCCGTCTGCTCGGCCGCCCGCTTACCTGCTATTTGAGAGGTAAAACCTACCAAAATAAACCTGTCCCTTTTGGCAGGTTTACAAGAAAGCGGGGATGAGATGGCGACGGTGTACGGGTATGCGCGGGTGAGTTCGCGCGATCAGAATCTGAATCGGCAGCTGGATGCGCTGGGCGCCTATGGCGTGGGCTCAGCGAATATTTATGCCGACCATGCGAGTGGCAAGGACTTCGATCGACCGCATTATCGCGAGCTGTTGCACGTCCTGGGAGACGGGGACGTGCTGGTGGTGCTTTCTATCGACCGACTTGGTCGTAATTACTCCGAGATTCTTGAGGAATGGCGACGCATTACCAAGGAGCTCGGGGTTGCCATTGTGGTGTTGGACATGCCATTGCTTGACACGCGCGCTAGGGCCAGCGGCGCGCCGGATGTGACCAACACCCTGATTGCCGATATTGTGCTGCAACTGCTGAGCTACGTGGCGCAGGTGGAGCGCGAGAATATCCATCGGCGCCAGGCGGAGGGAATTGCAGCGGCGCGGGCGCGAGGGGTTCGTTTCGGTCGACCTCGCAAGCCGTGCCCTCCTCAGTTTGAGCTGGTGCGCGATAGCTATGAGGCAGGCGATATTACCCGCAGCCAGGCAGCAAAGTGCCTGGGCGTGTGCGTGGGGACGTTCGATCGTTGGATGCGCGAGGCGGGGTAGGGGTTTGCGTCGCTTTGTCGCTTCCTGTTGCGATTCAAATTTTGATACGGTGACGATGCCATTTGGGGCTACACTCGCTGATATTCAAAAAAGGAGGTTGGCCCTTGGCGCGCGTAAAACAAATAATCGGATGGACCGCAATTGTTCTGTTCGTTGCAACGCTGGCGGGCATCTGGGTGCTGACGGAGCAAAATGCGGTGGAGACGTCGTTGCTGAGCGAGTCCACCGCGCGTGTGGTGGAGGGTCAGGCTACGGGCGTTCAGGCTGCTGATGCCACGGGTGAAGCCCAGACGGAGAACGGAATGACCGGGGGCGCCGATTCGGCTGCCTCGAATGTCCGGTCTGGCCGACTTGCTTCCATTCGCATGTGGGTGGGCACAAACGTCCGTCGCGTTGCCCATACCGTAGAGTTTTTCTTCGTCGGATTATTCGCCTCCGTGATCGTGGTTTGCCTTTCCAGGCGTCCGTGGAGCGTATGCTCCCGTTGCGTGCCCGTATTGCTCTTTTGCGCCGCCTGCTCCGTTGGCGATCAGGTGCATAAGATCTTTGTTCCCGGCAGGCATTTCGACGTTATCGATTTAGGATTCGATGCTGCGGGCTATGTCACCGCCATGCTGTTGGTATTGCTGGCAGCGGCGTTGGTGCGCCATGCGACTCGGCCGATCGGCGCCCATGCGAGGCGCTAGCCGGTAACAAACCCGTTTCTGATAATGCGACCTTGTTGAATTATTTTGTGTCGCGCGTATTTCCGAGCGGTCGGATTTGAGGGGCGAGCGGTAGAACGCTCGCCCTTTGTGCGCCACGATGCGGCACAATGTACCGCAAAAGCTGTTTGTATCCGGTACGAATCGTTCGTTGGTCTTTAATTCTTCTCAACGGAGGTGTTTGAGATGGCAAACGGATTGCTTTTGCGGCTTCGCGAGCGTGAGCTCAGCGCGAGCCCGGCGGAACGCAATGTCATCGCATATGTAAGCGCTCATCCGCACGAGGTGGTCGGGCTGTCCGTCCGCGGTCTTGCCGATGTCACGTTCTCCTCGCCCTCGAGCATTTTGCGCTTTTGCAAGCGTTTGGGTTTTGCGGGCTACAAGGAGTTCCAGCGCGAACTGATTGCCGAGCTGGCGCTCTTAGGTGACAAGAAAGACGTAGCTCTCGAGGACATCTCCATGGATGACAGCGTCGAACGCATCGTGGGGAAGGTGATGAAAAGCAACGTGCGCACGATCGAGGCGACGGCGCGAACGCTCGATTACACCGTCTTGGAGCGATGCGCGGCCCGTCTTAAGCGGGCACGCGCGGTCAATCTGTTCGGTATTGGTGCTTCTCGTTTGGTCGCGCACGACCTGGCGCAAAAGCTCATGCGTGTCGACAAAGAGTGCCATCTGTACGACGACTGGCATGATCAGCTCTTATGTGCCAAGAACATGCATGAGGGCGATATGGCAATCGCCTTTAGTTACTCGGGCTTGACGCAAGAGGTGCTGGACTGCACCGCCGAGGCTCAACGCCACAACTGTCCCGTAGTGGCCGTTACCAAAGTAGATGGATCATCCAAGCTTGCCACCATGGCCGATGCCGTGCTCGGCGTCGCTGCGAGTGAACCCTTGGTCCGCAGCGGTGCCATGGCTTCGCGTATGGCCCAGCTTATGGTTGTCGATGCCCTGTACGCTGCTCACGTTGCCAGCGACTACGAACGGGCGACGCATGTCATTAAGCAAAACTACATCGAGAAACAGGAAAGATGAGGTGAATGAAATGCTCGATTTAACAAAATTCACGACCGAACAGCGTAATCAAAGGTCAATGGACCTCGATACGATGACATCGCTGCAAATCGTCACGACGATGAACGATGAGGATCTTCGTGCCGTCCAGTCGGTCACGAAAGTGTTGCCCCAGGTTGCCACAGCAATCGACTGGGCTGCTGAGACACTCGAGCGCGGCGGGCGCGTCTTTTACATGGGCGCAGGCACCAGCGGTCGTCTGGGCGTACTCGACGCTTCGGAGTGTCCGCCCACGTTTGGCGTGTCACCCGATCTGATTGTCGGGCTCATTGCCGGAGGCGAGACGGCGTTTATCAAGGCTGTCGAAGGTGCCGAAGACAGCGAGGAGCTTGGCGCGAACGACCTGCGAGAGCGTGGACTCTCGGACAAGGATCTTGTCGTTGGCCTGGCGGCAAGCGGTCGTACTCCTTATGTGGTGGGCGGCCTTGTGTACGCCAAGGCAACTGGGTGCAAGACCATTGCAATTGCCTGCAACCAAGGGTCGAAGATCGGGGAGAGCGCAGATCTTGCCATTGAGCCCGTGCCCGGTCCCGAGGTGCTGACCGGCTCAACGAGGCTCAAGGCGGGAACGGTTCAAAAGCTCATTCTCAACATGATTTCGACCGGTGCCATGGTCAAGATCGGCAAGGTATACCAAAACCTGATGGTCGATGTGCAGCAGACGAACGAGAAGTTGGTGGTGCGCGGCCAGAACATCGTGATGGAGGCGACCGGCTGCACGCGCGAGCGCGCCGTTCAGGCGCTTGCAGATGCCGGCGGCCACGTAAAAACCGCTATTGTCTCGGTACTGCTGGACTGCGATGCCGAGCAGGCTACGGTAGCTCTTGAGCGGGCGCGAGGCCATGTCCGTGCTGCGGTGAGTGGCCATGAGAAGAGCAATGCCGATTCCCAATAGGTGCGCGGCGTGAGCTGATATGACATTCAGACGAGATACCCAATACAAGGAGGAGTTATGACGAACAAAGAGCTGGCTCAAAAGCTGCTGGACCTTTTGGGCGGTAAAGACAACGTGCTCGCAAACGCGGCGTGCATGACGCGCCTGCGCGTGACCGTCAAAGACACGGGCAACGTCGACACGGAGGGCATTAAGGCACTCGACGGCGTGATGGGCCTGGTCGAGGACGACACGATGCAGATCGTGCTGGGTCCGGGCAAGGTGAATAAGGTGCTCGAGGAGTTCTCCAAGCTCACCGGCCTTGCGAAAGGCGTTGCTGACGAGAGCGTGGTTGACGCTGCGGCCACAAACAAGGCCGCGCAGAAGGCCAAGTACGAGTCCAAGCCGGTTCAGGCCTTCCTCAAGAAGATTTCCAATGTCTTCGTCGCCCTACTTCCCGGCATCATTGCGGCTGGCCTCATCAACGGTATCTGCAACGTCATTAACGTCTCGACGGCAGGCGCGCTTGCAGGCGAGTGGTGGTACCAGGGCATTCGTTCCATGGGCTGGGCCCTGTTTGCCTATCTGCCCATCTTGGTGGGCTATAACGCGGCACGTGAGTTTGGTGGCTCCGCTGCGCTGGGCGGCATCGCCGGCATGATGTGTATCGCCAACAGTGCCATGCCCCTGCTTGCGCCTGGCGCGGCTGATCCTGCCACTGCCATTCTGCTGCCGCTCACCAATGCGCAGTACAACCCCGCAGCGGGCGGCATGATCGCGGCTCTCATCGCTGGCGCATTTTTTGCCTGGATGGAGCGTCAGATTCGCAAGGTTATGCCCAACGCACTCGACACGTTCTTGTCTCCGCTGCTGGTGCTCATCATCGGCGCCTTTGCTCTGATGCTCGTCATCCAGCCGGTTGGCGCATGGCTGACGACTGCCATCTTTAGCGTTTTGACCTTTATCTTCGAGAAGCTGGGCGTCCTGGGCGGCTATATCCTGTCGGCAGGCTTCTTGCCGCTGGTTTCCGTCGGCCTGCATCAGGCGCTCACGCCGATCCACGCTATGCTCAACGATCCCGACGGCGCTACCAAGGGTATCAATTACCTGCTTCCCATCCTTATGATGGCTGGCGGCGGCCAGGTCGGTGCCGGTTTGGCGCTGTACTTTAAGACCAAGAACGCCAAGCTCAAGAAGTACGTCGCAGAGTCCATTCCCGTTGGAATCCTGGGTGTGGGAGAGCCTCTGATGTATGCTGTTACGCTGCCGCTCGTTCGTCCGTTTGTGACGGCCTGCCTGGGTGCCGGATTTGGCGGCGCGCTCGCGGCGCTGCTTCACATCGGCACGGTTTCTCAGGGCGTTTCCGGTCTGTTTGGCCTGCTGATCGTTGTTCCTGGCCAGCAGCTCGGCTACGTTGCCGCTATGCTGCTTGCCTATGCCGCCGGCTTTGTCCTGACGTGGTTCTTTGGCGTCGACGAGCAGAAGATCAACGAGTTCTTTGGCGAGTAGTTTGATATCGCGAGCCGTGTTGCTCGGGGCTCGCGGTGCGCGGCAGATTTCTTGATGCTATGGTTGTGCCGGCGGGGCTAACTGCTCCGCCGGCCTTTTTTAAAGGAGCGTTGAAGCGTGAAAACGGGTATTTCGATTTATCTTTCCAGCCCTCTGCAGGATATTGAGCGGACGATTGAGCGTGGTGCCGCGGCGGGTGCGCGCTATGCGTTCACCTCGCTGCATATTCCCGAGGATGGGGGAGCGGCGTATGCCGATAAGGTCCGTCATGTGCTGTCGCTGCTTTCCGCCCGCGGCATTGCGCTCATTGCCGATGTGGGGCCTCGCACGTGCGATTTGCTCGGGCTTGAGCGCATCGAGGACTTGCGCGATCTGGGGTTGGAATACCTTCGTTTGGACTATGGCTTTAGCGCCCAGCGGGTCGCGGAGCTGTCCGGTGTATTTCGCATTGTGGTCAATGCATCGACAGTGAGTTCTGATGAAATCGCATCGTGGCGTGAGGCCGGTGCCGATGTGACTCGTTTTGCCGCCTGCCACAATTTTTACCCCAAGCCTTATACCGGTTTAGCTCTGGAGGACATTGCTCGGGTGAATCTTCGTCTTGCGGCGCTTGGATTCGAAATCATGGCTTTTGTGCCGGGTGATGCTAACGTTCGCGGGCCGGTATTCGAGGGACTGCCGACGGTCGAGGCGCAGCGCGGTCGCGCGTCAAAGGTTGCCCTCAATATGCTTGAGCTTGCACATGGCGCCGATTGCGACATTGTGTTGGTCGGCGACCCCGATCTTTCCGATGCGGGCTGGGCGCAGTTTGCTCAAGTTTCCGCCGGATACGTGGACCTGCAATGCGAGCTTGAGCTCAGTTATGCCTATGTGCGCGGGCAGATTCATCACGACCGGCCCGACTCGAGTGTCCTCATCTTTAGGTCTCAGGAGTCACGTACGAAGCTTAAGCCGGATTCCGTGCCGACGGATGCCGGAGCCGGCCTGCCGCGAAAGGCGGGGTCGATCGCTGTGAGCAATAGCGGATATGGGCGCTACGAAGGCGAGCTTGAGATTGCGCGGGTCGATCTTCCCGGTGACGAGCGCATGAACGTTGCGGGCCATATTACGCCCGAGGCAATGGAACTGCTGCCGTTTATCAAGCGCGGATTCGGGGTACGGTTCGTTTAACGTGTGACCCGCGGGCTACAATTGGCCCATCATACGAAGGCGCCTCGTGTGGCGTGTGCCTGCGTTGGCCGATCTATATTCGGAGGATTCCCATGACTGTACTGTTTGTTGAATATCCCAAGTGCTCGACCTGTAAGAAGGCCAAGGCATGGCTGGACGAACATGGGGTAGAGTATATCGATCGCGATATCGTTTTGGACAATCCCACGGCTGATGAGCTTGCGACCTGGATTGCTCGTTCGGGGCTGCCGGTGCGGCGCTTCTTTAATTCGTCGGGCATGAAATATCGAGAGCTGGGCCTGAAGGCGCGTCTGGATGCGGGCATGACGGATCGGGAGTGCTACGAGCTGCTGGCGACCGACGGCATGCTGGTCAAGCGTCCGCTGCTGGTGGGCGACGACTTTGCGATTCCCGGCTTTAGGGAAGCGGCTTGGGCCGAGGCGTTGCTGTAGCGGCTGCGGAAAGTGCGACCCGGAATTCGCTTCCAGAATGGGATGCGCTTTCCCAAAGTGGCCGGTTGCGGAAAGCACGTCCCATTCTGAGCTTCGATTGTGGGACACGGTTTCCGGTTGAGGGCTCGACGGGAAAGTGGGGACCAGTTTGAGCTTGAAATCTGGGACGCACTTTCCGCCGGCGGGCCTGCCCCAGTCAGTCCGCCAGCTGTGCCCATTCGTGCGGATCGTAGACCTTTACGTGTTTGTTGGGCTTGCCGCTCCAGTACTCCTCGTCCATAAAGGGCAGATATGCCTGAACGCCGGGGCAGATAAAGGGAATCCGCTGCTGTTGCAGTCGCTCGCGCTGGCGCTGCTCCAGGTGCGCCTCGGATATGACGGTCGGCATACCGGACAACTCGACGAGGCTTGCCTGGATTCGTTTAAGGTCGGGGAGTCCCGCGTGCCATGACATCCGCATGATCAAAAAGGATGCACGGCGGTATTTTGCCTGCATCACCGTGATGGCGGGGCGCAGTGTGGGATGGATTTTGTCCCGTTCGGGCCAAAGGTCAGCAGTGATCTCGAGGCCCAGGGTCTCCCATAGGTAATCAAGCTCTTCGTCCATGGTGCCTCGATATCTACGTGATCATTGATACTTCGATTGTGTTGCCTGGTGCTATCGTTTTCACGGTAGAATCTGCCAACGGTTGACGGCTACCGCTCGCGGCGTTTTGCCCTTCGTGTACAGCGGTTGGCTTCACAGGTCCTTCACGGGTTGGACTAAATTAGGCCAATTTGACTGAATTTCAAAAAAGTCAAAATTGGGGCTTGCGTCACGGCGAGACTTCCCGTATATTTCTTTCTTGCGCAAAGGCACAGCCGAGCGCAGCGATGCAGTCATTGGGATGTCGTCTAATGGCAGGACAGCGGATTCTGGTTCCGTCAATGGGGGTTCGACTCCCTCCATCCCAGCCATTGCATTTGCTACATATGGCCCGTTCGTCTAGCGGTTTAGGACGCCGCCCTCTCAAGGCGGAGATCACCAGTTCGAATCTGGTACGGGCTACCAAAATTGAACTCCCGGGCCTCGCAAGAGACCCGGGTTTTGTGTATTGACCGATGTTTAAGGCGCGTTGAGTCTGCCGCCTGGACCGAGGAGTTGTCATGGACCTGCCCATCAGCTTGCAAGACATCACGTATGCCGAGAACTATCTGGCGCAGGGCGACCTGGCTACGGCGACGCCGCTGCTGGAGCGCCTGGTGGAGCTCGCCGAGGAGTATATCGACGCCGAGTGCAAGACGGAGGAGAAGCGCCAATACTTTAGCTTTGATAGCAAGTTTGAGCGCTTGGCCTATCGCCGCGTGGAGAAGGATCCGCGCGAGCTCGTGCAGGTCGAGGTGCCGTTTGACCGCCTGTACTCTGATATGGCGTTTGCCTACATTCGCCAGCAGGATTATGTGAGCGCTCGCAATGCCCTGATGCAGGCTGTGCGTTGGGACCCCATGAACTGCAACTATCGCTTGGATTTGGCCGAGCTGTTCCGCGCACTCGAAGACAAGCAGGAATGGGCATCGCTCTCGTTCTCGGTGCTGGAGCGTGCAAGCGATGGCAAGTGCGCCGCCCGCGCTTACGCCAATCTGGGTCAGTACTTCTTGGAGCCCGAGACCGAGAACATTTCGGCTGCCGTGGGCTGCGCACGTCTGGCGCTGCGCCTGGCGCCCAATGATGCGCATACGACGCGCCTGCTCAACAAGATCCATACCACCTATCCGGATGCCGCGGACGAGAGTGACGACCATGTGATGGGTGAGCTCGCCCTGCAGGGCGTGCCGACCTCGCCTTCGGCCGAGATCGCCATCTGCCTGATCATGTGCGCGACCGATGCTGCAAGCGACGGCGACAAGCAGGAGGCTACGCGTCTGACGGTCCGTGCCCGCGACCTGGTGGGCGAGGAGGCATGCGCGGCGATTATCAAGCTGGTGCGCGAGAGCGATGCCGAGCTCAACGCCGAGCGCAGGGCAAAGCGCGAGGCTGCGGGCTCAAACGCCGATGGCGCCAAGGAGGCCGGCGATGCCCAGTAAGCGCGAGCGCAAGCTCATCTCCAAGAATCGTTCGGCGCATCACGAGTACTTTATCGACGAGACGTTTGAGTGCGGCATTGAACTGAGCGGCACCGAGGTCAAGTCGATTCGCGAGCGCGCCTGCCAGATCACCGACACCTTTGCGCTCATCCGTGGCGGTGAGTGCTGGCTCGTGGGCTTGCATATCCACCCCTATAGCCACGGTGGCGTGTGGAATCGCGATCCCGACCGCCGTCGTCGTCTGTTGCTGCACCGCAAGGAGATCGATTTTCTCGACGGCAAGCTGCGCAACCGCGGTTATGCCCTGGTGCCGCTGGAGCTTTACTTTAATACCGACGGTCGCGTAAAGCTGCTGCTTGGTCTGGGCCGCGGTAAGAAGCTCTACGACAAGCGCGAGGATATGGCCAAGCGCGATGTCCAGCGCGAGATTGACCGCGCCCTCAAGGAGCGCAACCGCTAGGCGCTCGACCTGCAGGGACGGTGGGACAAAAACTACTGATAACTTTGTCCCACCTCGACTTCAGCTGTCTCATCTTTCTTACTGTTCTGACACATATGTTTCAAAGGCGGCGTCCGTTATGGGCGCTGCCTTTTTTGTGGGTACATACATCCATGAGGTTCCAACCCGGGTTAGGGGAGTGATCGTTATGGACAAAACTGCGTTCTTTACCATGCCGAGCGGTCTGTACGTGGTGAGCGCCGCGGCAGACGGGCTGCGCGCCGGCTGCGTCATCAACACTGCGGTGCAGGTGACGTCCATGCCGCCGCGCATTTCGGTTGCCGTGAACAAGGACAACGTCACCTCGGGCGTCATCGCTTCGGCCAAAGCGTTCGCGCTGACCGTGATCGATCAGGCCGCCGACATGCTCTACATCGGTAACTTTGGGTTCCGCACCAGCAGCGATTATGACAAGTTTGCCAAATACAAGACCCGCGAGACGGCTCTGGGCATGCCCTATGTGCCCGAGCACGCGGCGGCCCTGTTTAGCTGCCGTTTGATCGACACTGTGGATGTGGGCACGCATCTACTGTTTGTCGGCGAGGTCGAGGATGCCGAGCGCCTGAGCGACGAGACGCCGCTCACCTACGATTACTACCATAAGGTCCTGAAGGGCAAGACGCCTCCGAAGGCGTCATCGTATCAAGGCTAGAAATGTTTTAAAAATACTTGCATTATATTATTGAGAATCTATACTGATAAATGAAGTACATCACCAGTCGCGTTCGAGAGGAGAACATCATGGCTGAGGAGAAGAAGACGTATAAGTTCGTGTGCGTCGTTTGCGGTTACGAGGTTGAGGTCGATACGCCCGAGCTGCCCGAGGACTACGTGTGCCCGGTGTGCGGCGTCGGTCCCGATCAGTTTGAGCTCGTCGAGGAGTAACTCGCAGGCACACGGCGAAAGCCGAACATAGCTCTGTCCAAGGGTCCCGGTCGAATTCTCGGCCGGGACCCTTTTGATTTACGGGCTTTAGCCTGTGCGGGGCGCGCAGCGCGCCGCATCAGAAACCACCCGCTATGCGGGTGGGGCCAAACGGCTTTACAAAGCCGCCCCCTCGCCGGACACTTGCGATTGTTCAGGCCGCAAGGAATCCGAGTCGAGAGGGCGGTGGTGGCGTATGGCCCAGAAGGCC
>QWCK01002475.1_pt1 | contig 23145 bp, 17 predicted proteins | sample 1972571 | NCBI WGS metagenome assembly QWCK01 (sample SAMN09866710, study PRJNA288562) | Human gut metagenome isolate term2_stool, whole genome shotgun sequencing... | isolation source: gut | host: Homo sapiens | place: USA: California | reverse complement strand
CAGCCTTTTAACTGCACCTCTTCTTTTTCAGATGCATACGCCTCTATAGTGCAATCAGATGTGCTAAATATCATCAGTTTGCCGGCTCTTTTTGGTATGTAGACCTCTCCTACATTCAGCACCGACAAATTACACTGTATATTTTCCTTTACAATTAAATTAAAATCAACTGTATCAAGAGTATTTTCGGAATAGGTTGACCAATCGCCCTTAAAATATTCTACTTCATAAGGCTGGATTGTGGTTTCGTACTTTTGCTTATGGGATAAGTAGATATGCCCTTTTAATGGCAATAAAAATCTTTGATATTCGGTAAAATCACTAAATGTGGAAGATGTATCGGTGAATGTAGCTGATGAAATCCTGAACTTAAAATTTCTTTTTGCAAGTTCTGAATTCTTAGGATAGATATATAGCTGGGTAGTAGCTCCGCCTGACCATTCATTTTTGACAAAAGCTTTTGGTTCTATAATTGTAATTTTCATTAGTCCTCCTATTAAAAATTTAATTAATGCTAACTCCTCATAAAATGCTTTGATTAAAATACGATTAATCTTGAAAATTTCTAGGCAAACAAAGTTCGCCCCTACAATATAGCAAAAAAATACATTAGAAATATTTAATTAAATTATACTTTATTTTACTTAAAATTAATATATCTTATTTATTTCCCACTTTAATCTCCTGCAAATATTTTTTCATAAATTTATATGCTTTTTCTTCGTCAACCTTGGATAGTAATCCCGAGGCTGATAATATATATGCCTTATCCAGCAATAATGTCGGATTTTTTGGAGCTAGGTACATCTCATCAAGCTCCAAGGATTTTTCCAGTATATCCTTGGTATATGGACTATTTACCAGCACACCTCCTGTTGCTATTACATATTTTACTTCTGTCAGGTCTTTGCCTGTTTGTCTGTATATGTATCTTGTTTTAGTGAGTTCTTTTTTAAGATAGCCTATGTGACGATTTTGAGCTGTTTTTGCAGCTATTATCGCCAATGTTTTATCAAAATTCTTTTCTTCGTCATTATCAGGCAGATAATCCGTATGGTTAAATCTATGCTCACATTTTTGTATAGCGTCTTTAATGTCATATTTATCAAATTCCTCTTGCCCTACACTTTCATATAATGACATAGCGGAATACCTCATGCCCATATCACCCTCAACTGTTCTTTTTTCATAGGGTTCTTCCAAAACAGGTGGCAAGATATTTTCCTTGCCTAGATATGATTTAGACACTGAAAATATGTCAGTAGTCGCCCCTCCTATATCGATTGACATTGCATATTTGTCCTCAAATTTTGCAAAGGCAGAGACTGCATACTGCACCGATACCGGTGTTGGTATAAAAATGTCAACTTGTTCGCTGAGCTTATTTATGCCTTTTGCATAAGCTATTTGCTTTATAAATATGTCGCTGATTACTTTTCTAAGTGGCTTGTAATTTACTACATTTGTATTTGGCATAACATTTTCAGTTATAACTGAGCTTATATTTTTTTCGTCTAATATTTTTTTGACTTTTTCATTGGCGAAGGTATTTCCACAAATCACTACAGGTATGTCATTTGTCATATTGGAGATTATTTTTGCGTTGTGTAAGATATTTAGCTCATTTCCTCCATCTGTACCTCCACAAAGCACTATCATATCAGCATTTGTGTGATTGAGCTCCTGCAAGTCTTTTTCTGTCATTTCATAGGAATAGGTGTTTATCACTCTTGCACCTGAATTTAGTGATGCTAGTTTCGCAGCCTTTGTAGTCAGCGTTTCGCTAAATCCTATTGCTACAACTTTTAATCCGCCTGATGCTGAGGAGCAACCCAGCATCTTATCATAGCTTGCATCACATTTTTTTGATAGAGCATTTAATGCGTTGTTAAACCCAAGCATTACATCTGTATCCACTGTTGTATAAGATGCTGCTGAACCAATTAGCTCAAGCTTATCCAAATCTACCAAATTTAATTTTGTATATGTTGAACCCACATCGACCAATAAATATTTCATTTTGACATTTCCCTTCTAAATAATTTCAAATTTTTACTGATCAATTTCTTATATTTATTTAACCATTTGTTTTTTTATTTGCATAAATCAAACATACGCACCTTGAGACTACAAATCGTCAATAATTTTTCATATTTTAATTGATAATAAATGGGTATTTTGTTATAATATTAATTGTAAGTTTTTGTTAATTGACATGGAAATACTGTTTTGAAGTGAAATGGATCATCAGTCCTTTTTTAATAAAACTTACAAAAATGGCTGTTATAATTTATTAATTTTATATTTTATATATTTTATGGAGGGTAATTCATGACCAAACACATGAAAACTATGGACGGTAACACTGCTGCTGCCCACGTATCATATGCTTTTACCGAAGTTGCTGCGATATTCCCTATCACACCATCTTCACCTATGGCAGAAGTTGTTGACGAATGGTCTGCAAATGGTCTAAAAAATATTTTTGGACAAAAAGTAACAGTTACGGAATTACAATCTGAAGGTGGAGCATCCGGTGCAGTTCACGGTTCACTATCTGCAGGTATACTTACTACTACTTACACAGCGTCACAAGGTCTTTTACTTATGATTCCTAATATGTACAAAATTTCCGGAGAATTATTACCTGGAGTATTCCATGTATCTGCAAGAGCACTAGCATCACACGCTCTTTCAATATTTGGCGATCACTCAGATGTAATGTCAGCAAGACAAACCGGTTTTGCTCTACTTTGCTCCGGCTCAGTACAAGAAGTTATGGATTTAGGTGGTATAGCTCACTTAGCAGCTATAAAATCAAAAGTTCCTTTCCTACATTTCTTTGATGGTTTCAGAACATCTCACGAAATACAAAAAATAGAAGTTCTTGATTTCGATGTTCTTGGAAAATTACTTGACAAGGATGCCCTAGCAGATTTCAGAAGTAGAGCTCTTGACCCTAACAAGCCAATCACAAAGGGTACTGCTCAAAACCCTGATATATTCTTCCAAATGAGAGAGGCATCAAATAAATTCTACAATGCTGTACCGCAAATAGTTGTAGATTACATGAAAGAAATCTCAAATATTACCGGCAGAGAATATCACCCATTCAACTACTATGGTGCTCCTGATGCTGAAAACATAATCGTAGCTATGGGTTCTGTAACAGAGGCTACTGAAGAAGTTATAGATTACTTGACAAAACAAGGTAAAAAAGTAGGTATCATAAAGGTACATCTATACAGACCTTGGGTAAAAGAATACTTCTTAGATGCTATGCCTAAGACTGTTAAAAAGATTGCTGTACTAGACAGAACTAAAGAACCTGGTGCTCCAGCAGAACCACTTCACTTAGATGTTCAATCAGTATTCTACGATGAAGAAAAACAACCTGTAATAGTTGGCGGTAGATATGGTCTTGGTTCTAAGGACGTTACTCCTACTGATATCCTTACAGTATTTGAAAACTTAGAATTAGACAAACCAAAGAACAACTTTACAATTTCTATAAAAGATGACGTAACTAACCTATCATTACCGGTTAAACATAGAATATCTGTAGGTCAAGAAGGCACTATCAGATGCAAATTCTGGGGACTTGGTTCAGATGGTACAGTTGGTGCTAACAAACAGGCTATAAAAATAATCGGCGACCATACAGATATGTATGCTCAAGGATATTTTGCTTATGACTCCAAAAAATCCGGTGGTGTAACAACTTCTCACCTTAGATTTGGTTCTACTCCAATAAAATCAACTTACCTAATAGATGAGGCTGACTTTATCGCGTGTCACGTTCCATCTTATGTAAAACAGTACGATGTTATAAAAGGTCTTAAAAAAGGCGGAAAATTTGTGCTTAACTGCCCTTGGTCAGACGCTCAATTAGAAGAAGAATTACCTGCACATCTTAAAAAATATATTGCAGAAAATGATATAGATTTCTATACTATCAGTGCTAACAAATTAGCTGATGAAATAGGTCTTGGCTCAAGAATAAACATGATAATGCAGTCAGGATTTTTCAAATTAGCTGACGTAATCCCATATGACGATGCAGTTAAATATTTAAAAGAGTCTATTGTAAAATCATACGGTAAAAAAGGTCAAAGCGTTGTAGACATGAACTACAAAGCTGTTGACATGGGTTCTGATGGACTACACAAAGTAGACGTACCTGCTGCTTGGGCAAGTCTTGAAGATTTAAAAATTGATACAACAAAAGCTGACGACCCTGAATACATCAAAAATATATTAAGACCTGTAAATGCTCAAGAAGGAGACTCACTTCCAGTATCAACCTTTGTAGGTAGAGAAGACGGTGCAGTACCATCAGGTGCATCTGCTTACGAAAAACGTGGTATAGCTGTTCACGTTCCAGTTTGGGTTGATGAAAACTGTATCCAATGTAACCAATGTTCATTCGTATGTCCTCATGCTGCAATTAGACCATTCTTATTAACAGAAGAAGAAAAGAAAAATGCACCTGCTGACTTTACTACATTAAAAGCTATCGGTAAAGGCTTAGAAGGCATGGAATACAGAATACAAGTAAGCCCTATGGATTGTACAGGTTGTGGAAACTGCGCAGATGTATGTCCAGGAAAGAAAGACCAAAAAGCAGTAGTAATGACTTCATTTGAAAAAGTGAAAGACGAATACACTCCATTATTCCAGTATGGTAATGACGTTATCGGATACAAGGATGATATAATGGATAGGTTCTCTGTAAAAGGCAGCCAGTTCATGCAACCACTTCTTGAGTTCTCAGGAGCTTGTGCAGGTTGCGGAGAAACTCCTTATGCTAAGACAATCACTCAATTATTTGGTGACAGAATGATGATAGCTAACGCTACAGGCTGCTCATCAATTTGGGGTGGTTCTGCTCCTGTATCTGTATACACTAAGAACAAAGACGGCAGAGGTCCGGCATGGGCTAACTCCCTATTTGAAGACAACGCTGAATACGGATATGGTATGGCTATGGGCGTAAAAGCTATGAGAAACAGAATTGCATCTGAAATGAAACAGCTTCTTGATATGGATATCGCTCAAGACGCTAAAGACGCATTCAACGCTTGGATAGATGGCATGAACAGTGCTGAAGATACATTTGCTAAGAAAGATGCAGTTATAGCTGCAGCAGAAAAAATTTCCGGCGAAGGCAAAGAGCTTGCACAAAGCATACTTGACCACAAAGATTACCTTGATAAAAAATCTGTATGGATATTCGGCGGTGACGGCTGGGCATATGATATAGGTTACGGTGGTCTTGACCATGTACTTGCATCAGGTGAAGACATCAACGTAATGGTATTCGATACAGAAATCTACTCCAACACAGGTGGACAATCTTCAAAATCTACTCCTACATCTGCAGTAGCAAAATTCGCTGCATCAGGCAAGAGAGTTAAGAAAAAAGACTTAGGTATGATGGCGGCAACTTATGGCTATGTATATGTAGCTCAAGTAGCTATCGGTGCTAACAAAAACCACTTCTTAAAAGTATTAAAAGAGGCTGAAAGCTATCATGGACCATCTCTAATCATTGCTTACGCTCCATGTATAAGCCATGGATTAAAAGAAGGTATGGGAAGAAGTATAGCTAACGAAGGAAAAGCAGTAGATGCCGGTTACTGGCACTTATACAGATACAACCCTCTACTTGCTCAAGAAGGCAAAAACCCATTCACACTAGACAGCAAAGAGCCAAAAGCATCATTTAGAGAATTTATAGATAAACAAACAAGATTTTCTTCATTAAAGAGGTCTTTCCCTGAAATAGCAGAAGAGCTTTATGCTAGGTCAGAACAAGATGCTAAAGAAAAATATGAAAAATATAAACATCTTGCAGAAGTAGGAAATGAAAATATATAATTTTCAAAATAATCAATAAATTAAAAGAGTCGCAGAATATCCGCGACTCTTTTAAAATACTTTCTAATACTATATTACTTTGAAAATTGTAGCATATATCTTGAAAAGAAATTTATGCTACTACCTTATGCAAAAATTTTTACAATGAAAACTAATGCTACATTTTCTTATGTAATTTAGTATTAGTATTAATGTGGGCGAACAAAGTTCTCCCCTACTTTTTATCTCTGCTAATACTTACTCCCTTTGAAAGTTTTAGCATACATATTGAAAAGAAATTTTGTATAATACTATTTTCTAATAAAAGGCTGGGTACATTAATCTCAGAGTGCTTTTTACTTTGATAGTGCTCTAAGATTAATATATCCAGCCTTATTAAAGTTTTACTATACTACTCCCCTACCCTTGAGCAAGCCACAAAATGGTTTGGGTCTATTTCCCTTAGTTTTGGATTTGCAGCTTTGCATATGTCACTGGTCAGCTCACATCTTGAGGCAAATCTACATTCATCAGGCAGATTTACCGGAGATGTTATTTCTCCTTTTATAAGTTTCCTTTTTGGTTTGTCTTTTGTAACTACAGGCTTTGGTACTGCCTCAAGCAGTGCCTTTGTATATGGGTGGATAGGATTTTTAAATAAATCTGTTGCACTTGCCTTTTCCACCATCTCACCTAGGTACATAACCGCTATATCGTCAGAGAAATATTTTACTACTGATAAATCGTGAGTGATAAATATATAGGAAAAGCCTCTTTCCTTTTGCAGTTTTTTAAGAAGATTTAATATCTGTGCTTGTATAGATACATCTAGTGCTGAGACCGGTTCGTCACATACTATTAGCTTTGGATTTACTGCTAAAGCTCTAGCTATACCTATTCTTTGTCTCCTACCACCATCTAGTTCGTGAGGGTAAGAGTTTACATATCTTTGAGCAAGCCCTACTGTCTCCATAAGCTCTAGGGTTCTTTTTTCTATTTCTTTTTTATCTCTTAGAATTTTGTGCTCTATAATTGGTTCACTTATTAGCTGCATTATACTTTGACGTGGATTTAAAGACGAAAATGGGTCTTGGAAAATCATCTGCATTTGTGTTCTATATTTTCTCATCTTAGCTGGTGAATAGTTTGTGATGTCCTCTCCGTCAAAGACTATTTTGCCACCGGTAGGCTCAATTAATTTTAATATTGTGCGTCCAGTGGTAGATTTTCCGCAGCCGGACTCTCCTACTATACCAAGTGTTTTACCCTCTTGTAGGGTGAAACTGATTTTGTCAACAGCGTGTAGTAAGCCTGAGGGTGTGTTGAAATATTTTGTTAAATTTTCGACTTCTAATAAAGTTTTACTCATTATTTCCCCTCCTTAGTTTAAAGTCCGGATTTTCATAGGCAAAGCACGCACAATGATGCGTTTCAGAATATTTTTTTAGCTGTGGCATTTCTCTTTTACATCTTTCAAAGGCATAAGGACATCTTGGCTCAAAACAGCAGCCTTCAGGTAAAAACATTGGGTCAGGCATCATACCTTTGATAGGCTCTAAGTCCTCTCCTTGCTGTTTTAAATTAGGCATTGAGTTAAATAGTCCTTCTGTGTATGGGTGAAGAGTATGATTAAAAATATCATCGCTTGTGCCTATTTCTACTACTTTGCCTGAATAGATTACTGCCACATCATCACATACCTCCGCCACTACTCCAAGGTCGTGAGTGATTAATAACATTGACATATCTGTATCTACTATTAATTCCTTCATAAGCTCAAGTACCTGAGCTTGTATAGTAACATCAAGTGCTGTTGTAGGTTCATCAGCTATTAGCAGCTTTGGACTACAGGCAAGAGCTATAGCTATTACTACTCTTTGTCTCATACCGCCTGAAAACTGGTGAGGATAGTCATTGGCTCTGCTATCTGCTATACCGACTAGGTTTAGCATTTTTTTTGCTCTAGTCATTGCCTCTTCTTTGGATATTTCATTGTGAAGAAGTAAGCTTTCTGCTATTTGCTCTCCTACAGTCATAACCGGATTTAGTGCTGTCATAGGGTCTTGGAAAATCATAGCAACCTCGTTGCCACGCATTTTCTCCAGCTCTTCCTTGGATTTTTTTAGTACATCTTCACCGTCCAAAAATATTTCTCCACTTTTTATTACTCCCGGAGGATTAGGCACAAGATTTAAAATTGATAAAGCTGTAGTTGTTTTTCCTGCTCCTGTTTCTCCCACTAGCCCCAAGGTGGATTTTTTCTCTATTTGTAAATCAAGTCCATTGATTGCTTTTACTACTCCATCGTCTGTCTCATAGTATACAACCAAATCTTTTATATCTAATATTATTTCTTTATTCATGTTTTCACCTACTTTTTAAGTTTTGGGTCAAGGGCATCTCTTAGTCCGTCTCCAAGTAAATTAAGAGCCAGCACTGTAAACATTATTGCCAAGCCCGGTATTACGCAGATATAAGCAGAGTTTCTGATGTAGTTTCTACCCTCAGAAAGCATTGCTCCCCATTCAGGTGCAGGCGATGGTATACCTATGCCCAAAAAGCTAAGTGATGAAGCTGCAATTATTGTAGTTCCTATTGATAGTGTTACTTGCACTATTATTGGAGATAGACAGTTTGGTAAAATGTGTTTTAGTATAACTTTCCAAGTTGGAAGTCCCATAGCAAAGGCTGCCTCAACATATTCTTGCCCTTTTACTGTCATAACTGCCGCCCTTGCTATCCTAGTAAAGGCTGTTGCTACTGTTACACAAAGTGCAAGAAGTAGGTTTACTGTACTTGTACCAAAAAGTGATACTATTACTACTGCTATCATTATATTTGGTATAGCATATAAAATGTCGTTTGTTCTCATTATGAACTGGTCAACAACTCCGCCATAGTACCCTGCTAAGCTGCCACAAATTATGCCGATTACTAAACCAATAAACACACTTCCTATACCAATAGCTAGAGAATATCTTGAGCCATACATAACTCTTGCAAATATATCTCTGCCCAAATTATCTGTACCAAATAGATGCTGCATAGATGGTCCTTGCAACTTTTGTGCAGGATTTATGCCTATGACATCTGTTTCATAATCAAATACAATGCCTCCACTAATAGCTATCAAGGCAAGTGCTATCAAAAAGAATAGTCCAAGCATAGCACCTTTATTTTTCTTTAATCTTCTCCATACCTCTTGAAGCTGGGAACGGCTTTTAATTTTTTTAGTTTCCATATATTCCTCCCTATTTCTTCTTAACGTATTGAGCTTTTATTCTAGGGTCAAAAAAGGCATACACAAAATCAACCAATAGATTTACTATGCTCATAAGTACACAAGACATTATAATAGCACCGGTTACCATAGGTGTATCCCTTTTTGATATTGAGTCAAAAATTAGTCTGCCTACACCCGGCCAAGAAAATACTGTTTCTGCCAATACTGAACCAGTAAGTACATTACTAAGCTGCATTCCTATAACTGTAATTATAGGTATAAGTGCATTTTTTAGTCCATGGTTAAAAATTACTCTTTTTTCATTTGCTCCCTTAGCTCTTGCTGTGGTCATATAGTCTTGTCTAAGCACATCCAGCATCGAAGAACGTGTTGTCCTAGTGATTAAGGCAGCTAAGCCTAAACCAACTGTGAGTGCAGGCAGGATTACAGATGTAAACCCATGTCTACCGCTGGACGGAAGCCAGCCGAGGTTAAGTGAAAAAAACAGCATAAGCATAAGCCCTAGCCAAAAGTTTGGCATTGATACTCCAAAAAGTGCAAATACCATACCTAAGTTATCTTTCCAAGTATTTTGATGTATAGCTGTATAAATACCAAGGGGTATAGCAATAAATACAGAAACCAATACAGATGTAATCGCAAGCTCCATAGTAGCTGGCAATCTTTGCATATATGTTTTGAAAACATCCTTACCAGTTATGTATGATACGCCCAAATCCCCTTTTAGCATACCGGTCATATATTTTACATATCTCACAATAAATGGCTGGTCCAAGCCTAAGTCTTTTCTAATAAGCTCTATTTGAGCATCGCTGGCATTTTCAGGTGCAAGAGATAGTGCTACATCTCCGCTGGTCATATTCATTGCAGCGTATATCAAAAAAGACGTTACAAAGATAACCGGTATCATTAAAAGTAATCTTTTTAAAAAATAGCGTCCCATTGTCAAACCTCTATTCGCAATCGTCTATTTATAAACGTTTTTATCGTGAATTATCAAATTAATGTAATTATATTCAAAAATTTCATTATTTTCGTATTTTATTTTGTTTAAAATCAAGCCTAATATATAAGCTTTGCTTTTGCAATTTCTTAATTAATTAGAAATGGATTAATTTAATTTTAAAATTAAAAGCAGCATTTAAAACTTAAATTTATATTTAGTTTTAAATGCCACTTTTTTAAATTTATTAAGATAGGATGGTTGTTATAATTTATTTTATTTAGCAAAATTTATCTATTAAGTTTTACTGTTCTACGTAAGCAAATCTCCAGTCGTGATTTCCTCCGCCATATAGGTAAGTGCCTTTTAGATTTTTGTTGTAAGCTATTAACAAATCTTTGATATAAAGTGGTACTTGTGGCACTTGTTCTACCAAGTATTCTTGTAATTGTTTAGAGTCCTCAAGACGTTTTTGAGAGTCTTTTTCTGTAAGAACTAAATCTGTAAGCTCATCTGCTTTAGGGTCAGAGAAATGACTGTAGTTACTCTTAGAGCCTGTGTAGAATAAATCTCTGAATACAAAGTCTACTTTACTGTCTTCGTTCCATCTCCATAGGTATAAGCCTTGAGTTGAGTTTACACATTCGGTTTTAAGTGTAGCAGGTTCTACTGTCTGAATTTCTATATCTAAGCCTATTTCTTTTAGGTTAGCTTGGATAAATTGTGCTACTTGTGAGTAATCAGTTTCGTTGCTTATTAATAGAGGAAGTTTTTCTCCTGGTGTATATCCTGACTCTTTTAATGCTGCTTTTGCTTTTTCAACATCGTAAGGGAAACCAGGCATATCATCGTAGAAACTCCATAGTCCTCTATTTAATACAGTTGTCTGTGGTAAGCCTTTGCCCTGTAATACTACATCGATTATACCTTTTCTGTCTATTGCGTGAGCTACTGCTTGTCTTAGTTTTAGGTTGTCCCAAGGTGCTTTTGTAACGTTAAAGCCTAGGTAGAATAATCTTGTACCCGGTTTTGTGAATACTGTTACGTTTTCGTCCTTTTCCAAATCAGGTAGGTTGTCCATTGATGGGTCAATACATACATCTATTTCGCCATTTTGAAGTGCAATTGCTCTTGTGGATGCCTCTTTTATAGGTTTGAATGTAATTCTTTCGCTAACGCCAGGTTTATCGCCCCAATAATTTTCGTTTTTAACGAATGTAACATATTCGTCAGGTTCCCATTTTTCAAGTTTGTATGGTCCTGAGCCGATTAGGTAAGGCTCTTTCATACCGGATTCGTAAGCTTTTTTAGATTGGATGCTTACTGGTACTGAGGATAGTGATTGAACAAATTCGTTAGAGTAGCTGTCTATTGTAAGTTTAATTGTAAGTGGGTCTACTACGTCTACTTGTTTTAGTCCTTTTAATACGCTTAATTCGTTTTTGAGTCCCATATCGTATGTAAATTTGATATCTTCTGCTGTAAGTGGTGACCCATCAGAGAATTTCATGCCATCGTGTAATTTAAATACAATGTGTGTGTCGTCTTCAAACTCCCAAGATGTACATAGTCTTGGCTCAAATGTACCTTCATTTGTGAAAAATACCAAGGTTTCGTGTGTAAGTTTTAACACTATGTTGTTTACTGCGTCTTGCTGTTTTTGTAGGTCTAAGTTGTTGATGTCGGCAGATGTACCTATGATAAGTTCTTCTTTGTGACCGCCGGATGTGGCTGTAGTTTCTGTTTTTGAAGAGTCTTTTGTACCGCTGTCCTTTTTTTCTCCTGCACCAAAGCAACCAGTCAATAATAGGGTTGCAGAAAGTGCCAGCATTAAAAATTTTTTCATACTGAACCTCCTAGATTAAAAATTAGGTTTATGATATCCTTTTCATAAGCTTAATTAAATGATAATATAAAATTATGTCAAAAGTATGTCTTTTTTTACAATTTTTTGTAAATACATTTTGAATTTCTTGTAAAATTTTAATTCAGTATGAATTAGTTGTGCTAAAACATAAATAAATTATAATTTCTTTATAAGGCTATTTAGAGATATACAATTACTTTGTTTATAAATTTTTTTGAATTTTGCTTTGAGTTTTTTTTCATATTATGGTTAATATTGCCATATTTTATTGTAAATATTTTTCTATTCTATATAATATAATTAAAACTGCGAAAAATTTTGCCAAGGAGGGAAAATGACATCCATATTAATAGCAGACGACAATTTACAATTAGTAAATATATTAAGCGAATACTCTTGCAAAGAGGGTTACAAAGTATATAAAGCCTTTGAAGGTCAACAGGCTCTTGATATATTTGAAAACAACGATATAAGTGTGATACTCTTGGATATTGCAATGCCAAAAAAAGACGGTTTCCAAGTCTGTAAACTCATTAGACAACACTCCAACATACCAATAATTATGATTACAGCCAAAGGCGAAGATTTTGAAAAGATTATGGGCTTGGACTTGGGTGCTGACGATTATATAGTAAAACCATTTTCGCCAGCAGAGGTTATGGCAAGAGTAAGAGCTGTACTGAGGAGACTTGACTCCAACAAAGAATTTGAGTCACAAAAAGATTTTATACATGATGATTTAAAAATTTCCATCAAAAAATTCAGCGTAAAAATCAATGACACAAATATAAATCTTACAAAAAAAGAAATAGAGCTTTTATATGTAATGGCAAGCAGAGCCGGCAGAGTATTTACTAGGGATAATCTACTTGACTTGATTTGGGGCTCTGAATATTTTGGAGATATGAGGATAATCGACTCTCATATAAAAAGGCTACGTTCCAAGCTTGACGCTGTACCACACCCAAGCTGGCAGATAAGCACCGTATGGGGAAAGGGTTATAAATTTGAGGAGTTAAAATGAAAAAAAGCCTTTTTTACCAAATATTTACTAGAATTTATATAATATTGATAATATTTTCCTTGGTGCTATACATGATGTTTATTGTCATTTATGACAAAAACTCAAGAGATGCCAGCAGAAGGCATTTCATACAAAAGGCTGACGCCATTTCCTACACCCTATTGCCTTTTTTTAGAAATCTGCGTTCAGGAGAAAATGACCATCTGACCTACGAAGAAAACCTAGGCTTGGGCAAATATGTAAAATTTATAGAAGAAATCCCTCTTAGCAACATTTGGATAGTAGACGATTACAACAAGACAATCCATGTAGAATTTGGAAAATTTAACATTTCCTATTCCTCTATACCAAAAGATTTAAGACAGCTCATAGATAAATGCTATAAAGACGGCAAAACAGAATTTTTAGAAAAACATAGTCAATCCATTTTTCAAGAAAGCCTAGTCATTGCATCGCCTATAAAAGACACAAATCAGACAATATACGGAGTAACCTTAGTATTCAAAAGAGCAGTATCAATAAACAGCTATATAAAAGAGTCCTCAGCCATACTATTACTTGCAATCTGCGGTTCACTACCCATCGCCTTGATACCATCGCTATTTTTCTCAAATATAATAGTATTACCACTGAAAAAAATAAAAAAAGCAACTGATACCATTATTGATGGAGACTATAGTGCGACAACGGGCGTAGAGCAACAAAATGAAGTGGGCGTACTTGCAAAAAATATTGATGAACTCTCCTATATACTATTGCAGGCTCAAAATGACTCAAATCAGGCAGAATTAACGAGAAAAAGATACATCACAAATATATCCCACGAGCTTAGAACGCCGGTATCTGTTATAAGAGGTAGCTTAGAAACCCTTTGCGACAAAGTAATTACAGACCCAAAAAATATAGAAGAATATCAACAAATCGCACTAAACGAGAGCATACATTTGGAAAGCATGGTCAACGACCTGCTGGAGCTGTCAAGATTACAAAGCCCTGATTATAAAATAGTAAAAGATAAAATAGACCTATGCCAAGTGGTACAAGACGCCGCTAGAATGTGCAGACCACTAGCCAAAAAACTAAATAGAACTATTAAATTAGAAGAAGATATAGCCTATTTTGAAATAAACGCTGACTATAGCAGAATAAGACAAATGTTTATCACCGTACTAGATAATGCAATAAAATTTTCCTACGAAAATACAGACATAACAATAAAAACTCAAAATTTAAGTGATATAATAAAAGTCAGCATAACAAACTACGGCGATGGAATAGACGAAAAAGACCTGCCCTATGTATTTAACGAATACTATATGAGCCTAGATAGGCAAAACTCTACCGGTACTGGACTTGGTCTAGCAATATGTAGCTATATAGCCAAAAAACATGACATAAACATTTACGCCAAGTCCAATAAAAATGATAAAACCAGTTTTTATTTTGAATTTAAAAAATAAATATTGAACAAAATTATAAAAAGTGTTCATAAGGATTTTAAAAATTAAAAATCTATAACCAAAATTTTTAATTCAAAAGCCCATCCGTATCATTTAAATACTAGGATTGGGCTTTTAAATTTTCACTATAACTTATTTTAATTTTTAAAAATTTTAGCAAAAATGAAATTTATATTTCATAATTTAAAAAATTTTTTCTTTTATATTTCAACGTTATAATCAAATTTTGACAGAAAAATTTCATTTTTTTATATTTTTTCGTTTATTATTAAAATCAATGTGTATATATACAATATAAAACAGCACTTAATAAGTACAGTTTTAAAATTAGTTTGTTTAACACATTTTATATATATTATCAATTTGAAATAATTGAAGAAATTTTGGAGGTTGATTATGTTATTAACAGCTCTTATAAATGTAGTATTGTTTGTTGGAATTTATTCTATAGTAAAAAATTCAAAATTTTCTAAATAGTTTATCAAATTTTTAAATTTAAATTTTTTTGGAGGCGTATCATGTTAGCTACTGCTATTGTAAATGTAGTATTATTTGCAGGTGTTTACTCTATAGCTAAAGACTCAAAATCTGCTAGATAATTTTATTACTCAAGAATTTTAGATATTTATTTTTAAAATTTATACATTGATATCATAAAAATAAAATAGACAAAATTTACTGTAAGACTACGGTAGATTTTGTCTATTTTATTTTTGTCTTAATTTAGTATTTTTGCATTCCGACATCATTTTCAATTAAAATTGAATAAAAAATGCTTAAAGTTACAAAATTTGTTGTTTTTTTTCCTCTTTTGATATAGAATGTATTAGTATTGTTTGACATTTTATTCACACTGTTTTACTGGATTTTTACTAAACAGTGCAAAGATAAATTGTACCGACACTTTTTTATTCACGGAGGTAATCATGCAATTAACAACTTTTAAGGGTGGTATACATCCAAAGCATAACAAAGAAAAGACAGAAAATTTACAAGTTGTTACTATCGATGCTCCTGCCACTGTTTACATACCACTTATCCAAAATATTGGTGCTCCATGCAAATCTCTAGTAGCTAAAGGAGATTTTGTCAAGGTTGGTCAAAGGATAGGCGAACCTTTAGGGTTTGTTTCTGCACCAATCCATTCATCAGTTTCCGGCAAAGTAATTGATGTCAAGGAAATGGTAGTTAACACTGGAAATAGAGCTGTATGTGTAGTAATTGAAAACGATGGTAATTACGAAGTCGACCCTAGTATTAAGCCATACGGTACTGTCGATGAACTTTCTGCTGAAAAACTGTTAGAGGTTGTAAAGGAAATTGGTCTTGTTGGTATGGGTGGGGCAACTTTCCCTACTCATGTAAAGCTAAAAATTCCTGAAGGAAAGACAGTTGATACAGCCATATTAAATGGTGCAGAATGTGAACCATATTTAACCTGTGACCATAGGTTAATGCTAGAAGAAACTCAGGACGTTGTAGATGGTCTAAGAGCTATATTAAAAATTCTAGGCATACAAAACGGTTACATAGGTATTGAGGACAACAAGCCTGAATGTATATCAAAAATGACGGATGCGGTGAAAAAATATCCAAACATCAAGGTCATCACTCTAAAAACTAAATACCCTCAAGGTGCAGAAAAACAGCTTATCAATGTATGTACCGGCAAGGAAGTGCCATCAGGCGGCTTGCCAGCAGATGCAGGTGTTGTTGTGGATAACGTAGCAACTGCCGCTCAGATTGCAAAATCTCTTCGTACAGGTATGCCTCTTATAGACAGAGTATGTACAGTTACCGGTGGCGGAGTAAACAATCCGGGAAACTTTAGATTTAGAATTGGCACTTTGTATAGTGACATAGTAGAAATGACCGGCGGATTTAAAGACGATTTAGCAAAAGTAATTTCAGGTGGTCCGATGATGGGCGTAGCTCTAGCTAGAACTGATGTTCCTGCTAATAAAGGTACATCAGGAATACTATGTTTCACATCAGAAGAGGCAAAAATTGGAGAAACACAAAACTGCATGAGATGTGCAAAGTGTGTTAGTGTATGTCCTGTTTCTTTAGAGCCATTATATATCAGTGCATATTCTTTAAGAGAAAATTTTGAAAAAGCTGAAGAATATCATGCTATCGACTGTATAGAATGTGGCTCTTGCTCATTTATATGTCCATCAAAAAGACCTTTATTACAATCAATAAGAGTAGCAAAGGCTCAGATACAAGCAGCTCGCAGAAGAGAGCAAGCTAAACAACAAGCCGCTCAGGCAAAATAAATAAGGGGGAAAATATGGAAAAACCAAATTTAACCATAGCCTCATCTCCTCATATAAGGTCTAGTGAAAGTGTGCAGTCCGTAATGAGAGATGTGCTTATTGCTCTTGCCCCTGCGGCAATTGCAAGCATTTACTTTTTTAGAACTGGTGCAATCATAAATATTATATCTAGTATTGTTGGTGCAGTTTTAGCTGAGTATTTAATGCAAAAAATTTTAAAAAAACCGATTACTATCAATGATTTATCAGCAGTAGTTACAGGTCTATTACTTGCATTTAACGTACCTGCATCTGCTCCATGGTGGATGACATTTGTTGGCGGATTTTTTGCAATAGCTGTAGCTAAGCAATTATTTGGCGGCTTGGGTATGAATTTTATGAACCCTGCACTAGTTGCAAGAGCATTATTACTCGCTTCTTGGCCAGTACAAATGACAGCTTGGACACTACCTATTACAAAATCTGTAGATATAGTTTCTACATCTACTCCACTAGCTTTTATAAAACAATCTGATGTTGTACAAAGAACCGGTATCATGGATATGTTCCTTGGAAACATACCTGGCAGCTTGGGAGAAACAAGTGCTTTACTTCTAATATTAGGCGGAATTTACCTAATTTATAGAGGCGTTATAACATATGTAATACCTGCTGTATATATACTTACAGTTGCAATATTAGCTTATGCGTTCTCAGGATTTGATTCCTCCATGATAATGTATAACGTATTTGGTGGCGGCTTAATGCTTGGGGCATTTTTTATGGCTACAGATTATGCTACTTCACCACTTACAGTTAAAGGACAGATTATTTACGCATTTGGATGTGGACTGCTCACCTCAGTTATCAGGTACTTTGGTGGATATCCTGAAGGTGTTTCTTACTCAATCCTACTTATGAACGTATGTACTCCTCTTATCGAAAGACAAGTAAGACCTAGAGTTTTTGGGGAGGTAAAGAAAAATGAAAAATAATGAAGTTGTAAAATTTGGATTTATACTTTTTGCTATAACGGCAGTATGTACTGCATTGGTAGCTTATGTATTTACCCTTACTGACCCAATTATCAAACAGCAGCAAATCCAAAAGGATAATGAGGCAAGACAAGCTCTTCTTACAGGAGCAAAAGACTTTAAAGAAGTATACAAGGCAGCAAATGGTGCTGATGAAAAATATGACCCTGCTATAAAAGAAATCTATGAGGCTGTAGATGCTTCCGGCAATACAATCGGCTATACAATAAAAACTGCTACAAAGGGTTACGGCGGTGACGTAGAAGTTACTACAGGTATAGCAACTGATGACAAAATAGCCGGTATAAGAATGGGTTCTATGAGTGAAACCCCAGGTCTTGGAGCAAAAGCCGCTTTAGAACCATTTTATGGTCAATATACAGACAAAAAAACTGAAGAACTGAAAGTAGAAAAAAATACTGCTACTGCTGATAATAGCATAGTAGCAATATCCGGTGCAACAATTACATCTAATGCTGTAACAAAAGGCGTTAACATCGCTATAGACACTTACAGCAAACTTAAATAATCTAATAAGGAGGAACTAATGGAAGAAAAGAAGAGTTTCTTTGGTGCCCTGAAAAATGGGATAATAGATGAAAACCCAACCTTTGTCCAGGTACTTGGTACTTGCCCAACGCTTGCTACTACTACATCAGCTATAAATGGTCTTGGTATGGGATTGTCAGCAACATTTGTACTTGCTTTCGCAAACCTACTTACATCTATTCTTAGAAAAATAATCCCAAGTAAAATAAGAATACCTATCTTCGTTGTACTAATCGCATCACTAGTTACTGTAGTTCAATTTTGCTTGCAAGCCTTTGTGCCATCTCTCTACGATGCCCTTGGCTTATTTATCCCACTTATAGTTGTTAACTGTATCATACTGGCAAGAGCTGAGGGCTACGCTTACAAAAATCCCCCTCTTCCATCTTTTGGTGATGGTATCGGTAATGGTATAGGCTTTACAATTGCCCTTACTATAATGGGTTCAATCAGAGAATTAATCGGAAACGGTACAATATTTAATCATGATATATTAAATCAATTTGGTTATCAGCCTGCTTTAATAGCAATACTTCCACCAGGAGCATTCCTTGTCTTTGGTGGTCTTATAGCAGCATTTAACAAAATTACAAAAAGAGCATAAGGAGGACTAAATGGCAAAAATAATGTCAATTCTGCTTATCTCAATCCTAGTAGATAACTTTTGTATGTCTAAGTTTTTGGGAATATGTCCTTTCTTAGGTGTCTCTAAAAAAGTTGAAACTGCACTGGGAATGGGTATGGCAGTTACATTCGTTATGGTATTAGCATCTATAATAACTTGGCTTGTTCAATTATTACTTGTTAAGCTACATATAGAGTTCACACAAACAATTGCATTTATCCTAGTTATAGCTGCACTTGTTCAGTTTGTTGAAATGGTAATTCAAAAATCTTCGCCTACACTTTATCAGTCACTAGGTGTATATCTACCACTGATTACTACAAACTGTGCAGTGCTTGGTGTTGCTATATTAAATATTTCTAACGGCTATAATCTTATAGAAACAATATTTAACGGACTAGGTGGTGCTCTAGGTTTCACCCTTGCTATAGTGCTTTTTGCAGGTATAAGAGAAAGATTGGAGCTTTCTGACATACCAAAGTCGTTCCAAGGTTTCCCTATAGCAATGATTTCAGCGTCATTAATGGCAATAGCATTTTTAGGATTTAGCGGATTAGGCAAATAGGAGGATAAAATGGACATAATTATAAACTCTGTAGTGAGCCTTTCATTAATGGGATTTGTATTTGCAGCCGGTCTAGCTATTGCATCAAAAAAATTCGCTGTAGAAATCGATGAAAGACAAGAAAAAATTACAGAAGTATTACCCGGAGCTAACTGCGGTGGGTGTGGTTTTCCGGGATGTGCCGGTTTGGCAGCAGCCGTAGTAGAGGGCAAAGCTCCTGTAAACGGATGTCCCGTAGGTGGTGCAGCAGTAGCTGCAAAAGTAGCTGCAATTATGGGTGTAGAGGCAGGTGCAGGAGTGCGAAATGTAGCTGTTGTGCATTGTAACGGTACAAGTGAAAATGCAGTCGAAAAAGCAAGCTATATCGGTATAGCAGACTGTAGAGCCGCAGTAATTGCTCAAGGTGGCTCAAAAGGCTGCAGATACGGATGTATGGGTCTTGGCACTTGTACAAAAGTATGTAAATTTGACGCTATATACATTGGTACTGATGGCATAGCTCATGTGGATGAGGCAAAATGTACATCATGTAAAAAATGTATAGAGGCTTGCCCTAAGGCAATAATTGCTCTTAAACCTGAAACTCAAAAGGTATATATAAACTGTAGCTCTCATGACAGAGGAAAAGATGTAACTTCTCTTTGTAAAGTAGGCTGCATAGGTTGCGGTATATGTGCTAAAAGTTGCCCATTTGGTGCAATAGAAATGCTCAATAATTTACCTGTAATTGATTACGAAAAATGTAAACAATGCAACATCTGTGTAAATAAATGCCCAACTCACGCTATCAAAGGTAAAGAAATAAAGAAAAAACAGCCGGTAGCTGTCGAAAAGCCAACTGCTGAAGATAAAGTAATAGCTGCTCAACCAAAAGCAGATGCAACTGAACCAGTAGCAGAAAAAGAAATCTAATTATACTTTTAAAAACGGATAAACCCAAAAGGGTTTATCCGTTTTTCTTTATAAAAAAGATATTTTAATGTATAATGTATTTATATTTTTTACAAATAGTAGGGGCGAACTTCGTTCACCTGTAACTTTTAAAAATTTTAATTACATTTTTTTAGATTTTGAACTAATACAAAACTTAAAATCATTCCATTTTTTATAAAAATCAAAGGAGAACACATGAAATACGAAGGAACTGTATATAGACCACCTAGTGAGGCATATAGTCTGATAGTACAGGCGACAGTCGGCTGTTCACAAAATGAATGCACTTTTTGTGCTATGTATAAGGAGCAAAAATTCCGCATAAGATCTGTCAAAGAAATTAAAGAAGATTTGCTCTATGGCAAAAATCACTACGGCAATCAGGTGCAAAGAATATTTTTAGCCGATGGCGATGCACTGGTGATGAAATATGATGATTTAATGGAAATTCTTTTATATATTGAAAAATTATTTCCAAGATTAGATAGAGTTTCTTTTTATGCCTCACCTGCATCAGTTATGACTAAAACACCTGAGCAGCTAAAAAATCTTGTCCCCCATGGAGCGAAATTAGCCTACCTAGGAATAGAGTCAGGCTCAGATAAAGTTTTAAAAGACATCAAAAAGCACGCTACTTCTCAGCAGATAGTAAAAGCCTGTAATATGCTAACAGATGCCGGTTTTGACCTATCTGTTACAGTTATAATGGGTCTTGGCGGGATAAATGATAGCAAAGAACATATAAATGCTACAGCAGAAGTTTTAAATAAAATTAACCCAACTTACCTTGGGCTAATGACACTACTAGTAAAAACCGGCACTGAAATATATGAACAGGTACAAAATAAAGAATTTGAAGAGCTTACTCCAATAGAAATACTTTTTGAAACAAAGGCACTGATAGAAAAGCTGGAGCTTAAAAATACAATTGTTAGGAGCAACCACGTTTCAAATTATGCCCACATAAAAGGTGTTTTGAATAAAGATAAAAAATCAATTTTAAATCAAATTGACGCCGCTTTAAAAAGACATGATTTTGCATATAGCAAACGAATAAGAGATATGTACGCTGTAGAAACCGGTCTTTAATTAAATGTATATGTGACATTATCAAGGGTTATATATTTTTTATATAGCCCTTTGTTAAATATATTTTACAACATATCATGCAAAAATAAAAACCAACATTTTGTGCTTTACATATTGTAATTAAATAAAATAAATATTACTGCAGATAAAAAATCATTTAAGATAATGAAAAAACCTTATATAAATTTTATACTTTGTAAATTTTTACTGAAATTTATATAAAGATAACTAGGCTTAAAGTTTAAAATATTGTAATTTTGGCCAGAAGGTTAACCCTGATTAACAAAAATAAATTTTAAAATAAATTGACAAATCTTATCTATTTATCTATACTAATAATGATAGTCGCTATCGTTTAGCGTTATATAATATAAAGGAGGAAAAATAAATGTAAATACATTTGGCGTTACTATTAGTATTTTGTCTGCTAATTACATCAATTCCATTTAGGAATGCTTTTGCAAATGGACAAAAAGAAGTACCCAAGGAATTGCTTTTGATTTTTCATCAGGATACTTAGAGATAAGATTTAAAAATAATGAGCCTACTGAGAAACAAAAACAATGGATGGAAAATATAAATTCCATACAATTAAACAAACAATATTACTATAAAGAAGGCACCACTACCGGCGATCAAAATTATAGATTTCGAACAGAAAATGGAAAGATCATAATTGAAAACCATGCACTAGTTCTAAAGGACAATCCTATTGAGATTGTATCTAAAGGCTACAAATTTTATAGAGGAACTGGACTTGATGGATACTATAATGTCGATATACCTGTTTCAAATTTTGATGGGGTTTCATCAGACAAGTATTATATTGAATGTTCAGATATAAATAGCTCAGTAACTAAAACAGAGGGATACAGTTTCGATGTAAAAGATGGTGTGAATATAGGATATGTTCAAGATTTTGAAACAGATATTTCTGGATTTGAATTTGGAGGAGAATAATGAATAAAAAGAATTTTTTTGCGACTCTTGTCGCGGCGCTTATTTTTTTCAATGTGATACTAAGCGCAAATGTATTGGCATATGGTGGTCCACAGCTAGATAAAGACGGATATTACACTTTAAAAGAAGGATATTATGGTGCCGATTACTCTATTATTGATAGAGAATATGATTTGGTTCGTCTTGTAAAGAAAGAGAACGGGACTTATAAATATTATAATTATGGTGAAACAGTTAACCTTAAAACCTTGAGTCTAGATAGGGGAAGTTGCCTTAATGATAGATATGACAAACCGGAAAAAATTATAATCCCTGAAGGTGTTGAAGCTATTATGGACGGTAGCTTTGAGAACATGGGGCTGACTGATGTTAAATTTCCAAATAGCTTGCAATATATTGGATCAAATGCATTTCGAGGCAATGAAATATCTGGCAAAATTTCTCTTCCTAATGTGTGGAAGGTAGATAGCTATGCGTTTGAAGGGAACAAAATTACTGGTATTGATGCACCGAAGCTTGAACTTATTGAGACTAATGCTTTCCAAAACAACATGATTAAGGGCGAGGTTAATTTACCTGAACTTAAGGCTATTAGTTGGAATGGGTTGGCAAACAACAAGGAGATCACTCTAATTGCACCGAAGCTTGAAGTTGTTGGTAAGGATGCATTTGATGGAACTAAAGTTATAAAGGCTGAATTACCAAAATTAAAATTGGTTGAAGGACAAGGCGGAG
>QWCK01002457.1_pt1 | contig 23256 bp, 23 predicted proteins | sample 1972571 | NCBI WGS metagenome assembly QWCK01 (sample SAMN09866710, study PRJNA288562) | Human gut metagenome isolate term2_stool, whole genome shotgun sequencing... | isolation source: gut | host: Homo sapiens | place: USA: California | reverse complement strand
CTCGCCGAGAGATGCAGACAACCTCTCGCTACGCTTCGAGAACGTCTGCATCTCTCGGCGAGGGGTACTCTTTTATTGCACTTCGTTTTGGAACTTGCACCAGCCTGTCTTTTCAATGCCGGGACATACGTCGCATGATGAAGAAAATCGTTGTTGTTTTTGCCGTTTGCTGGGGAAATTTGTTGTATTTGAAAACATAATATATAGTGTTGGGTTATGGAAAGACACATAAGGCTTGAGTTGGCAATGAGGCGGTCTATGCCCGTATTGCCATATATTATTATAATGTGAACGGCCTAACCCCAGATCGCTCATCAAAACCGGAACTGACTGCAGACGGGGAAACACACAGTGATGCAGTGAAAATCATCATCGCCAGACTTCATGTTATGTACAGACAAGGCGTGGATGGCAATCTTATGACATCGGCATTATTCATTACTCATGGACAAAGGAGCACGGTATTTCAGACAAGAAAAAAGGTGCTGGCAGACAAGGCGGTTGCCTGTTGACTATTTAAACTTTTGGGATAAAAATATGTGAAACGGTTGCCCGTGTCGAAATTTGTTTGTAATTTTGTACCCATATTAAATAAAAATCAACCTATTAATAAAATAACCAGACTATGGAAATACCATTTGCAGAATCTTGGAAAATCAAGATGATTGAACCGATGAGGAAGAGTACGCGCGAAGAGCGCGAACAATGGCTTCGCGAAGCACACTACAATGTGTTCCAACTGAAGGCCGAGCAGGTTTACATCGACTGCCTCACAGACAGCGGCACCGGTGCAATGTCCGACCGTCAGTGGGCAGAACTGATGCTCGGTGACGAGAGTTACGCGGGAGCCACCTCGTTCTACAAGTTCGAGTCGGTCGTCAAAAGGATTTTCGGTATGAAATATGTAATCCCGACCCATCAGGGACGCGCAGCCGAGAACGTACTTTTCTCATATCTCGTCAAGGAGGGCAACGTCGTTCCAGGCAACGCCCACTTCGACACCACAAAGGGACACATCGAGAGCCGCAAGGCAAAGGCCATCGACGTGACGACCGATGACGCTAAGGACACACAGAAAGTTGTGCCGTTCAAGGGCAACGTTGACTTGGAGAAACTCGAGAAAGTGCTGAAAGAGAACAAGGGCAACGTGCCTTTCATGGTGCTGACCGTCACCAACAACACCGTAGGCGGGCAGCCCGTCAGCATGCAGAACATACGCGAGACATGCGCGCTCTGCCACAAGCATGGCGTACCTGTAGTGATGGACTCGGCGCGTTTCGCAGAGAACGCTTATTTCATCAAGACACGCGAAAAAGGCTATGCCGACAAGACCATAAAGCAGATTGCCCTGGAGATGTACAAGGACGCAGATGCCATGACGATGTCGGCAAAGAAGGACGGCGTTGTTAACATGGGCGGCTTCATCGCCACAAACAACGAGGAGTGGTTCGAGGGAGCCAAGTTGTTCTGCATACCTTTCGAGGGATACATCACATACGGCGGAATGAACGGCCGCGACCTCAACGCGCTTGCCGTGGGCCTCGACGAGAACACGGAGTACGACATGCTGCACACGCGCATACATCAGGTGGAATACCTCGCATCGAAACTCGATGAGTACGGCATCCCTTACCAGCGTCCCGCAGGCGGGCATGCAATCTTCGTTGACGCCGACCGCGTGCTGACACACGTGCCGAAGGAGGAGTTCCCGGCACAGACCCTGACGTGCGAGCTGTATCTCGAGGCTGGCGTGCGCGGCTGCGAGATTGGATATATACTTGCCGACCGCGACCCGGTGACGCGCGAGAACCGCTTCGGAGGTCTCGACCTGCTGCGCCTCTGCATACCGCGCCGTGTATATACCGACAACCACATGAACGTCATCGCCGCAGCGCTGAAGAACGTTTACGAGCGCCGCGAGCAGATAACGCACGGCGTGGCCATCGAATGGGAGGCTCCGCTGATGCGCCACTTCACAGTGAAGCTGAAGAGGCTCTGACGTAAGGCAACAGGCGTTGAGACCGTACAGACAGGTCCGGCTCTCAGCATAATAAACATAAGGACACGTGGGATTTGACAATCTCATTGTGTCCTTTTTTTGTGGCATATACATTTACATCGCCAAATTAATAGCAAAAAAACGTCTGAAAAGTCTCGGAACAAGAAGAATGTTGTAACTTTGCAGCGAGAATCTAACAACCCGCCGGAAACGCTTCCGTCGGAAAAACATAACTGGTGACAATGGATATTATAGTCGAACTGCTGACAGGACACGGCATCGGTCAATCAATTTTCGTACTTGCGCTCGTGGTCACCGCCGGGATACTGCTTAGCAAGATAAAGCCCGGTGGACTGTCGCTCGGCGTGACATGGGTGCTCTTTTCAGGAATACTCGCCGGGCATATCGGACTTAGCATCGACCCGATGGTGCTGTCGTTCGTCAAGGAGAGCGGCATGGTGCTGTTCATTTTCGGCATTGGCATGATTGTGGGGCCGGGATTCTTCTCCACCTTCAGGCAAGGCGGGGTTCAGCTTAACCTGCTGTCGATGGCCTCCGTGGCACTTGCCATAGTGATAACATACATCATATTCTATTTCTCCGGGACACCGATTTCCACGATGATGGGAATCGTTGCCGGCTCGGTGACAAGCACCCCGGCGCTTGGCGCGGCGCAGGAGGCGGCCAAAGGCATGACGGGGGCGATACCTTCTGACATCGGCATAGGCTACGCACTGGCCTACCCGGTAGCGATAATAGGGATGATACTGATCACAAGCACCATGAAATGGGTGCTGCGGATAAAGGTCGACAAGGAGACAAAGCAAATCGAGGAACGCGAGAAGGCGAAACGCGCGGAGGCGCTCGTGTTCTCAATAGAGGTCACCAACCCAGCAATCTTCGGCAACACAGTATCGCACGTCAAGGCACTGCTCGACAAGCACGAGTTCATCATATCCAGAATACTGCACAAGGACACCGGAGAGATAGAAATGGCTCATCCGGGGTCAGTGGTTAACGAGGGCGACAAGGTTCTCGTCATATCCGAACAAAACGAGGTCGAGACGATGTGCGCTTTCATCGGCCACAAGATAGACATGTCAGACACGCAGTGGTTCAAGCTGGACCACAGGCTGGTTTCGCGGCGGTGTCTCGTCACGCAGGGCGCGGTGAACGGCAAGAGCATCGAGGAACTCAAGTTCAGGTCGCTGTACAACGTCAACATCTCGCGCGTGCTGCGCGCCGGGGTGCACCTCATCGGCAAGGCAGACCTGCGCCTGCAGACGGGAGACACCGTGATACTTGTGGGCGGTGAGGGCGACGTCAAGCGCGTGGAGAAAATCCTCGGCAACTCGGCAAGCACGCTGCGCAAGCCCAACCTTTCGGTAATATTCGTAACGATACTCATCGGCGTGCTTGTCGGCAGCGTCGAAATCCCCCTCGGCGGCATGCCGATGCCTGCCAAGCTCGGGTTCTCGGGCGGAACGCTCATCGTGGCGATACTGATAAGCAATTTCGGCACGCGGTTCAAACTCAACACGCACAACACGCAGAGCGTCAACCTCATGCTTCGCGAGTTCGGCATCACGCTGTTCCTCGCCTGCGTCGGACTGAGCGTGGGAGGCAGTTTCGTCGAAAAACTCCTTGACGGCGGTTACATGTGGATGCTGTACGCCGCCGCAATAATGATGATACCTTTGTGCGTCACAATAACGCTTGGCCGCTACTGGCTCAAGCTCGACTATTTCACACTTCTGGGATATGTCGCGGGCAACATGACGTTCGCCCCCGCCCTGTCGCTCACCCCGGATGCCTCAAAGAACAACATCCCTGCCGTGAAGTATGCAACGGTTTATCCCCTCACTCTGTTCGTAAGAGTAATGACAGCACAGTTGATGATACTGCTATTCGCTTAAATTATCACAAAGCGTGCATTTCTTCAAAATCCATCGACAAGAGGTAGCCACTGTGATTTGCTTAAAAATTTAGTATCTTTGCACTTGCATTAACAACTCAGCTGAAGGCCGAGTTCCGCCATCTGCGGTTGTGATTTGCTTAAAAATTAGTATCTTTGCACTTGCATTAACAACCCAGCAGGCGAACGCGCGCCTCCGTCAGCGCGTTGTGATTTGCTTAAAAATTAGTATCTTTGCACTTGCATTAACAACTCAAGAACATCAGATACCAGAGGTAAAGAAAGCCTTGAAATCTGAGTTCAGAGAAATGAAGAAGATAGACAAGACGAAAAAATAATCTGTATATGTAAAAAAATCCGTTACTTTTGTTGGAAGTAACGGATTTTTTTGTACCTTTGCAACGTGAGAGGTGGATTAACCTTTAGAGACCGCGTCTCATTCCAGCCAAGTTAAACGCTTGGCTTTTTTATTTGAACGATATTTTCACCTTGTATGCAATAGATAAAATCAAACAATTTATATTGCGAAGTTCCTTTGAGACCATTAAATTTTGCCAGGCCATTGTTGAATTCTTCTGTGTTGAAGTTGCCATTTGGGAAAAAGATAACAGCGACTTTAGACCCAGGTTTTTTAGCACAATGCTTTAGAGCGTTCCTGATGTTGTTCGCAGTTCCATTCTCGGCTCCTGCTATTTCAAAAGGCAGACCATCCCACCCCCCCTCACAATTCCGATGCCTATAGATATTGTGGTGTTCAGCTTCAAGAATGACAGAATGACCACTTATGAAACCTGCAGTCTGTACTCTCTCTTCATACCATCCTTTATTGCTATCAAAACTATGGTCACTGTGAGTTGCTTTAACACCACCACTCGGCTCATGATATTGTACATCTTTATACGATGGGTTATTAAGGAGGCGATTGTATTCAGCCTTATTTTGACCTCGATTTATTGTACGTATCAAACGGCACGCCTGACATAGTTCGTTTTCTGGAATGAAAGCGAGGTCAAGTTTCCCTTTAGCAATGTCGCAGTTCCGGCAACGACGTATGGTGTACGGGTTGTAGTCGGGCACGGTTTTTTGCTCCTTTCCGGCGTTGAAACGGAATATACCTTTGGTGTCTTTTCCCGTTGCCTCTTCTCCGAGAGCCATTGCCTCGTCGTGCGGCGTAACGGGATATTTGTCTTTTAGGACTTGTACGACTGTACAGTTGTGATTTGCTTAAAAATTAGTATCTTTGCACTTGCATTAACAACAAGTGAGCGAGCCTTTTGTAAGGCTTCGTGGTTGTGATTTGCTTAAAAATTAGTATCTTTGCACTTGCATTAACAACCGTCTAAGGTGCATGGTATTTGGCTGCTGAGTTGTGATTTGCTTAAAAATTAGTATCTTTGCACTTGCATTAACAACCCGAAGCCCATTTTTATTTTCTCCTCCAAAGTTGTGATTTGCTTAAAAATTAGTATCTTTGCACTTGCATTAACAACACTTACCCGGTTCAAATCGTTGTCGGGCTTGTTGTGATTTGCTTAAAAATTAGTATCTTTGCACTTGCATTAACAACCCTTCGTTTGACGTTAGCAAGTGGCTGCGCGTTGTGATTTGCTTAAAAATTAGTATCTTTGCACTTGCATTAACAACCGTGGTACATTTGAGAGCCAAACTTCTTGTGTTGTGATTTGCTTAAAAATTAGTATCTTTGCACTTGCATTAACAACGCAGCCTGCCCATTTCTTTATGCTCTATCAGTTGTGATTTGCTTAAAAATTAGTATCTTTGCACTTGCATTAACAACTTTTCTCGAATAATCCTGTGAAGTGAGCCAGTTGTGATTTGCTTAAAAATTAGTATCTTTGCACTTGCATTAACAACCGGCCATCACCATACAGCCGTATGCAAGTAGTTGTGATTTGCTTAAAAATTAGTATCTTTGCACTTGCATTAACAACTTTTAATAATAATAAAACAAAATGATATGGTTGTGATTTGCTTAAAAATTAGTATCTTTGCACTTGCATTAACAACCGTTGTTTACGAGGCGGTGAGGAAAGACGGTTGTGATTTGCTTAAAAATTAGTATCTTTGCACTTGCATTAACAACGGGGGCGTGCGCGGAGGCACTCGGCTGTGAGTTGTGATTTGCTTAAAAATTAGTATCTTTGCACTTGCATTAACAACTACCGTCTGTTGGATAACCACACCCCGTCAGTTGTGATTTGCTTAAAAATTAGTATCTTTGCACTTGCATTAACAACTCACAATTAAAAATTAAATCATCTCTTTTTGTTGTGATTTGCTTAAAAATTAGTATCTTTGCACTTGCATTAACAACCGGCGGAGGACTGCTTCTATGTCCTGCGGAGTTGTGATTTGCTTAAAAATTAGTATCTTTGCACTTGCATTAACAACCGGCTCCCGAAATGGAAACCCTGCATGACTGTTGTGATTTGCTTAAAAATTAGTATCTTTGCACTTGCATTAACAACAGATATGCAGTATGCTTCTGATAATAAAATAGTTATGGTATTAATCAGAAATAAAAAAGTGCGATAAAGGATGGGGATTTCATTTTTAGCAATGGAATCCCCATTCTTAGAATAATTCCAATTGTTGCCCAGGTGCATTTGGTGCAAATGTCTTTTTGCCGAAAAACAACTCGATGTTACCAAATTGCTTGTCTGTTATGCAAATAATTCCTACCTTTCCGAACTCCGGAAGGAATGACTTAACTCTTTTTATATGCATTTCTGCATTTTCCATGCTTGCGCAATGACGAATGTAAATGGAGAACTGAAACATCGTGAACCCATCTTTCATCAAGTTCTTCCTGAAAACAGAATAGGCGCGTATGTCACGCTTTGTCTCTGTAGGCAAGTCAAAAAGAACCATCAGCCACATAACCCGATATTCACTTATTCTTTCACTTTTCACATTTCAGGATATGATATTTTACGAGACTTCCCACTGAAGCATTTGTACAGTGATGCCGTGGTCTGCGAAACGCCGACCATGAGCGGACTTCTTTTTCCTCCTATTTTTACATCAATGGTGGGTATTGACAGCAATTGCATTTTTATTTCCCTGGTAAGTGCCATGTCATGTCCGTAACGTGCCATGATGTTGACCACGAGACGGTCAACGTAAGGACGGTAAGGCTCCATAATATCGTCTGCCAGGCAATACGCGTTATACCTATTGTGATGATGAATGCCTAAAGTCGGCAGCAAGCCACTCGAAACCAGTGACCTTGCAACCACTGCCCGCAGTATGGCATATCCGTAGTTGAGCATATTGTTTGGTGGCGTGCCTTCCCTGTCGCGTATGAAACCGGTAACGTCACGGAAAATGTTTTTCCAATAATATGCGGCAGCCTTTGCCTCCACGTTTTGTGGGTCTCCGCTCCTTACGTCTGCGGCCCACACCTTCATACAATGCGTCTCGGCGTCAGTACATTCCGAAAGTACGGCGGCTTGGTTAATTATCTTATATTGTATAGTCTGTTGCCACAACTGTTTCTTGAGCGGAAGCGATGCGTCAATCTGTACACGAAACCGTTCGCTCTGTGTGGTGTTGCCGTAAAGAGGCAGAAGCAGTCCAACTGGCATCGACCGTGCATCGCATGTTATCACTGCACAGTTGTTGGCAAGCAGGGCATCGAGAACAGCACTCGTAATTGTCACCTGCCTGTTGTCTATTACCAAAACGCCGATGTCTTCTATCGGGCGTGTTATTACCGACTTTTCTTTCAGTTCCTCCAGGACTCCCTTGCTGTTCTGTATTTCGGGGATCTTAATAACCAACTGTCCGTCACGCAACGACAAGTAGGCAGGGTTGCTGAAACACAACGTTTTCTTTATCATGGCAATATGTTTTTAATATTCCCCGACATACACGATTCTACCAATGTGGTCAACACGCACCTTTACGACACCAATCAAATCATTAAGACGCGTTATGCGCTTCCATGTCACGTTTTTCAACTTCAGGTTGGTTTCCACATTGGTTTCCAAATGATGGCGGAAAAAATAATCCCCCTTTGAGAATTTTTGCACCCTGAACAAGTTCCGTGATATTATTGCGGCGTTACTTTCGTCGGTCAAGTCAATTTCATTTGGATCAAATCCTTCCGCCTCATTCGGGAATACGAAATACTCATTCTGATTCATTGAGAACAGGAACTTCCATCCCAGACCTTTATTATACTGACGGTCAACAACCGGATACCCGAGGATTGCCATCGCCGTTGCTTCGTAGAACGACACCACATGCTCCTGCAAGTTTCCTTCACTATCTGTGAAAATTGCCACATGATGGTTGTTTGAAGTGTTTACATAGTCATTCCCCACAGGTTTACCGTCCTCGTCAAGCATGGGCCTGCCTGCAATGTCATGCTTGCCGTGTATTGCGACATTGTTTTTACTGTCCAAGATCTTAACCCTCTTTATGGCAATTCCTTTTTCCCTGTTAAGCCATATCGGGTTTTCCTCAAGATTTGAGAACGCCTTGGCTGCGACACCGCCATATTCCTTCAGGCGTTGCTTAAGGATTTCCTTCACCCTGACATCAACCACCTTGTCTATATTCAAATCTTTATCCACAGGTTTCCTTATGGTGCATATTGGTTCCAGTATAACTGTTTTCACTTTTTCCGGCACACATCTGGAATGTTCCTTGTCAAGCCACAGAGGTTTTTTCGTGAGCGAGTTGCTGCCGGTGAATGCCTCCTTAGGATTGAAGTCATGCTCTGCCAGCCGTTCATACAAAGCCTCCCGTATACGTTTGTCAGCCACACTCAGTACGACATCCTCGGTGAAACTCCCCCCAACTCTTTTCATTTCCGTTTGGTAGCGTGATATTTTTCCATATACCGTTTCGTTGTGCAATTTCCCACGCGGCGTCAACTGTTCTTTTTTGTTCACCCCGCCATTTTTCTTTGTTTTGTTGATGTTCTTCGTCACCACCTTGTTCTTCGCCTTCACGGATACAAGTATCATGTCGAGTTGCCGTCTTGCCTCTTCACGCAACTTGCCTGAAGGCATTGGCGGAACGAAAACCAGTCTTCCGCGCTCGTTGCGTTTCATATATTTCTTCTCTATTCCATATATGCTGCTTCCTTTGTCGCTCCTTGCATTCACATTGTTGAGATACTGTATAATTGCCCGTTTCGTGAAAGCTATCGTCAGTGCATCCATTGCGTGGTGCCTGTGGTCGTTGCGCTTTGTCCAGTCCATGATACGCTTTATCGGCCTCCCGTCGCGGTCATGTTCCGTAACGGTCATTTTGAGTTTGTCGAACTTGTCCCAGTTGATTTCTTTCATCACATCCACCAGTCCCCAGTCTTCACGCAGCCTGCTCGTGATTTTCCCTGTGGTGGTTAGCACCTCCGGCACAATGTCTTCGAGCATTTCCCTTGCCGTCTTTGCAATATACTGCGTGTCATTGAGGTCGCGGTTTAGGAAATCTTTCGGTATGTCGGCCTCCCTCATAAGCAGTTTGTCTCTTTTTGCTTTTGATATTTTCTTCTGCTTGAAAAGTTCATTAACGCGTGCTTCATAGTCGGCCAGATATTTTTCGTCATGTTTCATGGCCACGAAATCGTATGCCGTCATATCACCTTTGTCTTTGTTCACTCCGCTTGTCTCAAGCGTCTTGTTTGAGAAAGAGTCGTCAAACAAGCGTGCCTTTGGTATGATATGCTCAATTTCGAATTTTTTGCTGAATAATTCTTCTATTGGGATATAAGTGCAAGAATACAGCGTCTTGTATCCATTCATCTTCAGTTCTTCGTAAAGCCGGTAGCGCAATATGTCATTTTTTGTCACGTTTGCGATGTGGAAATCCTCCTCAAGAGTCTTGCGTATTATATTTTGCTCTTTAGTCGCATCCCTTATTGCCTTGTCCTTTTCCGCCCTGTCTTCACGGCTCTGTTTCAGTTCGCGTGCCATCTCTATGCGTATCTCGTCAGGCTTACCGTAGGTATCTATAATGCCATTCACAACGTTTACCATTTGGTTGAGTATTTTTTCCACCACCGGGTTTCTCAGGCTGTTGCGCTTTACCACATCCATTTTGCCTGCATATACTTTCGCTTTCAGTTCTTCTTTCGTCAGGGATCGTGGTGAGTGTTTATATCCAGCCTCCTCGCATGCCGCACTGTACCCCACCCCTTTCATCATGTATCTCAATATCTTGCGCATTGCCTTTGCGCTCAACTTACCATAGTCCTCCGCGAAAGACACTTTTGCCATTATGCCTGCACTCTCCCTGTCGAGGCCACACAATTCGCCTATTCTTTCCAACAATGCATCATTGCCAGTGACAGATTTGTCGCCAGCGTACGAGTAAAGCAGATGCCACAGCCTGTAAGACGATTGCCGCTCAAGAGCCTTGCCTTCCGACAACGGGTCAAAATCAAGAAAACTTGTATCATATCCGAGTCTCCCAAATATTTCATTCACAGTACTTTTAATTTCTGCCGCGCTCATCTTTCGGAAGTCATATTCGCCATTGCCCGATTGTGAAATGATGTCACGACACGCACCATAGATTGCAGCCATCGTCTGGTTGCCTTCAACCTCCCTGAAATTCATTTCAAGCCCATTAGCTTTCCCGAACAATATGCAGAGTGCTTCCTTCTTGGTGAGTTTTCCCTTAACGGAAAGTTCTTCAAATAGTTTTTCCTTCTCTTCCTGTTTAAGGAAACGTTCCGGCCTCCATGTTTTGAGATCATTGAACAGGCCTGGCACAGAATTCATTGCAGATGACTTGTTTTTCCCGTCTGACGGACTAACCATAATGTCATTCAGTTTTTGCCATGTCCTGAAGGTCTGGAACAGTGGCGACGACTTGGGACATGCACGTAGTCCTATGGTTATTTTCCTCTTCTTCCCGTCCACCGCAATCTCTTTTTCAGATTGCTCAAACTCACAGTGGTTCACAAGTGATTTGCAACTCTTCAAGTCACGCTGGTAGAATATGATGTGTTTTTCTATTTCATCCTTCAACGCTGGTGTAAGTTCCTTGTGATATTTAGACTGGCACTGCCATATAGCATTGAACTCGTCAATATAATCCTGACGGTAGAAGGTTATGTTCCTAAGACTTACGTTCGGATTTCCGTCAATCAAGGTCATCAGGTACTGCCCTATCGTCTGATTGTTGAAATACAAATCCTTGCTGCGGTCGCTTATCATTGCCAGCCGCCCGCTCGAGTTGCTGATTTCGCCGCAAAGACTGCTAATCACGTATGCCACCTGCTCGATGTCCCTCTTCCCCGTAAGGCATTCACATCGCCATTGCAGTTTTGTCTCATAGGAATCTTTGCCGTTGTTTTTCGCCGTCACGACATTTTTCCTGTTATAGAATATTGCAGAACACTGCTTCGCGTTCACCCCGGCGATCTCGCTCTTCATGTCGTCAGTGAGTACATCTGGATAGAACGTCTTTTGATTGTCCCAAATCCTGTCCAATTCGTTTTGCAAGTCCGAACGGTAGAATTCCTGACGGAATTTCTTTCCTTCCTTTTGCCGCATCATAAGGAACTGACCTGGCGTCAGGCCCTTGCTATGCAGTTCTTTCGCCACAGTCATCCCGTCAATCAGTTCGCCATCATCTGTGTCTTTTGCTTTCCTGTTGCTCTTGTATCCGCGTTTTTTGTTTATCATAAGCAGGACACGGGAAAAATCGGCAAGTGAGATCTCCTCGTCAACGGCTTTTGCCCTGGCTCTGTAGGTCTGGAATGTACTGCTGTTCCCATGCTCAAAGAGTAGCGCTTCATCATCTATTATACCATTTTCCTTCAAACATCTCACGAGGTTAGCCCTGCGTTGCTTGTAACGCTGCAGGTTAATTCTCATTCCATGCTTATTTGTCCTTTCTGCATTAGTCGTTAGTGCCTTTCCCGTCTCAAATTCGTTTTTCTCATCGCTCGAAAGCGGATTGACCCTCACACCGAGTTTCACTATCGATGATTTCTCATTGTAGTTTTCGCCCTCGTTCACCAGTGCCCATCCTATACTCGTAGTTCCCAAATCAAGTCCTAATATCCTCTTCATATTTATGTGTGTTTTTATTTTACCGCAAATATAATAAAAAGATAAAAAAGATTTGCTTTTCCCAGAAAAAAATCATACATTTGCAGAACTAATTTTTAGCAAATTATGGGGCACAGAACGAAGCGTATAAAACGAGTTGAGGATAAAAACGGCTTATTGCTTTATGTTTCAAAGAGTTATGCGTATTGATAGAATATGAGTCTGTAAAACGAAACGTTTACATTGGTTTAATTTTGGTTTACATCGATGGGCTTTTCGTTTACATGAGGCTGGCGAAAGGTTTACATACATAGGGCTGCACGTTTGCGCGTGTGGCCTTTTTTGTGTGATGGCGGGTAAACCCTTTGTCTGTGGGCGTTTAGCGCGTCTGTGGGGTTTATTTGCGCCCTGGTTTGAACGTGGCTATAACGGCATTAGAATGACAGTCGGGTGGGGGGGGGTGGCGGTGGCGAAAAACGGCCGAAAATGGGAGGTGGGTGGACAGGTGGGTGGACAAAGTGGGTGGACAAAATTTCTGAACTGGGTGGACAAAACTCCAATTTTGGCGGACGTGAGTAGGGGGGGCAACTTGACGAAAAACGGCTGAAAGTTGGGGAAACATGTAGTTTGAGAGCAAGGAAAATGCACGTTTTTCGGGAGCCGAATCGCCGTGAAAGCCCCATATATAGCGGTTTTCGGGTGGTTTGTGTGCCGTTTAAGGGGTGGGAACACCCCCTATTGAGGGGTACGGGAGGGTACAGGGACGCCCATCGGGGGCTATAGGTAGTAGTCCTTCCCGTTCTTGATGATGCGCACTACCCTACATTTGCAATACCTGAACTGCGGACATCCCCAGCATTATCCCCCCCCCCTACGCCGTTTGAGTTCATCGATCTGCGCCTTTAACCGTCCAATCTCCTCCGCTTGCTCCGCTATCTTTTCAATAAACAACGTTGAGTCAGCACTTGATGGTATCTCAGATGCTAAAATGAACGGCTCCCCCTCCCCCATCACAATCCAGTCTAAGCTAACAGATGGGTATGATGATTTCAAACGACGGAGCAACTCTAAAGAAAGCTTCTTGCGACCACTTTTTATATCACTTATACCGGCCTTGTTAGTTTCCAGTACGGTAGCAGCCTCAACGTAGTCAGCAAGCACCCCATCTTTCTTCAAAGTGTCCAATATGTATATAAATCTGAGATTTTCTTCCATAATTTTACTCTCGGTATGAAATTTTGCGCCAAATTATTTTGTAGTATGAGATTTTCATATTATCTTTGCGCGATTTCAATAATGAATTAAAAAATAAGTTTATGAACAAGCACATCAACCATCGTAGAGGGCGTCAATCAGAGGAAGCATTGTCTCTTCTGATCCGTCGGAGTTCTGGAAGACTTGCTGCGCTTGAGCAGCAGCGCAGGAATCTATTAACCTTGGTATGCCGTACCCTTCAAGCAGCCCCTGTATATAAGCTACGTCCATCAGAGTTTGCAGTTGAAAGCGTCGGCGACTTATCTTGTCTTTCTCAGGAGGCGTATGCGAGCCTGCTAAATCGTATGGAGCGAGATTATCCCGTTCAAACTTCCAGAGGAGGTATTTCGCCAGCCACACCTTGTTGTCCCTGTATGGGTCATCTTTGAAGATGGTCGGCAACAGGGACGTGAAATAATTCCTCAAAGCGTGGAATTGTGCCTTTAATATGATGAAGTCATTATCCATTTGTTCATTGTTGAATGGGTGGACAAAGGTACGAAAAAACGACGAGTTGACCTAAAATATAATGTTAAATCATAAAAATGCAAGTGATTATGGCAAGAGTAAAAAGTAGAAGTGCCCGCACCATCAAGGTGTCGGCTGAGAACAAGGCGAAGCTCGCCAATATGTTCAACTGCACGGAGCGCATGGTCTATATGGCCTTGTGCTTCGAGAAGCAGACGTTGCTGGCCCGTAAGATTCAGTATGTAGCCCGTAAGGAGATGGGCGGCTGGGTTGAGACAGCCGTTCCTGAGGAGGAGATTTTCTACGACACGATGGACGACGGCGAGCGCCTGATGCGCCAGTATTTTGAGAATGGTGCGGTGCTGGAGGTCAGCCTGAAGACCGGCCAGGGTGTGGTGCTCTTCAAGGGTGGGCCCCAGAAGCACTACAACAAGGTGCTTGTGAGTGAGATTCCGTCAATACAGAACTTCGCCAAGGCTTTGAGATAAGGAGGACAAGATGGAGTATTACGGAAACAAGTTGTGCGTTTCTCCGCGTGAGTTGGTTGATGGCGGTGTAATGAGTTACGGCTGCTATCAGAAGATGGCCAACCGCGGTCGCGTCGATGTGGTGCGCCGTGGCGGTGGAGCTGCCGGCATGTACGCCCTTGTTGCCGTTGACAGTTTCCCTCGTGAGTATCAAGCCAAAGTAAAAGCCTTGTGTCCCGGGGGCGACCAAATCAGGCTGAAGGGCTGGGTATGCAGTCATTACGAGACAGACCAGGCTGCCGTGGCTTTCTTCCACGACAGGAGCAAGACTGGCATTGACTTGCCGGAGCCCAAGATTCAGGAATATGTGGTGAACGCGAGTGTGCTGAACTGTTGTATCTGGTTGTTTGACCACGCAGCCACCTATTCCAAGTTAGCCGAAGGCAAGTACAACTGGGAGATGATGGCCGCGTCCATTGCAGCGTTGAAGGACGAGTACGGCCACACGTTGCCGGAGAGCACGTTGCGGTTCCGGAAGAAGGTGAACGAGTACAAGCGCGACGGTTACGCCTGCCTTATCAGCGGCAAGTTCGGTAACCAGAGCGCGCGGCGCGTGAGCATCAAGGTGGAGCGGCTTGTGCTGAGCATTGCGGTACAGGAGAACCAGCCATACAACAAGAGCGTGTGGGAGCAGTACCTTATGTTTATCACCGGCGAGCTGGACGTGTTCAGCTACGCTACAGGCGAGCTCTATAACCCCGACGAGTTTGTTGACAAGAACGGCGAGCCCTTGTCGTTGAGCGAGAGTACCATCAACAACATCATGAACAAGCCGAACAACAAGATGCTTATTGAGCAACGTCTGCGTGGCAGGACGACGTACATGCACGAGCAGATGCCTTACGTCCACAGGCACAACGGTAACTTCTCGCTGAGTCAGATTACGATGGACGACGTTGACCTGAAGCGCAGGATAGCCGGCAACCAGCGTGTACATGTTTACAGGGCTTGGGATGTGGTCAGCCAGTGTATTGTAGGTGTCAGTTATGCCCGTAAGAAAGACGAGTCTCTGGTTGTGGACTGCTTCAGGAACATGTTTCGCCTGTGTGCCAAGCAAGGCTGGGGAATGCCTGCCGGCATAGAGGTGGAGAACCACCTGATGAGCCAGTATCGTGAAGGCTTTCTACAGGTTGGCGTGGCATTCACATGGGTACACTTCTGCGCACCCCAGAACTCGCAGGAGAAGTATTCCGAGCCATTGAACAGCGCGTTCCAGAATTTCCTCCACGGTCGCCATGAGGGCCAAGGCCGTTTCTATCTGAAGGGCAAGAACCGCATCGACCAGAAGAAGGTGAGCGACGAGACCAACGAGTTGTACGAGGACAAAAAGTACTATACCTGGGACGAGTTGGTTGCCGATGACCGTGTGGATGTGTACGACTGGAACCACCAGTTGCACCCCAACCAGAAGAAGTACCCTGGCATGACGCGTTGGGACGTTCTGACGGAGTGCGTGAACCCCAACTTGCGCCCGTTTGATGAGAGGACGCTGGCCCGTTACATCGGCGAGCGTGTTGAGACCAGCGTGCGCAGGAACTCGACTGTAAGGGTGGCCTACGATGAATGGTGGCTTAGCGACACGAGTGTGCTGGAGAAATTGGAGCCGAACAACTACAAGGTGACGGCCTACTACATACCCGACGAAGATGGTGCGCCCACGGAAGTTTACCTATATCAGGGCGACCGCTACATTGACCACGTGGAGAAGGTGGAGACCTTCAACCGTGTGATGGCCGAGCAGACCGAGGAGGATGTTGTGAAGTTCATTGAGCAGCAGAAGAAAATCTCGAAGTTTGGCAAGTATGTGAGAGAAAACGCTATTGAGCAGGTGGGCGTAATTAAGAAGAGCGCACAGGCTGCGGTGGCGGTAGAAGAACCTGAAGAACTGGAGCTCGCGGCAATGCCGGAGTCCCCGGAACAGGTGAGCCCCTGGGTACCCGATATGGATATGAGAGCCAAGGGCGAAGAAGATTTATAACGCCATTAAAACGCCATTAAATTATGATTACAACGGCAAACAAACAGCGGATTGTGGCGGCGATAGTCCAGAACCGCGCGAATTATCCGAGCGATGCGAAGCACGCCGCCTCGCTGGGTATCAGTACGAGCGTGTACAGTATGCTGAAGCAGGGCAAGACAGAGAAAGCCCTGAGCGACGCCAACTGGATCAGCATTGCAAGGAGGCTGGACGTGAACCTGCGCGAGGACGTGCAGTGGAAAGGTGCTAAGACCGCCACGTTCCAGTATATCAGTGCCCAGTTAGCGGCCTGCCAGGAACGGAGCCTTAGCGCCATCCTTTGTGACCTGCCCAACATAGGCAAGACCTTCACGGCACGGTGGTACGTGAACGAACACCCCAACGCCGTGTATATCGACTGCTCGCAGGTGAAGACCAAGCGCGCCATGGTCAGGAAGATAGCCCGCGAGTTCGGTGTGGATGTTACGGGCAAGTACCAGGACGCTTACGAAGATCTGGTCTATTACCTGCGCTCGATGGAGCGTCCGCTGGTGATACTGGACGAGGCAGGCGACCTACAGTACGAAGCCTTCCTGGAACTGAAAGCCCTGTGGAACGCTACTGAAATGTGCTGCGGCTGGTACATGATGGGAGCTGACGGTCTGCGCGCCAAGATTACGCGCAACGTGGAAGGCCAGAAGGTGGGCTACGCCGAGATGTTCTCGCGCTATGGCGGTAGGTACAGCCGCGTGACCCCCGACGAGACGAAGGAGCGCGAGGCCTTCCTGCTGGAGCAGGCGCGAGTTGTGGCCAGCGTGAACGCCCCTAAGGGTGCGGACGTGGGCAACATCGTGCGGAAGAGCGGTGGTGGCCTGCGCCGAGTATATACCGAGATTAGCAAGCTGAAGGAAGGCTGCACTCGTCAGAACTCAAACGAGTTTGGTTCTGATCTCGTTGGCACTTCCATTGAGAAACTTAAAAGAACCGTGCAAGCCTGATGAAACGAGCCTACAGTCCCAAGGAGATAGCACTGCGCACGTACAAGACGCTGCCGTGGGGAGGACGCTGGGAAGCCGCCTTCGGCTTTCCGGAAGAGTGCTCGGTGTGGTATATCGGCGGCGCGAGTGCCAGCGGCAAGTCGAGCTTCGTGATGCAGCTGGCTTACGAGCTGACCCACTACGGCCAGGTGCTGTACCTGAGCTATGAGGAAGGTGTGAGCCAGTGCTTCCAGGAGCGTATGCTTCGGTTTGAGCTGGACAAGCGCCAGGGCTGGTTCAGGGTCGCCACGAACGACACCTTCGACGAGCTGTGTGAGCGTCTGAAACGACGCGGCAGTGCCAAGTTCATCATTGTGGACTCGATACAGATGGCCCACTGGGACTACTCGCAGGTGGAGCGTCTGGTGAAGCAGCTGTTCCCCAAGAAGAGTTTTATCTTCATCGGCCAGGAGGAGAAGTCACGCCCGATGACCAAGACTGGCGCGAAGTGCAAGTTCCTCGCCGACGTGAAAGTGAACGTGCGCGGCTTCAAGGCCTACTGCCAGGGTCGTTTCAACCCCGACATCGGCAACTGCTACGTGGTGTGGGAGGAAGGCGTTCTGCGGACAACGAACAACCTGTCAAACAACATGTGAACATGGAGAAGTACCAGATATTAGTGAAAGGCGACCGCCTGATGGGCGTGATGGAAGACTGGCTGGAGCGCAGCACCTGCGACCTGACGCTTCGTATGGCGAAGACCAAGGGGTGCCGCGTGATCGAGACCACCGACACGCTTTACGCTGCCCGGATAGTCCGCTGGCTTTGTGCCGCCGAGAAAGTGAACATCGTAGAACTTAATACATAGAGACAATGAAGAAGAAAGTTTACATCAGCGGAGCGATAGCCCACTACGACCTGGAGGAGCGCAAGGCGACATTCAGTGCGGCAGCGACGCACCTCCGCGCACGAGGCTACGAGCCTGTGAATCCGTTTGAGAACGGACTGCCCCAGCCAGGAGACTGGCGTGAGCACATGAGAGTTGACATCGACATGCTGCTGGAGTGCCAGTACATCTACATGCTGAAAGGCTGGTGGGTGAGCAAGGGCGCTAAACTGGAGCTGGACGTGGCGACGAGTTGCGGTCTGAAGCCGATGTTTGAGGAAGACGACGTCCACAACGAGGAGCACAAGTGTTGCATCTGCGGCAAGACCTTCTACGGATATGGCAATAATCCGTACCCGGTGAAAAACGAGGGCGAGTGCTGCGAGACCTGCCAGTGGGAAAAGGTGCTGCCTGAGCGTTACAGACTATCCAAAGAAAGGGAACAGACATGACGGCAAAGGACTTGACACAGGAACAGCGCGAATGGTTTGTGGCCAACTTCGACCATACAAAGAACCAGGAACTCGCCGATCATCTGGGAACGTCACCTCGTAGCGTGACGCGGATAGCACGGGAACTTGGTCTGTGGAAGACAAAGGAGTTTGTGGCAGCCATGCAGCGCAACGCCAGCGAACACGCCGCCAGAGCCAACCGTCTGATGGGTGGCAATGCAGGAATGGCTAACCTGTTGAAGTATGGCAGAGCCTACCAGTTCAAGCCAGGCGAAAGCAACAAGGACAGGATGGACGAAGAAGCCCTCAGGGAGATGCGCCGCAAGATTGGTGCCAGCCGTAAAGAGACTTTCAGGAAAGAACGCCGTCGCGTGATATTCGGACTGGAGCAGAAGACCAACCTCCGTGTGGTACAATGTCCGAGGGAAAAAGTAATGCTCCGTCTGAACCTGCGCAAGCACGGCTATGAGATAGCCCGCGCTTCCAATGAGGCGTTCATAACAGCGGCTACTCACCGATCGGAAGTGATGGAGCGCAGGGCAATATCAATGGGAATAAGTTTTACATCAATTTAATATAAACGATTATGAGCAACTTTTTAGAAGAAATCAAGAGACGTATTCAGGTGTGGCACGAGAAGCGTGCAGAGCGCATTGAGGCGGAGCGTCAGGCGCAGCTTGATGCGGAGGCACGGGAAGCCGTGCAGGTGATGGAATTTAACGGCAGGCTGTACATCTGCGTGAACGGCAAGCCACTGTTCGATATCGACATCTTCAAGGACAGCGTGGTCGAGGCTGTTGCCAAAGCCCGCCAGAATTATAAAGACTGGAAGGAGGAAAAGCTATGGCTAAAGTAGAGAAATTTCCCAAAAAGTATTTGGTCAAAGTAATTGTAAGACCTGAAGGATATAATAAGCTTGTTCTGGAGGGAATGTTCTTCCCACGTGGATATACATGTAATGCGAATAAAATTAAAAAACAATGCTGGGAGTTTTTGTGTGCCAATATAGATTTTAAGGGGAATGGCATAGACCCTGATAAGGTTGAGAAAGAGATTGCTGTTAAAGCCATTCCTGCAGATTTTATGGTTGTAGAAGATAAATAATAGATTTTATGAAACAGGAACGGAACTATGCGCGTTTCTACTGTCTGTTGAAGCAACTGCCTGGAGCAGACAAGGAAACGCTTGTGTCGAGCTTCACGAACGGACGAACGCTGCACCTGCACGAGATGAGTGCGAAAGAATATGCCGCCATGTGCGCGTCATTAGAGGAACATACCGGCTGGAGAGTGCAACTGAAGAAGAAGCGCAGCCTGTGTTTGAAGCTCATGCAACAGGCTGGCATTGACACGACCGACTGGCAGCGCATCAACGACTTCTGCCGTCACCCGCGGATAGCTGGAAAGCTGTTCGCCAAACTAACACTGGCAGACCTGGATTCGTTGCAGACAAAGCTGCGCGCCATCATGCGCAAGGGCGGCCTGAAACCACACGCGACACGGGAAGAGCAGAAAAGTATGACCTCATTTGTTTATGTCCCGATGGGTAATATAGCAGAAAGTTAATGAACATGACATCAAGAGAATTTGTAAAACGTTCTATGGAGCGCATTCGGGAACTCGGTAAGGACATTAGTAATGAGGAGTACAGCACCTACCTTGAAATACTCTCTTATGAACTTGATACCGAGCTACAGGAAGTAAACTGGCAGGTATTAACCAATGAGGGAAAATTTATTTAATAATTTATAAGAATATAATTTATGAGAACAAAAACAAGCAATTGGTTTGAAGTCAAGATGCGCTATGACAAAGTGCATGAGGACGGGTATGAAAAGAAAGTGACCGAGAGTTATGTGGTCGAGGCTCTTTCATTCGGAGAGGCTGAAAGGATTGGTATAGAATTCCTGAGCCAATATGTGTCCGGCGAGATTCAAGTTGTAAATATCAACCCGATGAAATTTCATGAGGTGTTTTTCAACGAGCAAGAATCATGCGACCGATACTACAAGGCAATACTACAGTTTATCACCATCGATGAGAAGACGGAGAGAGAAAAGCATACACAGGTTTACTATCTGGTACAGGCTTCTTCTTTCGACAACTGCAAGGACACAATCCGAACGATTATGGAGAGGACCATGATAGACTATCAGATTGCCTCCGTATCAGAGACCAAGGTTATTGATGTGATAGAACACGAGTTATAAACCCTATAAAAAGAAAAGACAATGGCAACAAGAAAGAAGAAAGTAATCATCACCGGGGTGAGCAGAGAAGCCGCCGATGAAGCGTTTGCAACCTACGCCAAGAGCGATGCACAGTTGCAGAAAATCAATGCGGACATCGAGCTGCAATGCGCCAAATACCGCGAGAAGTATGCCGATAAGATAGCCATTCTGTCGGATGAGCGCGAGCAGGCTTTTGAAACGCTGCAAGCGTTCGCCACGGAGAACCAGGCGGAACTGTTCTCCAAGAAGAAGAGCCTCGATATGGCTCACGGCACCATCGGATTCCGCACCGGCACGCCGAAGCTGAAGACGCTGAAAGGCTTTACCTGGGCAAGCGCGCTGAACCTTGTGAAGAGTTTCCTGCCCGGCTATATCCGCCAGACGGAGGAGATAGCCAAGGACAAGCTGCTTGCAGACCGGGAGGTGGAAGTTCAGCTTGGCGGCGGAGACCCCAACAACCGAGGCTATCGCCCCTTGCGTGATCAGATGGCGGAGTGCGGCATCCAGGTAGTTCAGGACGAGGCCTTCTATGTAGAGCCAAAGAAGGAGGATAGCGGAGATTGAGTTTTCAGCCCTGTGCCGGTTAATTTCCGGCACGGGGCAATGTTATTATATTATGAACAAAAACCAAACAAGCTATGAAAGTGGATAATGAGAGACGTCGAGGTGTCAGTTATCTGAAGCGTGTTGCAGATGTGAATGCGACCTATCAGAAATGGGCCCGTACAGGTTTGTCTAACCGTGAAATTTGGCGGCGGTATATATATCCTGTTTATGGGATATCAGAACGGACCTTGTATAATATGCTAAAAGTGGATGTGACGGTCAGGAAAGACAATTCTTCTTCGCCCCGTCCACTTCTGTTGTTTGATTTTGAGGATGAAAAATGAATAAAGAAGTAGGAAAGATACTCAGCAGGATACTGAATGACATCCGCGTGGAGATGACGGACGAGTTCGACCGGAACTTCGAGCGCGAGTCCTTCTTCGGCGAGGCGTGGCAGCGCCGCAGGAGCCCCACGCGCCCGGGCGGCCATATACTGGTCAATACCGGACGGCTCCGCAGGAGCATCCAGAGCCGCACGACGGAGAACAGCATAACCTTCTTCACGAACGAGCCCTATGCCGCCATTCACAACGAGGGCGGCGAGATTGTGGTGACGGAGAAGATGAAGCGGTACTTCTGGCACAAATACTACGAGGCGACCGGCGCGTTCGGCAGGAAGAAGGACGGCAGCCGCAGGAATGACAAGCGCACGTTGCAGCTTTCCGAGGAAGCCGAGTTCTGGAAGTTCATGGCCCTGAAGAAAGCCGGTACGACCATCAGGATACCGCGCCGTAGGTTTTTGGGTACGAGTCCGGAGGTGGAGGATGCCGTCCGGAAAATCATTGAGGATAATATAACGGAGTATATCAACATTGAATTTACGATTAACGAGAAATGAGAAAGGAACTGTACAAGATGCTCTGCGACAAGCTGAAGACAGTAGGCGGCGGGGTCATCAAGCATATCGACCTGTGGAACCACAACGTCGAGTTTATCGAGCAGGAGGAGCAATGGGAACGTCCTGCTGTGTTCGTGGAGTTCGCCCCCATTCAGTGGAGTGCCATTCAGAACGGTGTGGAATACCGTGCCGAGCCGATAGTGAACCTGCATGTGGTAACAGACTGGGCGGGCAGTTTCAGTGCGGGCAGCGAGTTTCAGGAAGAAAGCCTGAAAGTATTCGACCTTTTGGAGGAGATACACAAGGCACTGACCTGTATGGAAGGCGAAACGTTTATGGAGTTTGATTTGGTTGAGAGCCGTACAAATCACAACCATGAGGAAATAATCGAGAACATAGAAAGCTATCAATGTGTGGCCATCAAGAGCCTATAAAACTATTGTCCAAAACGAAGTGCAATTATAATCCGCAAAACGAAACGTTCCGCAAAAATAAATTACTACAATGGCGGCGGCGGAGACTTCTGCGGCCTGCTGCTCGCCATGCTGCTCGGCGGTCTGGTATGCGCGCTGCTGGGCAGTTGAAGGACGAAGTACGTCAGCGTGCCGGAGTACCACAGGGAGTATGTCCACCGGACGGACAACCTGCTGCGAACAGATACGGTGAGGGAGCGCGAGTGGATGACGGTGCGTGAGGTTGACAGCGCGCAGTTGGCAGAGATGGGTCTCCAGCTGAGGGGACTGAAAAACGCGTACCTCGTCGAGAGGAATAGGAACAGTGAGCGGTCATCAGACAGGTACACGGTGTGCGCCGACACCATAATAAAGGCAGACAGTGTCCGCGTGCCGTACCCGGTAGTGACGAACCGGGTGTCACCCAAGGACAAGATATATTACGCCGCGATGGGAATCGCCGCGCTTGTTTTCATAGTATGAGACCTCTGCAAAACTCATTGTTCAAAATTTGCTAATTTCATCATATTTTTGTACCTTTATAGCATGAAACAACGTCCTTCTTCTCCGAGTTTTGCTGACCTAATAGTTGGCCATCGTAAGGTTAAACAGACCTTTTTCTTTCAAATTGATCAGATAATCGACTGGAATCCCATTCG
>QWCK01002455.1_pt1 | contig 23261 bp, 18 predicted proteins | sample 1972571 | NCBI WGS metagenome assembly QWCK01 (sample SAMN09866710, study PRJNA288562) | Human gut metagenome isolate term2_stool, whole genome shotgun sequencing... | isolation source: gut | host: Homo sapiens | place: USA: California | reverse complement strand
TTATTCAGAGCCAATCTAAGAGGAGTTACGGATAAAAAATTCTTTATTTTTAGATTAAGTAAACTATATGGATATCCCCACTAAATTTCTACTGAGCCCTTTAAAGCTCATGTCTAATCCTTTGCAACTGTGTGTTAATGCACCAAAGGAGATAAAATCGACACCAGCCTTAGCGTAGGGGATCATCGTTTCGAAAGTGATACCACCACTCGACTCGGTTTCGCATCTACCATCTACGATCTTTACCGCTTTCAATGTATCTTCTGGCGTAAAGTTGTCGAACATAATACGGTCGCAACCCTCTGCTAAAGCCTCTTCTAGCTCTTTAAAGTTTCTTACTTCACATTCTATTTTCAGATCCTTTCCCTTTTCTTTGCAATAAGCTTTGGCACGAGAGATAGCATTGTGGATACCACCACAGAAGTCGACGTGGTTATCTTTCAATAAGATCATATCGAACAAGCCTATGCGGTGGTTCATTCCTCCACCTATCTTTACTGCCTCTTTCTCCAGCATACGCATACCGGGTGTGGTTTTACGCGTATCGAGGACACGTGTTTTTGTGCCAGCATCTATCAAAGCCTGTTGATAACGGTGGGTCATAGTGGCAATTCCACTCATGCGTTGCATTACGTTCAGCATAAGGCGTTCGGTCTGTAACAAACTCTGTACGCGCCCTTCCACTGTCATTACGATGTCGCCGGGCATTACAGGTGTTCCGTCCTCTATCAGTGTTGTTACCTTTAGCGTATCATCAAAGCGAGCAAAAATTTTCTTTGCAATGGCAACTCCTGCCACAATGCCTTTCTCCTTAATAAGCAATTTGCTTTTTCCTATCTCATCGGCTGGAATACAACATAAGGTAGTATGGTCGCCATCACCTATATCTTCGCTAAAAGCGAGATCTATCAAACGGTCGTTCAATGCTTCTACTGAAATCATAATTTTACTTTCCTTGTTTTATGTTATTTTTATCTACCACTATTTGTTAAGCACTTGTTTACTAATCGCTAACATACGTTCTATGGACTTAACGGCTTGTGCTGCTATCGCTTCATCTACCTCTATCTCTGGGTATTCATACTTCAAGCAGTTATAAAGTTTCTCCATCGTGATGAGCTTCATATGTTCGCACTCATTGCATGCACACGCATCGCTATCGGGTGGAGCAGGAATAAAGGTTTTATGAGGTGCGCCTTTTTGCATTTCGTGTAAGATACCACTCTCCGTTACTACAATAAATTCTTGTGCCTCATTGGTTATACAATACTTCAATAAGGCTGATGTACTACCCACCTTATCGGCAATATCCAATACTTCAGCCTTGCATTCAGGATGAGCCAACACCTTAGCATGAGGATGTTCGGCTTTTAAAGTCATGATTTTGTCGACCGAAAAACGGTCGTGTACATGGCATGCACCATCCCATAACAGCATCTTTCTGCCCGTTATCCGATTGATATAACCGCCTAAGTTGCGATCGGGGCCGAAGATTATCGGTGTGTCTTTTGGGAAAGACTCTACTATTTGCTGGGCATTACTGCTCGTTACCACCACATCGGTGAGTGCCTTTGTAGCAGCAGTTGTGTTTACATAGCTTACTACCGTATGGTTAGGATGTGCTTCTACAAACGCTTTAAACGCATCGGTAGGACAACTTTCGGCTAGCGAGCACGACGCATTAAGATCAGGCGTTAGCACTTTCTTGTCAGGACAGAGTATCTTATTGGTTTCGCCCATAAAGTGAACACCACACATCACAATAATATCGGCATCAGTCGTTGCCGCCTTTTGTGCTAGTGCTAAGCTATCGCCCACAAAATCGGCAACCTCTTGAATAGCCCCCTGTGTATAGTAATGTGCCATGATAATAGCCTTTTTCTCTTGGCACATTCGTCGTATCTCTGTTTTTAAATCAATGTTTTTGGCTATTGGTTCGTCCACAAAGCCTGCTTCAGTCCATTTCTTGTTCGTAGTGTTCATTGTTATTTTTTGTTTAAGTTTTTCTTGTCGTAGGCATGCCAAGGGTAGTCGAGCGAGTAATGAAGTCCACGACTTTCCTTACGTTCTTGTGCTTGACGTGCGATGAGATATGCCACATTGATCATGTTGCGAAGTTCACAAATATCTCGTGTAGCCTTTACCCGCTTAAATAGTCCTTCGGTTTCTTCATAAAGCAAGTCGAGCCGTCGTAATGCTCGCTTCAAGCGGAGGTTGCTACGCACAATGCCCATATAATTGCTCATTACATCGCCTACCTCTTTTACGCTCTGTGTAATGAGTACTTTCTCTTCATTGGTGAGCATACCAACGGCATCCCATTCGGGAACAGACTCATTAAACTGATAATTGTCTATCGTTTCGATAGCGTGTTGGGCAGCCGACTTGGCATATACTACAGCCTCAATGAGCGAATTGCTTGCTAAGCGATTACCGCCATGAAGTCCTGTGCATGAACATTCGCCAACGGCGTAAAGGCGGTGAATGGAACTTTCACCATGCAGATCTACCTTAATACCACCGCACATATAGTGGGCACTTGGGCAAACAGGAATAAGGTCTTTTGTGATGTCAACGCCTATCGACAAACATTTTTCGTAGATATGAGGGAAATGCTTCTTGGTTTGTTCGGCATCCTTATGGGTAACGTCCAAGCATACGTGGTTGAGTCCGTGGATCTTCATTTCTTGATCAATGGCACGTGCTACAATATCACGTGGAGCTAATGATAAGCGCGAGTCGTACTTCTGCATAAACTCTTCGCCTGTAGGAAGACGCAGCACAGCACCATATCCACGCATCGCCTCTGTGATAAGGTAAGCTGGGTGGGTTTCAGCAGGGTTGTAGAGTACTGTAGGATGAAACTGTACAAACTCCATATTAGCAATTGTTCCCTTGGCGCGATATACCATTGCAATGCCATCTCCTGTGGCAACATTAGGGTTAGAGGTAGTGGCATAGACAGCTCCTGTGCCTCCTGTTGCCATTAAGGTTACACGACTGAGGTAAGTATCTACCTCGCCCGAAACAGGATTGAGAATATAAGCTCCATAACATTCAATGTTAGGAGTAGTACGCTGCACATCCATACCGAGGTTATGTTGTGTGATAAGCTCTACAGCAAAGTGGTGCTCAAGTACGGTAATATGCTCGTTAGCTCGCACGGCTTCCATTAGCGCACGTTGGATTTCAAACCCCGTATCATCGGCATGGTGAAGAATGCGAAACTCTGAGTGTCCTCCTTCTCGATGAAGGTCGAACGAGCCATCATCGCACTTATCAAAGTTTACGCCCCATTTTAGCAAGTCGTCAATGGCCTGGGGGGCATTACGTACTACAAAATCTACCGCTACAGGGTCGGAAATATAGTCGCCTGCAACCATTGTGTCATGGATGTGCTTTTCAAAATTGTCGACCGAAAGGTTGGTTACAGCGGCAATACCGCCTTGTGCCTTTACCGTATTTGCCTCGTCAAGCGTTGTTTTACAGATCAAGGCTACTGTTCCCTTTCCGCTGTTGGCTACTTTTAGCGCATAGCTCATTCCAGCCACTCCACCTCCTATAATAAGGAAGTCAAACTGATGTTTCATTTTTTAGCTGTATCTTAAATAAAAGTCAGTACAAAATTACAGATTTATTCTAATAATGCTTCGCTTTATTCCTTAAAAATCAGAATAATCGGTAATATTTTTTGGGGGGATTAGAAGTTTTCTATATAAAAAGTATTTGATAAAAACAATCTCTTTCCATTAGAAATATTTATTTGAAAAATAGAGTTTTATCTTTGTGTTTCGTAGCATTTTTGTACTTTTGTCTAAAATAATAAATAAGCATAATTTTATATAAAATGAGAGACAAAATATTGATGGTAGGGTTGCTCCTACTTGGATTTTCTGTAAAGGGAAGCGCACAGTATAATAAAATTCTTGAGGCAGTAGGTTATTACCATCGACGGACGAGTTGGCGTTGGGTTATAATATAGGATTATAGAGATTCGAACTGATTACAGTAGAAAAATATTAACTAGGAATTAGGAGAAAGATAGGACGGAAGATCTGAAAAAAATGCTGTAAATCCTATTTATTTTATCTTAAAAGAAACCTAAAAGATTAAGCCTTATGAAAAGATTACTAACCATTTTATTTTTAAGTTTATTCTGCGTTATGTCATACGCACAGCGTAAAGGAGATTATTACGACATGGCTTATAAATTGGCTGGTAAACACCAAATAGATAGCTCATTTATCTACCTTGACTCACTAGCTACGAAGTATGCAGATAAAAATTTATATTTATATTATAATTTAACAGTAAATCCTCGATTTAGACAAATGCATCAGGATAAACGTTGGGATGAGCTTATGAATAAGATACTCAAAGCAAAGCATGAAGTTGAAGATACATTGACTTTGCAATGCCCACAGAAAAAGGATGTTGAAAAGACTATTACAGCAGAGGCAAAGTATTATAAGATGTGTGTAGACATCAATGTAAAGGAAAAGAATTTGAAAGTAGATGGAACTGTAACTGTCAACTTTAACAAGAAAGCTTATATTGATTTTGCTTTGTGGAAATATAGTACTGTGAAAGATATAAAGGTAAACGGCAAGGATTCTAATATTGATTTTACCCCTGAGAGTAAATTCCAGTGGATGCCACAGGCAGGGCGACTTCGTGTTAATAAAGACAATTCAGACAAGGCTACAATCCATTTTACCTATACTGCTCATATTGATAGTGTGGAAGCATGGATGGCTGCTTGCGATACCAACCTTGTGATGCTATCTATGTATATGCCATGGTATCCTCATAATTTAGATAGTGAGCATTTTACGGGTGATATAATATTTAAGATAGATGATAATTTTAAAGTATCAGGGTCTGGTCTTATGTCCAAAAGAGACAAGCAATGGGTGATGCATCAACCATGGGAAGGTTTTGATTTTGAATTTATTGCTGCACCAAATCTAAAGAGTAGAGTTGTAAAAAGTCAGGGAAAATCCATTGAAATTGACTATTTATCGTTTGAAGAAGCTGATGTCGATTTGTTAGCCAATGCTTGTCAAGAGATATTCAACTATTATAGCAAGCTCTATCAAGTTGTTCCTGAGACTAAGGAGTTAAAAGTAGTGTTGCTGCCCGATCTTGGTGGTGCTATCAGTAGGCGTAACTTCATTGTTGCAGAGGCTTATATCTTTAATGAATATCTTTTTAAACTCATGGCACATGAGATAGGGCATTTCTGGTGGCAGTATGCTCCCGCAGATAATTGGCTTGATTGGATGAACGAATCGTTTGCTGAATACAGCGCACTTCGAGCTATTAAGCATCATTTTGGTGATGCTCTTTTCAATGATTATGTCAAAGCATATCGCGAAAGTGTTAGAAAAGTTTGTCCAATAATGGAGTTAGACAGAAATGCCCCTGATGCGCATACGGTTTTCTATAATAAGGGAGCCATCGTTCTTTATGACTTGCAGAAAAAAGTAGGCGACGAGAAGTTCTTTAAGTTTATGCATACTTTAGCTAAAAGTCATGTAGGTACTCATGTCCAGTTGATGAATATAGCTAAAAATACGATGGGTTCTAAATGGGCTTCTTGGATAGAGATGCGTTTACAGCAGTAATGTGAACTCTATGAATCTCATCGAACTCGTGTTAAGATATAAACTTGCGGGCAAGATATAAAATCCGCCATATAGAGGAAACTAGGGTATTCCTTTTGTATGGTGGATTTTAATATTTAAAAGGGGGTTATTTATGTTCATCTATATTTAGAGTAAAGAGAGCTTTATTCCGCCTTTCCTGCAACAGCGTTGGGTGTCCAATGCTTAAAGAAGCTAAGTACTTTCTTCGGGCTATAGCCTTGACCCTCTTCTAGCAAACTGCTGTCTTGAATGTGAACCACCTTTCCATCGCCATTGAGTATGACAAAAACAGGGAAACCGAAACGTTGTGGATAACCTAATCGTTTCAACATACCCTCTGGCGCACTTTTACGAGGATGATAGTTGACATGAATATAAACGTAGTTGTCGGCAATTACTTTGCTGATGGCTGCATCTTTCGTAATGAAGTCGGCAAAGCGCAAACACCAAGGACACCAGTTGCCACCCAACTGGCATACCACAAATTTATTAGCCTGTTTAGCCTTGCTAATGGCCTCATCAATCTGTGTCATCTGATTGATATTTTCATTATATACTTTGGGCAATTGTGCATGGATATTTAGTGCAAATATCACAGTTGTTAATAGAAATAAAACTTGTTTCTTCATATATGTTTCTTTTTAATGTTTATTTTTCTGTAATTCGCAAATTTAATCATTTTCAGAGAGGTGAGCAAATTATCTCTTTTTTTACCTCTCTTTTTGTTATTTGAAAAAAAGTATATATGCTTTTTCCTAAATTTATATTAAGGAAAACAATAACCTTACATGAATGATATTCGGAACGCCCGTTTACATCTAAATTTATATATAATGAGAAAGTAGGCAACTTGTGTCTGCCATTTTGTCGCTTTTTAGGATTGTAGAAATAGCTTTGGCACGCTTTTGGCATAGATAAGCGTAAAGAACAATTAAAAACATAAAGATTATGACAATAAAACCATTAGCAGACAGAGTTTTGGTACTCCCTGCACCAGCAGAAGAGAAAGTAGGCGGAATTATCATTCCTGATACAGCTAAAGAGAAACCACAGCGAGGTAAGGTGGTGGCAGTGGGCAAAGGCACCAAGGACGAGGAGATGATTCTTAAAGTAGGTGATGAAGTATTGTACGGCAAGTATGCAGGCACTGAGATAGAAAGTGAAGGAGAGAAGTACTTGATGATGCGTCAAAGCGATGTTTTGGCAGTAGTAGAATAAACAAACGATCATAATTTTAATACAGAAACAACTATGGCAAAAGATATTAAGTTTAATAAAGATGCACGCGAATTATTGAAGAGCGGTGTCGATCAGTTAGCTAACGCAGTAAAAGTAACATTAGGTCCTAAGGGGCGTAATGTAGTAATTGGTAAGAAGTTTGGTGCTCCTCAAATCACAAAGGACGGTGTTACTGTGGCTAAGGAAGTGGAGCTAGAAGATACATTTGAAAATGCAGGTGCACAGCTTGTTAAGAGCGTGGCTAGCAAAACTGGAGACGATGCAGGTGATGGTACAACTACAGCTACTATCCTTACCCAGGCTATCGTTAACGAAGGTTTAAAGAACGTAGCAGCAGGTGCTAACCCTATGGATTTGAAGCGTGGTATCGACAAAGCTGTTGACAAGGTAGTAGCGTATATTAAGGACAACGCAGAGCTAGTTGGCGACAATTATGACAAAATTGAGCAGGTAGCAACCGTATCAGCTAACAACGATCCTGAGATAGGCAAGCTCCTTGCTGATGCTATGCGTAAGGTTTCTAAGGACGGTGTTATAACTATCGAAGAAAGCAAGACACGCGAAACATCTATCGGTGTGGTAGAGGGTATGCAGTTCGATCGTGGTTACCTTTCAGGCTATTTCGTTACTGACACAGAGAAGATGGAGTGCCAGATGGAAGATCCTTACATCTTGTTGTATGATAAGAAAATTTCTTCGGTAAAGGATTTCTTGCCTATTCTTCAGCCAGTAGCCGAGAGCGGTCGCCCATTGTTGGTGATTGCAGAAGATGTCGACTCAGAGGCTTTAACAACATTGGTAGTCAACCGTCTTCGTGCAGGTTTGAAGATCTGTGCAGTGAAGGCTCCGGGCTTTGGCGATCGTCGTAAGGCTATGCTAGAAGATATTGCTGTATTGACTGGTGGTATCGTAATCAGCGAAGAGAAGGGCTTGAGTCTTGACAAGACTACAATAGAAATGCTGGGTCATGCTAAGAAGGTTACGGTAAGTAAGGATAACACTATCATCGTTGATGGTGGTGGTGAGAAACAAGCTATTGCTGATCGTGTGGCTCAGATCAAGAGCGAGATTACCAATACTACAAGCTCTTACGACAAGGAAAAGTTGCAGGAGCGTTTGGCTAAGTTGGCTGGCGGTGTTGCAGTGCTTTATGTAGGTGCTAACTCTGAGGTTGAGATGAAGGAAAAGAAGGATCGTGTTGACGATGCTTTGTGTGCTACTCGTGCAGCTACTGAGGAAGGTGTTGTTGTAGGTGGTGGTACTACTTATATCCGCGCTCAAGAGGCATTGGTAGGCTTGAAGGGTGAAAACAACGATGAGCAAACTGGTATCAACATCGTATGCCGTGCCATCGAAGAGCCATTACGCCAGATTATTTTCAACGCTGGTGGTGAAGGTGCTGTAGTCGTAAACAAGGTACGTGAAGGCAAGGGCGACTTCGGTTACAATGCTCGTAAGGAGCAGTACGAAGATCTTCGTGCAGCAGGTGTGATCGACCCAGCTAAGGTAGCTCGTGTAGCCCTTGAGAATGCAGCTTCTATCGCTGGCTTGTTCCTCACTACCGAGTGTATCATTGTTGATAAACCAGAGGAAACTCCAGCTCCAGCTATGACCCCTGGTATGGGAGGAATGATGTAATTTGATTGAGAATAGTTTTTAAGCTCAATAAAGCAAAAGCTAAATCCAAGCAATTGGGTTTGGCTTTTTGCGTTTATGTTAGGGTATAGATGAGATTTGCTTAACCTACGGCTACTGAGCCAGAGTTACGGATAAAAAAATCTTTATTTTTAGATTAAGTAAACTATATGGATATCCCCACTAAATTTCTGCTGAGCCCTGTTAGGGCATAGCGGATTGAAGCACACCGAGAAATATACCCGTGCAGTGGATAAATTGAAGTCGGAGGCGATCAATAGTTTACTAGAATTGAAGTTGTAATCAAAAAAATGAATTGAAAAACATTTTTTTGATTAGATGCGACCATCTTTTTGCTCAAAATACATACATTCTAAGAAATAATGACTAATTTTATGGCGTCATCAAGTTGCATAAGTATGGAACGCAAGAAAATAAACCGTCTAAAGGTGGTTCTTGCCGAAAAAGGTATGACAAATAAGCAACTGGCAGAAATCTTGGATAAAGATCCTGCTGTTATATCAAAGTGGGTAACGAATGTTGCCCAACCCAATGTAGAAATGTTCATTCAGTTGGCAAAGATATTGGGAGTGAGCGTTGATGATTTGTTGTGGACAGAATAAGGTATGATGATAGGGTGGTAAAATTATTATCTACTTCTCATAAAAGGGTGTAAGGATAAGAGTATTTTAAAGAATAAAAAGATAAGTATGGGAAAAACGGTAACAACATATTTGATAGATGCTGATCCAAAAGGAACACAATATGTGTTTATCAGCAATAAAATTTGTCAGATGTATGTAATTCCACGTTCAAATCTTTCAATCTTGAATGAACGGACAGAATTGCAGACGCCGGCTTTTTACATTCTATTGGGTGAAGACGAAGAGACGAAACCAAAAGCATATATTGGGGAGACAGAGAACTTTCGTGAACGGGTGAGAGACCACGATAGCACGAAGGCGTTTTGGCAAAAAGCCTTGTTGTTTATTTCTAAAGATGCAGCAATGACTAAAGCTGATGTGCAATACTTGGAGCATAAAGCGATAGTGGAGGCGAAGGTTTCAAACTCTTTTGTGCTAAATGAAAACAAGCAGACACCTAAAGCTCCTAATCTTCCAGAATATAGAAAGGACGATATGGATGAGTTTTTCGAGGACGTGAAGTTCCTGACTTCGTTCATAGGTTGCAATATTTTTGATATTGCGCAGCCTAAAGAGGAGCATCTTTTCTTTACCAAAGGGCGTGGCTGTAACGCAAAAGGGTTTTATCATAGTAAAGGTTTCACAGTGTTGAAAGGAAGTACTATAGTGAGTTCTTCTTCTCCGTCTTTTAAATGGAAAAATAAGCGTGAAAAGATGTTGAGCGAATATACGCACTCTTCTAATGGGAAATTAGAATTGAGTTCAGATACAACTTTTAATAGTCCAAGCACTGCTGCCGATTTCTGTATAGGAAGTAGTAATGATGGTTGGCTTGTTTGGAAAGATAAAGATGGAAACACTTTGGATTCGGTGTATAGAAAACAATTAGAATAAAACAAAGATATCGAAATGGATATGAATGTAATATTAGAGCTTATAAGTATAGTGGTTACTTTAATGTGCGCTTACTTAGGTGCTTTGCTTCATCGTAAAACTGAGAGAATAAAAATTATGGAAGGGCAACTGTCTGAAAAAAGATACTCTGCCTATGCGAAACTTTATGATTTCTTCTATGAAATGTTAAAAAACACGAAGGATAATAGGGATGTTTGCAACAAAGATATGCGTAATAAGCTTCTTGATGCAAAGAAAGAGTTAATTATGTATGGGACAGATGACGTAGTTTTCGCTTTGAACAATTATTTAAGTCTTTTTACGGAGGCAAGTACCTATAAGCAACTGGATAGCTTTTTGGATGTTATGGTGTTAATTAGAGAAGATATGTGTGGAAAAACAAAGATAGATAGGGATGCTATCTTGTTAAATATAATGCAAGACAAGAAGGAACTACAAAAATTTAAAGCTATGGAATTAAATAATTCTGAATTATAGATTATCTTTGAAGTCGCAGTGATAAAATTTTATTAAAGCTTTCTTTTTTGTTTCACTTAATCTATCAAGATATTTTTAAGCATCTTATAATCGGACAGTATGACAATACAAGAAATAACAACCCGCAAGGAAGACCAGACTTTTGATTGCAAGAGCATTCAGATAGATCCGAAGGCTCTTGCTATTCCTATTGTTGCATTTGCCAATGCAGATGGTGGTGCTATTGCCATTGGCGTATCTGATAAGACTCGGAAAATAGAAGGAGTTGACCAGCATACGGAAAAATTGAATGAATTGTTGCGTGTGCCCTTAGACTTCTGTAATCCTTCTGTGTCTATTACCAGCGACTTGTTACCATGCACGGATAAAGGTGGAAACGACAATCATATTTTATTGATGCATATTCCTGCAAGTTCTGAACTACATGCTAATCAGGCAGACGAAGCTTATATGCGTGTTGGCGATAAAAGTAGAAAGTTGTCTTTTGAAGAACGCATACAGTTGATGTACGATAAGGGAGAACGCTACTATGAAGATACGGCTGTGTATGGTGCTACGGCAGATGATATTGATATGGCTGCTGTCGAAAGATATAAAGAATTGATAGGTTATGCCAAGTCGGCAAAGCAATATCTACAAGAGAATAATCGCTTCTTGACGACAAATGCAAAGGGAGAAGAGCAGGTAAGCGTAGCTTGTATTCTACTATTTGGCAAGTATCCTCAGAAGTTCTTCCCTCGTGGGCGCACTCGTTTCATCCGTTATAAGGGAACAGAGGAGCGAGTGGGGGCAGAGATGAACGTGATAAAGGATGTAACTTTTGAAGGAACGATACTTGATCAGGTGAAAGCCACGATAGCTTATTTGGAAACCCAAGTGGAAGAACATACATTTCTTGGGCAACATGGACAGTTCGTTACCAATAGGGATTACCCAAAGTTTGTAATTCAAGAAATGGTTGTCAATGCCTGTTGCCACCGTGCCTACAATATTAAAGGTACGGAAATCCAAATTAAGATGTTTGACAATCGCCTTGTATTCGAGTCGCCGGGTAGATTACCTGGAACTGTAAAGCCTACGAACATACGTTATACGCACTTCTCTCGCAATCCGAAAATTGCTCAATTCTTAAAAGCATACGACTATGTAAAAGAGTTTGGAGAGGGTGTGGATCGTGTATGCAGGGAATTGGAAGCTAATAAGTCGCCAATCCCTACATATCATTTGGATGATTTTATCCTTAAAATTACAGTTCCAAAAGTTATACATCGGTCTGCAACTAATGGTAATGCGACTGTAAATGCGACTGTAAATACTCCAAAGGATACTGTAAATGCTCAAAATGAGACTGTAAATGTTGAAAATGCGACTGTAAGTTCCAATAATACTATTGATAGATTAACAGCAAAAGCTGTAAAGCAAGGGGATAAGCTAACAGCGAACCGTATCTCTATTTTACAACTGATGACAGAAAACCCTTATATTACAAAGGAAGAAATGGCTTCTATTACAGGATTGAGTGGTAGTACAATCATGCGTAATATTGAATTTATGCGTGGTAAGTATCTTCGCAGAATAGGATCGGACAAAAGTGGTTTCTGGGAAATCATAGAATAATATGGCATTATAGCAAGCCCAACCAAGTTTCCCATTTTGTTGGGCTTGTCCCCTATAGAGTTACTTCAATTTCCTTTGCATCAGACTGTCTGCCTTCTGCTTCAATCCCAAGTCGTAGCCATCAGCTTTTTTCTTGATATTTGTGATTGTGTTTTCGTTTCTGATAATTCGGAACTTTAAAGCATCGTCCTTATATTGCTGTTTGCTTTGCCATAACCAAAAATTGCCGACCAAAGAAGCAAGACACACAACTGCTGTTATAACCACATAGATGAAAACCTTAGACGATTTGATGTCAAAGCTATGCTTGTGGATATGTTCTTGCGGTTGTGGTCGCAGCGTCAACCAGCAAGTGCAAAATTATAAAACGTATTTGAAGAATTCACACTTTGGAGTAGAAAAGTTGTTCTTAATAATTATAAAGGATTGTTGGGAACACTTTGGGAACATTCATAAAATAAGAAAAAGCTAAGTGTTGAGTAATCAACTACTTAGCTTTTTTTCTTGTACCCAGACCCGGGCTCGAACCGGGATGGATTGCTCCACTGGTGTTTGAGACCAGCGCGTCTACCTATTCCGCCATCTGGGCTTAATGCTTTTTTATTAAGCGGTGCAAAGGTAGGGATAAAAAATGGATTAGTCAAATATTTAGAGCGAAAAATTGTGATATTTATAGAAAAAACTTATGATATTGATAGGGATAATGTTGTGGAAAGGTAGATAGGAATGCGATGGAGATGAATACTCCTATTGATAAGAGTGCGACGAGATATATAGAGAAATAATGGGGGAGGGTAATAGATATAAATAATGCTAGTGATTTCTTAAAAGATTTGTCTTGTTAGAAATTAAGGTGTATCTTTGAAAAATAAGATGAGTAGCATGCTGTAAGTTGTAAACGAAAATGTGCAAGGTATAACAAAATGAATACTGCGCACATACAGGCTCTCTTTGCAAATAGGAACTTATAAACCTAGAAAAGTGGAAAAAGTAGAATTAAATAACTATGGAATTATTCTAGCTGGGGGGAAAGGTCGGCGTCTTTGGCCCTATAGTACGGAGAGAATACCAAAGCAATTTATCGACTTCTTTGGTGTGGGACGTACCCAGTTGCAACAAACTTTTGATCGTATTGTCAATATCTTACCAAAGGAAAATATCTATGTAAGCACGAATATAGCATATATAGATATAGTGCGCGAGCAGTTGCCTATGCTAGATGAGGCACAGATAATTGCTGAACCTATTTTCCGAAACACCGCTCCTAGTGTAGCTTGGGCTATTCACAGAATAGGGAGTCTTAACCCTGAAGCTAATGTGTTGATTGTGCCTTCCGATCATAATGTTATTAATGTTGAAGCTTTTAAACAAGATGTGTGTAATGGCTTTTCATTTGTTACCAGCAATGATGCTGTGTTAACGGTAGGTGTGGAGCCTACAAGGTTTGAGTCGGGATATGGTTATTTGCAAAAGAACGAAGCAGATAGCGTAGGAAGTATTTATAAGGTACAAGCGTTTATAGAAAAACCTGATGCCGATTTTGCTAGTATGTTTGTGGGGAATGGTGAGTGGTGTTGGAATACTGGTATGTATATTTCGAGCGTGAACTATCTTCGCATCATACTTGGGCAGAACCTTCCTCCTATTCTCCGACACTTTGATGCGTTGCATTCACCTTATAATGTTGAGGCTGAAGATAAGTATATGCAAGATTATTTTGCTTTCTATAATAATATTTCTCTCGAGGAATGTATTTTGGAGAAGCAGGCGAATGTATATGTGATGGAATGTAAATTTGGTTGGGCAGATCTAGGTACATGGCATAATATGTACGAGTCGACACGCACAGAAAACGATGAGAACGTAGTACTCAACTCGGAAGTGTTTTTTGAAGAAGCCACAAATAACATTATCCGAATGCCTAAGGATAAGATTGCTGTTATTCAAGGGCTAGATGGCTACATTGTGGTAGAAGAAGGCAATGTGCTGCTTATTTGTAAAAAAGATGTATCGCCATCGTTTATAAAAAAGTATATCAACGAGGTGCGAATGCGAAGGGAGAAAGCGAAAGCGAAATAAGCGATTTTATAAAAAAGTGGGAAACTAACGAAATTCTTCGTCGGCTTCCCACTTTTTTGTGCGTGTTCTCTCTTACTTCTGTGCCTTAAAAGCTGCAAAAATCTTTTCGGCAATAGCTTTTTGTTCGTCGGCTTCTACCGTTACATGGTGATTAAAGTCGGCGTCACGCTCTGCGTTCATAGGCAATAGATGGATATGTGCATGGTTTACCTCTAAGCCATATACCACTTGTGCCACCTTTTTACAAGAGAATACCTCCTTGATAGCCTTTGCTACACGCTTTGCGAAGAGTTGAAACGCTGCCAATTCGTCATCTTCCATATCAAAGATGTAATCCACTTCACGGCGAGGTATTACCAATGTGTGTCCCTTTGTTACAGGGTTAATATCCAGAAAAGCATAAAACTTATCGTTTTCTGCACACTTGTAGCTTGGTATCTCTCCAGCAGCAATTTTACTAAAGATAGTCATAATCTCTTACCTCCTTTTTATATTTTTTATTATGCGTCAATAGAAATCTTGTCAATGCGTAGTTTTATAGTGCCACGAGGAATGGTGATCTCTGCCACATCGCCCACTTTCTTGTTTAGCAAACCTTGTGCAATAGGGGTTTTGATAGAGATCTTGCCCTGCTTAATGTTGGCCTCTGTTTCGCTAACAATGGTATATTTCATCTTTGTTTGGTTGTCAATATTTGTCATTTCCACTGTCGACATAATCTGTACAGCGTCAGTGCTTAGACGCGAAGTATCTACGATCTTAGCTTCTGCCAAGGTCATCTTCATTTCAAGAATCTTTGCTTCTAGGTGGCGTTGTGCCTCTTTAGCTGCGTCGTACTCCGAATTTTCGCTTAGGTCGCCCTTGTCGGCTGCTTCTGCAATCGCTGCCGATGCCTTTGGACGTTCAACTGATTCTAGTTGTTTAAGGTCTTCAACGAGCTTGTCATAGCCCTCTTGTGACATGTATGCCATAATTATATCTTTAATTAAATTTTAATTCTAATTATTGTAAAGTGGATATAAAAAACAGAAGAATTCCAACATTATTACTTTGCTGTCGGAATCCCCCATACTTTCTTATTATCCTATGATAGGATGTTGCAAAGTTAGCTAATGTTTTTTATATAACCAATTATTTTCTCATCAAAAGTGCATATACTGCTCTTTTGTGTATTTTATACGCTTCCCACAAAGAAAAAGGACGCCTTCATCAAAGCGCCCTTCTCTATTATTGTTTTGTCTAAATCTTATTTCCTATCTCCGAAAAAGCGCAATAGATATAGGAAGAGGTTAATAAAGTCGAGGTAAAGGTTTAAAGCCCCTAGCAGTGCTATCTTTTGTGTACTCTCGCTCACATTACCTGCAAGTGATAGCTGCTTCTTAATGTTCTGTACGTCCCAAGCGGTAAGCCCAGTAAAGATAAGTACGCCAGCACCACTAATAATAAAGTCCATCATCGTACTCTTTAAAAAGATATTTACGACCATAGCTATTATAAGTCCTATTATTCCCATAGTTAAGATGCTACCCATTCTTGAGAGATCGCGTTTGGTAGTTGTTCCTATTACTGCCATTGCTCCGAAGGTACCAGCCGTGATAAGGAAAGTTTTAGCGATCGATGCTCCTGTAAATGCCAAGATGATAGGAGCGAAAACAACACCCGTTAGCACCGAGTAGGCAATAAACCATAAGGTGGCAGCTTGTAGAGATAGCTTGTGGATGCGTGCTGAAAGGTAAATTACAATACCTACCTGTGCTCCTATTAGTAGGAAGAAGGTCAATCGGCTAGAGAGCATTAAGCTCATTAAGCCCAAGGATTGGCTTACCCAATAGGCGGTGATACCTGTAATGATCAGTGCCATTGTCATCCACGTATATACTTTGCGCATGAGGATAGGCATAGCTTGCGCCATAGCAAGCTCTTGCTCACGTGTGTAGTTAGGGGCTGAAAAATTGTCAAAATTCATGTCTTTTCTTTTTTTATTAATAATCTTACGCTTAGCCCATACTGCTTTTTTGTAAGCAAAGAGCTATATAGTGCAAATATACAAAAGGTGTACCATAATTGCTAATTTTATCTATGGTAAATATATATCATTTGTTAAATTTGGTTTTAGGAACATAACGTAGTAGATGGGTAAGTAAATTATCTCGCCTTTCTTGCTTATCTCGCGCTGATTAGAAAGTACATAACCTTTGTCCACCCTATAGTCTTTGTTAGCGATGAGTTTGTCAAGGGCACTGTGAGTGGTATAGTCTTTTCCCGACTTCACTTCTATTGGCAGTACTGCTAAATTGTCTTGGTCGTCAATTAGATAATCCACCTCACCATTCTTCTTGTTGTCATAATAGTAAAGGCTGAAACCATGTGCCTTTAGCTCGGATGCTACTACACTCTCATAGACTGCTCCTAGGTTTACCGACTCATCATCGTTGAGTACTGCCCGAATATTTTTGCCATACAAGAGATTGGTGAATAATCCTACATCGTTGATATATAGCTTGAGCAAATTTTTCGTAGCCGATTGTATCAAAGGGTAAGTAGGATTTGATACAGCTTTTACCTCTAGGGCTATCCCCGATGAAATAAGATAGTCGAACTCATCTTTATAGGTCTCATATCTTGCTCCTTTCTTATTTTCTATATCCTTATAAATAATGCGCTTCTTCTTACTTTCTAGGTTAGAGGGCATCAAATTATAAATCATACGTATCTTGAGTTTGTGTTCCTTATCATATTTAGCGGCATCGGCAACATACATTTGGTGAATACTGTTATGTAAACTTCTTACACTTACTATATTCTTTGTGTCAAGATAGGTCTGAACAGCATCTGGCAGCCCACCTATTAATAGATATAGCTTGAAGAGTTCTAGCACACGTGCGTGTACAGTTTCGTCTAAACTTTCTTCTTGCAAGAAACTGGTTCGGAGGTGCTCTAGGGCTAGCTCTCCAAAACCATTAGCTATCAAAAATTCCTCAAAGTCAAGCTGATACATGTGTAATATTTCCACACTCCCTATGGGTAATGATACTACTTCGGCAGATAGTGTTACGCCTAATAAACTTCCACTAGTAATGAAAGTATATCGGTTGTCTTCACGTAAGAATTTTAGCAACGTGATAATATGGGGATATTCTTGTATTTCATCTAAAAAAATAATGGTGTCATCTTTGGTACCAAGGCGTTCGCCTGCTAACATACTCAACTGAAAATAAAACTTGTCGGTCGTGTTACAGTTTGCAAAAAAGCCTGCTCCTTGTTTGTCTTCCACAAGATTAATCTCGACATAGTTTTTAAAAATTTGCTGGGCTGCATGCCTAATAATATACGACTTGCCTATCTGGCGTGCACCGTCCAGCATAAGTATTTTGTTACTCTTGCTTCGCAAATGGTCAATAATATTTCTTTCTATCTTTCTGTATAACATGGCTTTATATTACGATAACACCTTGTGTTCTTGTTGCAAAAATACACTTTTCCTATAAAATAAGCAAACAAAAAATACACTTTTCCTACTTTTTTTATGGCGAAAAAATACACTTTTCCTATATTTTTGGTCGTTAAAAACACACTTATTTCATTTTTTAGTAGGGGTAGTTCTTATTGTCTCTTTAATAATTTAGCCCGCAAAAAGGGCTAACTCCGAGAGTCAGCCCTAATAACGTTTGCGAGAAATTCCAAACCTTTGTTGCTAGCCTTAGTGGGTAGCTCCCCACCATTCTGTGTGTTGTAAGCCCTTCAATGCTGTCGGATGGGTCGTTGGATCGGATATGGTCAGACCACAATTTTCTGCAATAGGAATAAAATTACCTATACCGTATATAGCACTATATACGGTAGGTGTGCAAGTGCTAGCAATAACTGCTTCTTGCAATTTTGCCTTAAATGATGACAGTTCGGCTACTGTAGGCTTCATGTGTTTCACGTAAGAAAGCATATCGAAGAATATTGTAGGGTTGAAACCACCAAGGATCTGAATGTTGCTTGCTTCCTCTGCCGACACTTTATATTTACCATTCAGCACCTTCATTTCCTCTGCCAATGCCTCTATCTTGCTACAGTCTATTGCCGATAAAGCCCCTAAAGCGTATGTTCTCTTGTTGTTATAGTAGGTAGCAAAAGCCTTTGTCATACCCACGAAGCTTGGTGCTTCAGGATTTAAGGCTGGGTACATAATCTTATAAGGCATACCTTCTTTCAAAATTTCGCTTGTACTCGCTACTAAATAATGGGTAGCATTTCTAAAGGTATAAGCCGTTTCTACATTTGCCATATAGCAATCGTCAAGTATAAGATATTGTAGCTTCACTCCTGCACGCATAATAGCAGAGGCTATTTCGTTGAGATCTAGCGCGTACTGTTTGTCCGCTACGCTACCCATAAAACGTGTCATCGTAAACTGTGGTGGTGCCCACGATGATTGGGTATCACGCTTCGCCCTATCCGTTGTCGATCGGGTGGGATACTCCTCCCATATCTCTTTTTGTGTCCAGCCCGTGCCATGCCCTCCTATGATCAGTCCAAACTTAGTGCTGTTAGTGGCATGCGTATAGTGCTTAATCTCTTTTAGCAAACTGCTAAGACCTGCAGGTGTGCCAAAGTTGTAAGTGCTATATTGATTATTCACAGGTATTTTTTCTACTACCCCTTCCTTGGTTACCAACTGATAAAGCTCTGACGAAGTGGGCGATTTGCTGATAAATACCATTACTTTCTGTCCTTGTGGAATGCCTCCTGTCTGCTTGATACCTTGTTCCAAGGCTATTGCGTTGTCTGCAAGTGCCGAATACAACCCTTCGTTCGAACCACTTGCATTACCTGTCCATGGAAGGTACATTATGATAACGCTCGATGTTTCAGCATCGTTGCCTGTGTATATAATAGGATCGTCTTTGCTACAGCCTGCAAGTATCATCACAACTGTTAGTAGCAATGTAAAATGGAATAAAATTTTCCTCATTTAGTAAATCTCGTTTTCTTAATTTTTAAAACAAATAAATAATGGAAAACAAAGTTACATTCTTTTTTTAATATAATATTATGTGTTTTTTAAATATAATGATTGTTTAACGATATTCCGCAGTTATAGCCCCCCCATTAGGTGTTTACTGTAAGATGGATAGTAAAATAAAAAGATTTATCGTGTTTTTAGGTTGTACCAAAACCACCTCTTATAGATGCGAACAGATAAAAAGAAAACTATAAAAGAAAGAAAAATAATGAAAAAAACGATAGATGCTAAAGATAGCATAACAGCTTGAAGCAGCATGCGCAGAAAAACCTTAAAAGAAACGATGTATAGCGAAAAGAGAAAGCTAAGTATACAAAAAAGTGAATTTTTTTCAAATAAAATTTGGTAATTTGCTAACAAATGTATATTTTTGCATTCTCAATAACGTACAATTTCCATAGTATGAAGGTAAAAACAAGTAGATTAGAGGCTCTAAAACTTATTATTTCAAGCAAGGAGCTAGGTTCACAAGAAGAAGTGTTAGTAGAGTTGAAGAAAGAAGGTTATACGCTAACTCAAGCCACATTAAGTAGAGACTTAAAGCAGCTAAAGGTAGCTAAGGCAGCTTCTATGAATGGTAAATACGTATATGTGTTGCCAAACGAAACAATGTATAAGCGTGTAACTAGTCCACGTACGGCTGGAGAGATGTTACAACACAGCGGTTATCTTACATTCAATATTTCAGGGCAATTGGCTATTTTGAAAACGCGTCCGGGCTATGCCAGTGCTTTGGCTTACGACTTTGATGCTGCCGGGTTTGGTTGTGTTTTGGGAACGATTGCTGGCGATGATACCATTTTTGTAGCACTTCGTGAAGGGGTATCAAGAGAAGAGGTTATCGACACATTTGCTTCAGCCATTCCTGGTTTACGCCATTTGGTGGATCCTTCAAAGAAATAAGCCGAAGTATTAGTTCGGGCAATTTAGGTAGCAACAGCACAAGATACTGTTTTCGTAACTGGTGGTAGTTAAAGTAAAGCTTTGACTACCACCAGTTTTCGTTGTATATCAGCGGATAACATAAAGTTTTTCTCTTTCCATATAAGAACAAAAAGAATAATAGTATTATCTCTTAAAAAGTAATCTCTTACCCCCTAATTTGTTAAAATATGACCTTTTACAGCAAAAAAGGTCATATTTTACGGTGAAGAATAATTTATTTTTCAACTAAAAATAAATTAAAAATAGAACAAAAATAAATTGTTTTGCGCTTTAAAATATTATGTTTATCTTTGTCCAAGTTTATTTTTTAATTGTAGAAAGAAGATCTTTTTTTAGCGAAAGATGTTCAGAACAAAAGAAAGAAGCTATCTTAAAATAAGATTATAAGGACATTAATAACAAACTTTATTTTTTATACAGTATGATGAAGAAAACTCAATACGCCTTACTGATAGCGTTGTTTGCTGGCACAGTAACACTAGCCCACGCTGCTGTAAAAGGTCAGAAAAAGGTAAAAAAGGCAGCTGTAACAAATCCATTGTTGCGCCCTAGCGGTTTGCCTTATGGTGCTCCTAACTTTAAAGTGATAAAGGATACCGACTATCTACCTGCTATTGAGGCAGGTATCAAGCAGCAACGAGCTGAAATTGCTGCCATTGTCAATAACAAGCAAACACCTACTTTCGCAAATACTATTCTTGCATACGAGCAAAGCGGTCGCACCTTAGATCGTGTTACGAGCATTTTCTTTTGTGTAACCGAGGCCAATAAGACACCTGGTATTGCTGCTGCGGAGGAGAAAGTTATTCCTTTGCTTACCGATTGGGAAAACGAATTAAGCTTCAATCAGAAGTTCTTCAAGCGTATCAAGTATGTTTACGATCATGAGCTAAACAAGCTAACAGGCGAAGACAAGAAGCTAACAGAGAAAATCTATAAGGGCTTCGTGCGTTCGGGTGCATTGCTATCGCCAGAAAAGATGGCGCGTATGCAGGAAATCAACAAGCGCATCGCTACTTTGCAGCAAGACTTTGGTAGCATTATTCCTAAGGCTACCAATGCTGCTACTGTTTGGTTGCAGAATGAGAGCGACCTTGCTGGTCTAAGTGCTGCCGATATTGCACAGTGTAAGAAGGATGCTGAGGCTTTAGGAGGCAAAGCTCCTTATTGTATTGTGATTACCAATACTACCAATCAGCCCATCTTAACCAATATTGCAAATCGCGAAACACGTAGAAAGGTGTTTGAAGCTTCTATCCATCGAGTAGATGGAACAAACGAGTTCAACGCTTTCCCTATTGTTGTCGAAATCGCTAAATTGCGCGCAGAGAAAGGTAAGTTGATGGGGTATGACAACTATGCCAACTACTCTTTAAGCAATACGATGGCAGGTAATACTACCAAGGCTTACAGTTTCTTGAAGAGCTTGATAGCTAAGTATCGTCCTATAGCTGATGCTGAAAGCAAGGCTATTGAGGAGTATGCACAAAGCAAGGAAGGTGCCGACTTTAAGCTCCAACCTTACGATCGTTTCTTCTATTCTGCTAAGATGAAGAAGGAAAAATTCAATTTCTCTGATGATGATGTAAAGCCTTATTTCAATGTGGATAGCGTGTTAGTAAACGGTGTGTTCTATGCTGCACACAGAGCATACGGCTTAAACTTCCGTCAGCGTTTCGATTTGCCTACTTATCACAAGGATATGAAGGTGTACGATGTGTTGGACAAAGATGGTAAGCAATTGGCGTTGTTCTATACCGACTACTTCCGCCGCCCAACAAAGCGTGGTGGTGCATGGATGAGTTCGTTTGCTAAGCAAAGCCGATTGAGAGGGCAGATACCAGTGATTTATAATGTAATGAATATCGCAAAGGCACCAGAAGGTCAGCCTACACTCTTAACATGGGACGAAACTTCTACAATGTTCCATGAGTTTGGGCATGCGTTGCACGGCATATTGTCAAACTGTAAGTATAACACGTTGAGTGGCACTGCTGTTGCGCGCGACTTTGTAGAGTTTCCATCACAGTTTAATGAGTCGTTTGCTGCTATTCCAGAAGTGCTTGACCACTATGCTAAGCATTACAAAATGGGTGAGATTTTGCCTGCCGACTTGAAAGAAAAGATGTTAAACTCTATGAACTTCCATTCAGCTTATAGTCTTGGTGAGAACCTTGCTGCTACCTGCCTAGATATGGCTTGGCATGTATTACCTGTAGAGCAAGTACCTAATGCTGATGGTGCTAAGGCTTTTGAGCAGAAGGCTTTGAGCGAAGTAGGATTGTTAGATAGCCAAATTCCTCCACGTTACTCTACATCATACTTCAACCATGTATGGGGTGGTGGTTATGCTGCTGGCTACTATAGCTATTTATGGACAGAGGTGTTGGCTGATAACGTGGCTGCTACCTTTAAGGAACGTGGCGCGTTGAAGTTATCAACAGGTACCGATTTCCGTAATAAGGTTCTAAGCCGTGGCAACACATTACCATTGATGCAGATTTTCACCGATTTCACTGGTCTAAAGGAACCTCGCACAGAGGATCTTTTAAAGGCTAGAGGGTTGGAATAATATATTTTATAAAACTTTTAAAAGTGTCAGTGTGTAGTTTAAGGCTATACATTGACACTTTGCGTATTACAATGAAGCAAATTATTGGCTTATGCTTTTGTAGTTTGCTCTTGGTGGCTTGTTCTTCAATAGAGAATACCTTTATACCGACTGGCATGGGGCAAAGAAAACTACAGCGTACAAACTAAAGAAGGACACTTTGATCATTTATTGGTATGACGAAACAGAAGTGTTGCTGAAAAAGAAATAAAGAAATTGTTTCCTAAACTAGAAGTCTTGCACGAAAAAAACTAACAAAAAGCCTATTTCTAGCCCCCCTTCTCTTCTTTCTACATTATTTCTTTATCGCTGTGATATCTCCTCTCTCTTATATATATTATAATGTGTATTTCCTCTTTTCTTCTATTTTGAGGTAGAAAACCAACTTTTTTCTCATTTTTTTCTTGTTAAAGTTTGGTGCTTTGTTCTAAACTCTA
>QWCK01002454.1_pt1 | contig 23265 bp, 21 predicted proteins | sample 1972571 | NCBI WGS metagenome assembly QWCK01 (sample SAMN09866710, study PRJNA288562) | Human gut metagenome isolate term2_stool, whole genome shotgun sequencing... | isolation source: gut | host: Homo sapiens | place: USA: California | reverse complement strand
CTTCTATACCTATCGTTCGGAGGGGCTGACGAAATGCTTTGATTCCACCAACGGTATTTCCGAGAATCTGGCTACCTTTGACGGGAAGCTGATGGCGATACCGGATATCCAGCCGGGTATGGACGCGGTTCCCCTGGTATACATACGGGGTGACTGGATGGAAGAACTGGGACTGGAAGAGCCTGAAACGATTGACGATATCGTGGCAATCGCAAAGGCCTTTATGGAAAAGAATCCCGGCGGCAATGTGAATACCGGGATCGTAGGCTCCAAAGATATCGTACAGTCCGGCGGAGGCGCCTGGCATATGAACGGGCTTTTTACCGCATTCAATGCGTACCCCAAGATGTGGATCACACAGGAGGACGGTTCGGTGGTATATGGTTCCACGACGGAAGAAACCAAAACCGCACTCACGGAAATCCGCAAGCTGGTGCAGGACGGCGTCATTGACCCTTCCTTCGCAGTCAGGGACGGCGACCAGTGTGTGGAGATGATCAATAACGGACAGGCCGGCATCTTCTTCGGCGCATGGTGGTCCAACCAGTGGCCTATTGTATCCATGCTGGAAGGGGCGGACGACTCCGTATACTGGAATTCCTATCTGGCTCCCGTATCGGCGGAAGGCAAGCTGAACGTTCCCATGAAGAGCCCTACCAGCACCTATGTGGTGGTGAAGAAGGGCTGCTCCGAAGAAATCAAAGAAGCTGTAGTAAAGACAATCAATTATCAGTACGATCTGGATCAGGGACAGGCGGACGGCGTACGCCCCAACGGCATGGACGATCCCTTCTCCTGGCACTATTTCCCCATCAATGTCCTTCATTGTGATTATGATGCCAAAGAGAAGCAGATCCAGTCGGTTATGGACTGCATCGACGGCAAGGTGGCCTATGAGGATCTGAGCGGAGACGGCAAGACCTGGTACAACGGCTATACCACAGTGATCAACGACGGCTTCCGGAAAGCGGCGGATACCAATATCACCACGGCAAACGGCTGGGGCTGGGCGAACGGCGCATGGACCGTCCAGAAAAATGCGGATCAGCTGAACCAGGTATATGCGGCCACCTACGCAGACAGCCCCTCTATGGAATCCCTTTGGGGGACACTGAAAACCCAGGAGGATGAATTCTTCCTCCAGGTATTGACCGGCGACGTTTCCGTGGATGCGTTTGACAGCTTTGTGGAACAGTGGAAAGCGTTGGGCGGTGATACCATCACCCAGGAAATCAACGATATGGTTAAGGCACAGTGAAGCACAGCCTGATAAAGGCAGATCCGGGCTTTTACCGGCCGGATGCGTTAGCGGTTCAGGCTGTCTGAACCGTTAACGGAATGGGAACCGGACGGCCATAGGTATTCTGCCGTCCGGTTTTACTGAATATAAGGGCAAAGAGAGGACATCTATGAAAAAGCCAATCAAACAGCAAAGAAAAGGGAGCGGCGGCCGTAAGGTTACCATCAAACAGACCTGGCAGTACCATCTGCTGATGCTTCCGGGTTTTCTGATCCTGTTCATCTATACTATCATACCATTTTTCGGAAATATCATGGCATTCCAGAATTTCCAGCCGATTACCGGCTTCCTGAAATCCAAATGGGTGGGGCTGGATAACTTCAGACGTATGCTTATCCTTCCCGATACCGGACGTATTTTCATGAACTCCTTTACTATAGCCGTGGGGAAACTGGTGCTCACCATGGTCCTGTCCATGGTCTTTGCCATATTGCTGAATGAGATAGGCGGCGTAAAGTTCAAAAAATCGGTTCAGACAATCTGCTTTCTGCCTCATTTTCTTTCCTGGGTTATTCTGGCGACTATTTTCAAAAATCTTCTTGATACCAACGGAGTGGTAAACCAGATGCTTATGAATGTGGGGATCCTGAAAGAGCCGCTTATGTTTCTTGGTTCCAACAAATTTTTCCAGGGCGTGATCATTGCGACGGATGTATGGAAGGAATTCGGTTATGGCGCGATCATTTTTATCGCGGCCCTGATGGGGATCAATCCGGAATTATATGAAGCCGCGGATGTGGACGGCGCGGGAAGGCTCGCCAAAATATGGCATATCACCCTGCCCGGCATCCGCGTGACCGTTGTGCTCGTAGCCACCCTGAATATCGCCAATATACTGAATGCAGGCTTTGACCAAATCTATAATATGTACAGTCCCATCGTATACCAGAGCGGAGATATCATTGACACTTATGTCTATCGGATGAGCTTTGTGAATGCCCAGTATTCCCTGGCGACAGCGATCGGCCTGCTGAAATCGGTTATCAGCTTTATCATGATCGTAACGGCCCACGGACTGGCTAAAAAATTTGCAAACTACCGGATTTTCTAGGGGTTGGAAGGAACGGACTTTCAGCCGCTATGCAACAGCTGTTCTCCGGCAGCGGAAAAGAGGATATATGAAAAAATATAAATCATGGAAAAACCAAGCATTCGATGCTGTGGTTCTGGTGCTGCTCCTATTGTTTGGCTTAAGCTGCCTGATACCGATCATGCATGTGGTGGCACTGTCCTTAAGCAGTAAAAATGCGGCTCTGGCGGGCAGAGTGTACCTATGGCCTGTGGAGCTGTCCTTTTCCCCTTATAAGGTGCTGCTCACAGATGCCAAATTCATGCAGGCGATGTGGATATCCATACAAAGAGTGGTGCTGGGCGGCGGGCTGAACCTGGTTCTTACGGTGATCACCGCCTTCGCCCTGTCCCAGGATGAGAAGGATTTTCCCGGACGTAAGGTCTATATGTGGTTTCTGATATTTGCCATGATGTTCGGGGCAAGCCTTGTGCCCTGGTACTTTATTATCAAGGCCACCGGCCTGATGGACTCCATATGGGCGCTGGTCATTCCCGGGGCGCTTCCGGTATACAATACCATCCTTCTGATGAATTTCTTCCGCAACCTGCCCAGGGAAATCAAGGAATCGGCGCTGCTGGACGGGATCGATCCGGTCCAGATGATGATGAAGATCTGTGTGCCCCTGGCGCTGCCCGCCATAGCCACGGTAACCGTGTTCTCCGTTGTGGGCCACTGGAATAACTTCTTTGACGGGCTGCTGCTCATGAATACGCCCAGCAATATGCCCCTGCAGAGCTATATCCAGACACTGACCAATTCGAATATCGATGTTTCCAGCTCCTCCCTGACGGCGGAAGAACTGGAGGTACTGACTTCATTGAAAACCTTCAATGCAGCCAAGGTTGTGGTGGCGTCACTGCCTATCGTCATTTTCTATCCCTTCATGCAGCGGTTTTTTGTGTCCGGTCTGACGCTGGGATCGGTGAAAGAATAACAGAGAGGAAAGAGGAACAAGTGAAAAAACTTTATTTACTGTTTCCAGAGGAACTGGGAACCATTGCACCGGAGATATACGGCCATTTCGCAGAACATATCGGAGGCGTCATTTATGATGGCATGTGGGTGGGAAAAGATTCCCCCGTGGAGAATACAAACGGCTTCCGCAAATACCTGATTGATAAATTCAAAGCGATACACCCTCCGGTACTCCGATGGCCGGGAGGCTGCTTTGCGGAAACCTATGACTGGCGGGACGGCATCGGAAGCAAAAGGCCGGTACGCCCCAACTGGTGGACGAACTGGGATGGAAGATATGAAACAAACGAAGTGGGGACCCACGAATTCATGGATTTTTGTGAACAGGTGGGAACACAGCCGTACTTTGCGGCGAATCTGACTTCTGTCTCTCCCCTCCATATCCGCAGCTGGATGGACTACTGCAATTCCCCGGAGGGGACAACCAGCCTCGCAGACGAACGCGCACAAAACGGCCATCCCGCCCCCTTCGATGTGAAATACTGGGGAATTGGCAATGAAAACTGGGGCGGGGGAGGCAACATGACTCCGCAGCATTATGCCCATGAATTCAGGAGGTTCTCCTCCCTGGCGGATAACATGCAGAACGAGAAGGTGCTGATCGCCTGCGGCCCCAACGGGGATGATTATGCCTGGACGAAAAATTTCCTGGAAACCATGGACAGCTCCGAAATGCATATGCACGGCCTGTCCTTGCACTATTACTGCGGATTTGCCGGGGATCCGGTGGACTTTACCCGGGATGAATGGTATCAGCAGATAAAACAGGCACTCCGTATGGAAGAGATACTGAAGAGACACTGGAGCATTGTGGAAGCCTATGGCATGCAGGAACATGCAAAGCTGGTGATAGATGAATGGGGCTGCTGGCATCCGGACGGTTCCGGCCCCAGCAGGGGATATAACCTGTTTGAACAGCAGAACACCATGAGGGATGCGGTTGTCGCGGCTCTGACGCTGAATATTTTCAATAACCATTGCGGGAAGATTCTCATGGCGAATGTGGCACAGCTTGTAAATAATCTGCACGCGCTGTTCCTGGCATCGGGAGAACATTGTATCGTAACCCCCACATACCATGTTTTCGATATGTACAAAGGGCACCAGGGGGCTGCAGCTATCCGTACGGCGGTGGAAAAGGAGCGGATTCCCTTTATCGGCAGGGAGGAAAAGGAAGAGGAAATTGAGAACCTGTCCGTATCGGCTTCCTATAAAGACGATTTGGTAACCATAACCATTGCCAATTTATCCGCACAGCAGGACGCTTCGCTCTGCCTGGCACCGGTTGGAAAACAACTGGAAGGGACAGCACAGATGCAGGTGCTTGCCGAGGAGGATTATCATGCCCATAACACCTTTGAAGAGCCGAACCGGGTGACGGTGCGCACACAGAGTGTGGATCTGAGCCGTGAGTTCGCAGTGCCAAAGGCCGGGGTCGTAACAATGGAAGCAAGAATTGTAAAGTAAAAGGAAAAAAGATCCTATCGTAAATCTAAAAAAATTTATAGATTACCAATAAAATTACAAGACAGATATCCCATAAGGCTTATCATGAAGGGAGAAGATCGAGATCGTAACCGTTCAGATAAGTCCGAACGTGTGCAGAAGATTTATTTTTTGAAATAAGAATAACAAAAAGGAGAAAAGGAAAATGACAACTGTACAGATTCAGCCGGGTATCTGCGGATTTACAACAAAAGTGGAGGCGGTATCCGAAGATCAGGAAGAAGTAAAAATAACAGTCCAATCAGGATGTGAAAGCGTCCGGAAAATGATGGAAGAACTGGGGGATATGTTTGACGCATTCGAGTTTTGCCTTGTGAAACCGGGACATGGCCCGCTGTTTGAATATGCGGGAGAACATTTCCCGATTCATGCAGCCTGTCCGGTGATTGCAGGAATTATTAAATGTGCGGAAGTGGAATGCAGGCTGGCCCTGCCTGCGGATGCACAGATAAAGTTTCTGTAAACACAAAAGGTGCGGACAAAACGCAGCAGAAAATGTCAGGAATGGTTTCCTGTAAGTACGTATAATGAATGATTACAGCAAACGATTCAAAGCGGACGGGATACGCGCAGTTCCCGGGAAGGAAGAGGAAACCATGCCTGATATCATAGTCAAAGGACTCACACAGAATAACCTGAAAAACATCTCATTTACTATCCCCAAGGGGAAAATCACCGTATTCGCCGGGGTATCCGGATCCGGGAAATCCAGTATTGTATTCGATACCCTCGCGGCGGAAGCACAGCGGCAGATGAATGCAACCTACCCGGCCTATGTGCAGGGAAGGCTGCCCAAGTTCAGAAAACCCCATGCGGAGCTGATCGATAATCTGACGGCTTCCGTCATTGTGGATCAGGCTCCTCTCGGAGGGAATGCCCGTTCCACGGTGGGTACGATCAGTGACCTGTATTCCGGCCTTCGCCTTTTGTTTTCCAGAATCGGGATACCCGGCGCCGGGACATCCTCCTGTTTTTCCTTTAATGACCCCTCCGGAATGTGTAAGACCTGCTCCGGCCTTGGGAAAATAGCCGAAATCGATATGGAAAGCCTCCTTGAACCGGAGAAATCATGGAACGAAGGCTGTGTCAGGGACTCTCTTTTCAAACCCGGAACATGGTACTGGAAGCAATATGCACAGTCCGGCCTGTTTGATCTTGACAAGCCGATCCGGGAATATTCCAAGGAGGAATACCATCTTCTTCTGTACGGTTCCCGGATTAGAGGCGGGGAAACGGAAAATCCGAAAGTGACGGGCCTGTATAACAAATATAAGGACACCTTTTTAAACCGGGATATCAGCGGAAAAAGCAGGCATACCCAGAAAAAGGCGCGGGAACTGATCACAGAAGCCGAATGTCCTGTCTGCCGCGGGAAACGTCTGAATGAAACCGCGCTCGCCTGTAAAATCAATGGATTTTCCATCGCGGATCTGTGTGATATGGAGCTTACCCGGCTGCGGGAGACCCTTTCCTGCATTTCCGATAAAAATGTGGATCTTGTAGTACAGAAACTGATGGACGGGCTGGACCGTATGATAGAAATCGGCCTGCCCTATCTGCACCTGGGCAGGGAATCCTCCTCCCTTTCCGGCGGGGAAGCGCAGCGGCTGAAACTGGTGCGGTATATGGGAAGCAACCTCACCGGTATGACTTATATTTTCGACGAACCAAGCATCGGGCTGCATCCCAGGGACGTTTACCGCATGAATCAGCTGTTGATCCGGCTGAGGGATAAGGGAAACACCGTTTTGGTGGTGGAGCATGACAAGGATGTAATATCCATTGCGGATCATGTAATTGAGGTCGGACCGCAGGCGGGAAGGCAGGGCGGAGAAATTGTTTTTTCAGGAAGCTATGAAGCGCTTGCCAGTGCGGATACCCTGACAGGACGGGCGCTGCGCGCATCCCTGCCGGTAAAACAGCATCCCCGGAGGATGACAGGGAGCCTGCCGGTACGCCAGGCCTCCCTCCATAACCTGAAAAATATAGATGTGGATATCCCGCTGGGCATTATGACTGTTGTGACAGGAGTGGCAGGTTCCGGGAAAAGCACGTTGATTACGAAGATATTTGCGAAGAAATACGCGGAAGAAACCGTTTTAATCGACCAGGGTCCGATAACCGCAACGAACCGTTCCACGCCCGCCTCTTATCTGGGTTTCTTTGATGAAATCAGAAGGCTTATGGCAGAAGAGAACGGAAAAGAAGAAGGGCTGTTCAGCTTCAATTCCGCCGGAGCCTGCCCGGCATGTGCCGGAAAAGGGGTAATAGTGACGGAACTGGCATTTATGGATCCTATCGTTACGGAGTGTGAAGCCTGCGGCGGAAGCCGGTACAGCAAAGAAGCGCTGGCGTGCACCTGCAAGGGAAAGAATATTGTGGAGATTTTGAACCTGACGGCCTCCGAAGCCATGACATTCTTCGACAATCCTAAAATCACACGGCAGATAAAACTCCTGGAACAGGCGGGTCTGTCCTATCTTACGCTGGGACAGCCGCTCAGTACCCTGTCGGGAGGGGAGCGGCAGAGACTGAAGCTGGCAAAGAACCTGGGGAAGAAAGGGAATATCATTGTGATGGATGAGCCTACCACAGGGCTGCATCCCTCTGATATCCAAAAACTTCTCAAGCTGTTTGATACCATCGTTTCCAAAGGAAATACCCTCCTTGTCATTGAACATAATCTGGATGTGATGAAGCAGGCCGACTGGATTATTGATGTCGGCCCCGATGGAGGCAAGAACGGAGGGGAAATTGTATTCACGGGAACACCGGTGGATATGATTCTGCATGCGGAAACGCTCACGGCGGAAAGCTTGCGGAAAATATGTTCCTGAAACGGCTGCTTCCTGTTATAATGGATTTGTGCTTGAAAGAAAAATAAAAAAGAGGGGGAACAAACAGCATGCTGCAGTCAGGGGATTCTAAAGAATATAAACGGTTATATGCACAGTTCATTAAAATGCCGGATGACAAATTAGCCCAAATCATCGAACCGGAAAATGGTTATACAGATATTGCTATGAAAGTGGCATCGGATATTTTACATTCCGACAGGACGGTATTAGACCAAAATACAGCAGAACAGGAAGCGGAAGAGAATACAGTAGAGCAACAGAAGGCGGCAGAAATGCAAAAGCCGGATAAAGAAGATATGTTCCTTGGTTTATGCAATGATATCCATACGATAAAAAATATCCTATTGTTTTTCCTTATCCTCACATTGGTAGGTATGCTGTATGGATTCTACACGGTTTTTGTGACAATTCCCAATCTGTTTTAACAGGCAATAGAAAACGGTGATATGGCGGTAACTGCAGGTTTCGGCCTGGGGACAAAACGGTTCGCGTTTTCTGCGGCGAACCGTTTTGCCTGCTGCCGGTGCGGAGGTATCCGGTTCCTGGTAAATCCATGCTGTTTACTGCCGGACCAGACGGGCCATTTCGGCAATGTCCGCGGAAGCCATTTCTACTTTGGATTTCTCAATTAAAATATTGCCGCCCGTCATAATATAAGAAGGCATTATCCGGATATTCCCATAGTAGATTTCACTGCTTCGGAGCTTATAGGTAGAAACGGCAGGGACGGCATTTTTCTTTGTCACTTTTTTGGCGATCATGTTGAATGCTTTTTTTGCAACATCTCCCATAAGCATAATCACTTTTAAATCCGGGAACAAGGCAAGTTCCTGTTCCAGATAGGGCAGACTGTTCTCAATACTGCTTTTTTCAACCGCATAACCGGATTTGGGCGTTTTCACTGCGTTTGTAATGTAGATGCCCATCTGCAGGATGTCCTGTATATCCGTTACCGGAAGCCCTGCTTTCTGAAAAAGAGGTATTGTTGTCGACAAATAGTCCGCATCGGCCTTTCCGTAAAAATCCTGGGAAGGATCGGCCGGAACGACCTCATTTATCATGACGGCCTTGATTTTCAACGGGTCGATGTCTAAATCATATAATTGAATTTCTTCCTTGCTACCCACTGCCTTTTCTAACTCTTTCCGAATATTCATTTGTATGCTCCTTTGTAATAATTTAATGATACTGTTTGTTTCTTAATTAACACTTCCTATTTCCATTAGCGGCAGATAATACCTTCTATAGTCAGCATTATAAACCATAAAACCTGACACGTTATGTCAGGTTTTACCAGGTAATAAAATTCCGTCTCTGCGGTTGCGAACCCGGTATTTTTTATCCGCACATCGCTTTTTTTATTTTCTCTTTTAATTCGGTAACGTTCAGCACATCAGTTATTTTATATTCTCTGGCGATTGCCTCCAGTTTTTCCGCCCGCCTGTCCATGTCACGGACGGAACAGTTTCTGCAGCAGCCTTCAAAAAACAGGTTACAATGAAAATAGCCATGCTTTTCTTCTCCGCAGCAAGTACTTCTGCTGCAATTTTCGGGAAAAGATAATATAAAATCCTTTGCAAATCCTCTTTCCCAGGAAATCACGGTAGCCTGCATCTCCGTCCATAAAGACTGTTTGTCTTTTTCAATATCGAACTCATATTGCAGAAGATGTCCCATTTCATGTGCCGTTATCGACATCAGAAGATGCTTTCCATAGCGGCTTGAGGCATTTTCTGGTACGATAATATGATTCACCGGATCGTATTCGGCAAAAAAGCCGTGTTTTCTTAACGCCAAATACACCTTTCCCTTTAATTCAGGGTAGTTCTCCAGTACCGGTTCCACATAATTTACGGCATATTGATACAACGCTTCCTTGCGTTCCGGCTTGCTTTTGTCACACAAATAGCCCCATCCCCGATCAAGCATTACCATAACAGCCACCTCTTCTCCTGCTGCCAGTATACCATTATAAAAATCCGTTGGCAATCCAGGGTCCGGGTATCTGTATTGTCTGCAATACAGGCCTGTGAGACGGTAAAAATTATAGATTTTACCTATTGATCAATCTGTTTGCGTGTGTTATATTACATATATAACAAATATAATTATAACCTTGTGTTGGTCAGGCGCTAAGGAAAAGGACGGAAGGTGATGACTATGGCAGCCAAAAAAGATTATTATGAAATCCTTGGGATAGATAAAAATGCAGACGACAATACCATTAAGAAAGCATACCGGAAGCTTGCGAAAAAATACCATCCGGATCAGAATGCAGGCAATGTGCGTGCAGAACGGCAGTTTAAAGAAGTGACGGAAGCATATTCCGTCCTGAGTGATCCGGAAAAGAAAAAGTTATATGACAGATTCGGCCATGCCGCCTTTGACGGATCCGCGCCGGATCCGGGCGCTTATACGAAGAACGGGCCGCAGGGCGGAGGATACCGGGAATATCATTTTGAACAGGGGAATATGGATGATATTTTCGGCGATATTTTTGGTGACATGTTCCGGCAATCGAAAGGAACATCCGGCGGCTTCTCCTATCATGGTTTCGGAGAGGACGGTTTTACCGGGAACGGCTTCGCCGGCCGGGAATATCGTAGGAAGGGGCAGGATTTACGTGCACAGGTGGAAGTCACCTTTGACGAAGCGGCCTTTGGCTGTGACAAAATCATCAGCCTTCAGAATGCGGACGGACAGATGCAGTCCCTGCAGGTTCATATACCGGCCGGCATTGAGGACGGAAAGAGCGTAAGGCTTCGGGGAAAAGGGATGCCGGGCCTTGGAGGCGGAGAGCCGGGAGATCTGCTTCTTAAGGTAAAGGCGGGCAGCAGGCCCGGCTTTGAGCGCAGGGGCATGGATCTGTATTCCACGATATCCATTCCTTTTACCACGGCTGTTTTGGGCGGAGAAGTTCCGGTACAGACACTTTCCGGGACGCTTATGTGTAAAATCCGGGAAGGAACCCAGTCGGGAAGCAAGATTCGGCTGAAAGGAAAAGGTATTGTATCCATGAAAAACCCCAACGTACATGGGGATCATTATGTAACCGTACAGATCCAGGTGCCTAAAAACCTGAGCCGGGAAGCAAAAGAAAAATTAAGAGAATTTGAAGAGGCGTGCGGGACAAACCGGCGCGGCGGGAAGAAGGGGAGCGCCGCATGACGGAATGCACAGTACTGAGTGAACAATAACTTTAAAATTTCTTTCCTATCTATTTTGTTACTAATGTCTGGTATGCCCATTCAAATTGTGCTATTATTATTTATAACGGCAATTATCCGGCTGGCAGGGGAAGCATTTTCTCCTGCCAGCCCGTTCTTATGCGGACGTCTTGATTGTCCCCATGAGAAGTAAAAAGTACATGGAAAGAGGATGAGGGTAACTATGGAAGCAATGGCACAAGAGGAAGCGCGCAGACAGGCGCATTATGAAAAAATGACACAGACGCCGGTTCCCAAACTGGTAACCACGCTGGCGATCCCTACGATTATAAGCATGATGGTATCTGCTATTTACAATATGGCGGATACCTTTTTCGTGTCCCAGCTGGGGACAAGCGCGGTAGGGGCGGTGGGAATTGTGTTTTCCCTGATGGCGATCATACAGGCAATCGGATTTACCCTGGGAATGGGAGCCGGGACTATCGTATCCCTGCATTTGGGGGCGAAGGAACAGGAAAAGGCGACCTGCGCAGCCAGTACCGGGTTCTTTACCGCTATTGTGCTGGGCCTGCTGCTGACGGTGCTGGGTTCCCTTTTTGTAACGCCGCTGATGCGGCTGCTGGGAGCCACGGAAACCATCCTTCCCTATGCAAGGGATTACGGACAGTATATCCTGCTCGCAGCGCCTATCATGTGTGCATCCTTCGTGATGAACAATATTTTCCGCTGTGAAGGGAAATCCGTGCTGGGGATGCTGGGAATCGGTACCGGCGGTATCCTTAATATCATCCTGGATCCTATCTTTATTTTCGGTTTTGGCCTGGGGACGGCGGGAGCGGCCATTGCGACGGCATTGAGCCAGACGGTGAGCTTTCTTATTCTGCTCATTTTATTCTTAAAAGGAAAAAGTGATGTACGTCTCCGTATTACCATGGTTTCCAGGAAGCTCAGGACCTACGTGGATATTTTTACAACAGGGATGCCCACCCTTTGCAGGCAGGGGCTTGCCAGCATTGCTTCGGTAGCTTTAAATGTGAATGCGGCTCTATACGGGGATGCCGCCGTGGCTGCTATGAGTATCGTAGGAAGGCTCATGTTCTTTATGTTTTCCGCGATGCTGGGCTTCGGACAGGGCTTCCAGCCGGTGGCCGGTTTTAATTACGGGGCTAAAAAATACGGCAGAGTCCATGAAGCCATACGCTTTACCTCCATTGTCGGTACTGTGGTGATGGCGGTGTTCAGCCTGGTTATTTTTATTTTTGCCCCACAGATCATGATGGCTTTCCGGAAAGATGATGCGGTGGTTATCGAACTTGGAAGCTTCGCTTTGCGGGCGCAATGTCTGGTCATGCCTTTCTGCGGGATCACCACGACCGCGAATATGGCGCTGCAGAGCACCGGGCAGTCCGGAAGCGCCACCTTTCTTGCCATGTGCAGGCAGGGGGTCTTTTTCCTTCCTTTGATTCTTGTACTGCCCCGTTTTTGCGGTGTTTTGGGGGTTCAACTTGCACAGCCCCTGGCAGACGCATGTACAATGGCGGCATCGGTGCCGTTTTTGCTGCATTTTATGCACAAGCTGAAGGCCATGGGGGGACAGGAAGGGAATAATCTCTGCGGAGAATGACCGGTGTCCTGTATGAGATAACCACAGGGGAAGGAGCTTGTCATGCTGTATGCTGTTGAAAACCGGAGGAGTATCAGGAAATACAGAAGGGACGACGTACCTGTTGCTGCGATTGAGGAGATTGTACGGGCCGGGATGCTGGCACCGTCCTCCAAAAACAGGCAGCCCTGGAAATTTATCGTAACCGGCGGAAAGGAAAAGGAAGGCTTCCTTTCCGCTATGGCTGCAGGGATGGAACGGGAAAAAGTACAGCCGCTTCTTCCCGGAAGCGCCGGTTATCTCAAAGGAGCGGAAAATACCCTGCGGATTATGGAACAGGCGCCGGTCCTTATTCTGGTGGTCAATACCCTGGGACTGGATGTTTGTGCCGCCGCTTCCCCGGAGGAACGTATATTTGCGATCTGCAATGCGCAGTCCATAGGAGCCGCCGTTCAGAACATGACTCTTACAGCCACGCAGATGGGGCTGGGAAGCCTGTGGATATGTGATACCTATTTTGCTTACAGGGAATTATGTGACTGGGCGGGAGGCGATCTGACTGCGGTGATGGCTGTGGGGTATGCACAGGAGTCACCGTGGCCTTGGCCGCGGAAGGGTATGGCAGAAGCCGTGGAATGGCGGTTATAGGCAATAGAAGTATCGGTAAGGGATATGGGGAGAGCCTGCTCATGATGTATGAGTGGGCTTTCTTTTTTTGCAGGTTTCAGGTGATATCTGAAAACGAACCTGTTGCTTCCCAAAGTTAACCTCTTGCTTCTTTTCTATTTACGAATCCTTACGTATCTGTATAATGATAACTATCAGCAGGGCAAGAAAACAATGGAGTAATGCGAAAGGTGAAATTATGAGGGTCAGAATCGAAATCGAACCGGAACTGACGGAGGACGAAGTGATTATCCGGTGCAGGCAGGTAGAGGAGCATATCCTGAGACTCCAGCAGATAGCGGTGGATACCGGGCCGGGAGACTGCTGCATCGCTCTGCAGTGCGGAGATACCAAATATTATGTCCCGCTGGCAGGGATCTTGTTTTTTGAAACGGAAGGGAAGCAGGTACAGGCCCATACGGCCGATAAGCTTTATCTGACGGACCGTAAGCTTTATGAACTGGAGGAAAGTCTCCCGGGAAGCTTCATGCGGATATCCAAATCCACCATTGTTAATCTGGATCCCATTTATTCCATAACAAGGAACCTGACGGCTTCCAGTATTGTGGAATTTTATGAAACTTCCAAAAAGGTTTATGTTTCCCGCAATTATTATAAAGCCTTAATCGAGAGGCTGGGAGAGAAAAGGAGAAAAATATAATGAAAAGAAAAAATGTGTTTTGGGGATTATTGTTTTTGCTGGGAGCTTTTGCCGTCCTTGCTGGCAGGCTGGGGGTTTTCAGAGGCGTGGGTTTTTGGTCGGTCCTGTTTTCCATCGGTCTGTTAGGAGTGCTGGTAAATGGCATAATCCACAGAAGCTGGGGCACAATCCTGTTTTCTGCGGCATTTCTGGCAATTGTAAACAGCTCATTGCTGGGGATTGAGAAGCTGGTTCCCTGGCCGGTGCTGGGAGCGGCCCTTCTTGGGACAATCGGGCTGAATATACTGTTCCCCTCCAGGCACCGCCACGGGCATTATATCTGTGCCAGGGGAAATAACGGGGAAGTTGGTGAAGTGGAGTACCATGAGGAAGTGGGAAACGACGGATCGGAACAGGTAAACTGTGAGGTAAGTTTTCATTCTTCCGTGAAATACATCCAGTGTTCCCGGCTGAAAAGTGCCGATTTGAGCAGTTCCTTCGGCGGTCTGACGGTTTATTTTAACAATGCGATGCTTCAGGATCATGCGGCTCATGTAAAAGTGGATGTTTCCTTCGGCAACATGGAGCTTTATGTACCCGTGGGATGGCGCGTGATCTGCAATGTATCCTCCTCCTTCGGCCATGTGGAGGAGCACGGCTTCTGCAGAGGCGACGAAGCCGAAATGCTTACGATAGACGGGGATGTTTCCTTCGGAACTTTGGAAATATACTATATTTAAAAACAGAGGCAGGCGGACTTCCATTTTAATGATGCCCGCGCAGATAGTCAGTACCAGGATTGACAGGAGAGGTTTATTCTGATAAACTCATAATAGGTTTATTGGAATAAACCTTTTTGCTGTTGAAGGAATACCGGGAAATGCTAAGGGGGTGCCCGCATGGAACTGATGCTGCATATGTGGAGCGGCTTAAAAAAGGCTGTGGATACATTATACCCATTATTCTGCCAGGTGGTTGACTGCAGTTTACGGACGGGGCTGGCTGCCCTGGTTATTTGGATACTGCGAAGGAGCGTGCTGAAAAAAATGCCGAAGAAAGAGATTCGTGAGAAAGTGGACGAAATGCTGGAGCTCGTCAATCTTCCGGGTATCGGCACAAGAAAAATCCAATCCCTTTCCGGAGGTCAGCAGCAGCGGATCGCCATTGCTAGAGCTCTGGTAAACGATCCGAAGATCCTCCTTCTCGACGAACCCTTGGGCGCTTTGGATTTAAAGCTTCGCAAACAGATGCAGTTTGAATTAAAGCGTATTCAGGAGCAAGTGGGCATTACGTTTATCTACGTCACCCACGACCAGGAAGAGGCCCTCAGCATGAGCGACACGGTAGTGGTATTAAAGGACGGGTCCATTCAACAGATCGGCACGCCGATTTTTATTTATAATGAACCTGTGAACGCCTTTGTGGCGAATTTTATCGGCGAGAGCAATATTATTCAGGCGGAATTCGTAAAAGATAAGGTCGTATCGTTTTACGGCCGAGAATTTGAATGTGTCGACACGGGATTTGCCCCCGGGGAACATGTGCAGGTGGTGATCCGACCGGAGGATGTGGAGCTTAAGCGGGACACTACGGATCTACTGACAGGTACCGTGGAATCCGTGGTCTTTAAAGGCGTGCACTATGAGATGATTTTAGATGTCTTCGGCGAGCGCTGGATGGTGCAATCCACCGTGGCTAAGGAGCCGGGGGATGTCGTGGGCATATACGTCGAACCCGACAACTTCCACGTTATGAAGGGGGAAGGTGAATGAAGCGATTTTCTTTGATTTACATTCCCTGGGCGATTTTGTTTATCGTCTTACCCCTTTTGCTCGTAGTCTTTATCAGCTTTAACGGCGAAGAGGTTATGAGCTTGGAAAGCTATCGTTTCTCTCTGGAACAGTACGAGCGGTTTTTTCAGCCCATGTATTTGCGGATTATGTGGCGTTCGGTCAATCTCGCCGTAGTTTCTACCGTCGTCTGTCTGCTACTCGGGTATCCGGCGGCTTACAGTATTTCGAGAATGAAGCCCAAGACGGCTTCCACCATGATCTTGCTCTTCGTCATCCCCATGTGGATGAACTTTTTGCTCAGAACTTACGCATGGATCACTCTTCTCGGGCGAAATGGCGTCATCAATCGCCTCCTCGGCTTCATCGGCCTTGGTCCCTTTGACATGATGTATAATCAGGGATCGATTTTAATGGGGATGATCTATAACTTCCTTCCCTTTATGGTGCTTCCCATTTACACGATCTTGCAAAAGATGGACCTTTCCCTTATCGAGGCGGCGAAGGATTTAGGTGCCAACTCGAGAGAAACTTTTTTAAAAGTGATTCTTCCTCTTTCCTTGCCCGGCGTCTACAGCGGCATATTAATGTGTTTTATTCCGGCCCTTTCCACTTTCGTTATCTCCTCCTTACTAGGGGGAAATAAATATTACCTGGTGGGAAATATTATCGAGCAGCAATTCAGATTGACAGGGAACTGGCCCTTTGGCGCCGCCATCGCCGTTGTTTTAATTGTTATTTTACTTCTTATGTTGTTTATCGTGCGCTTACTTGAAAGTAAAAATGAGAAAGGAGATCGCCGTGGGAAATAAATTAAGAAAATTTTATTTAGGGCTTATGCTCCTCTTTCTCTATCTGCCGATCTTTGTGCTCATCGTCTTCAGCTTTAATGACACGAAACTGAGAGGGGTGTGGGCTGGCTTTACCACCCATTGGTATGTAGATCTTTTTAGTGATCCTGTGATCTTAAAAAGTCTCTACATTACTTTTCTTGTAGCCATTATCTCTACAGTGGTTTCTACGGTTATCGGCACGATTTCCGCCATCGGTATTCGTGCGTATAGGAAAAAAACGCAACACTTTATCTTAAATATCAACTACCTGCCGGTATTAAATCCGGATATTGTGACGGCGGTTGCTCTTATGAGTTTATACGGATTTTTCTGCATCGAACAGGGACTTTTGACCATGACGCTCTCTCATATTGTGTTTTGCCTGCCTTATGTCATTATTTCAGTTTTGCCCAAGCTGGATCAACTGGATAACAATATAATGGAGGCGGCTTTCGACTTGGGTGCCAAGCCCTACGAAGTGCTCTATTACGTGATTATTCCCCAAATAAAACCGGGCATTGTCACCGGGGCACTTCTCGCCTTTACGCTGTCCATTGACGATTTTATTATCTCTTTCTTCACGACGGGGCAGGGGGTTTCCAATCTCTCGATCACCCTTTACTCCATGGCGAAAACAGGGATCAACCCCTCTATGAACGCCATCTCCACGATTTTATTCGTTGTAGTTATGGCCCTTCTCGTGGTGCTGAATCGTCGAGATGTAGATATTGCCGATCTCGAGGTGTAATATGAAGCGATTTAAATGGATACTTTGTTTATGTGCTCTCTTTCTCTTAGGCGGCTGCGAAAATATTTCATCCGGAGAACGTGAGACGATTCATGTATACAATTGGGGAGAGTATCTGGATACGGATACCCTTCGTATGTTCGAAGAAGAGACTGGGATTCACGTCATCTACGATACTTTCGCCTCCAATGAAGACCTTTATGTAAAATTAAAAAAATCCAACGATCCCTACGATGTGGTCGTACCCTCGGAGTATATGGTGGAGCGACTGATTCGGGAAGATATGCTCCGACCCTTGGATTACGATTTAATCCCCAACAGTCAAAAGATGGATAAACGGATCCTGGATATGGAGTACGATCCCGGGAATCGTTACAGCCTTCCATATTACTGGGGGACCCTCGGAATCGTGGCGAATAAAAAATATGTTGACACGCCCATCGATTCGTGGAAGGATTTATGGGATCCTCACTATAAAAATGAGATTATTATGTATAATTCCCAGCGGGATTCCATTGCCGTGGCATTAAAAATGTTGGGTTATTCAATGAACAGCCGATCTGAAAAGGAGCTGGAAGAGGCAGGGAAAGCTCTTATTGAGCAAAAGCCTTTGGTCTATGCCTATTTGGCGGATGAGGGACGAGATGTTATGAGTCAGGGCGATGCCGCGCTTTCGGTTATGTATTCCGGTGACGCCACTATGATGTGCCAAGAAAACAAAGATTTAGAATACATCATACCTAAAGAGGGTAGTAATATATGGTATGATTCATTTGTTGTTCCTAAGGACGCTAAAAATCCCACAGGTGCCATGAAATTTATCAATTTCATGTCGCGCCCGGACATTGCCGCAATCAATGCGGAGTTCAATGTGGGTTATGCAACGCCGGTTCTCGAAGCCATCGATCTATTACCCAAGGAGCTTCGAGAGAATACGATTGCCTATCCGGATGTAGATCGCCTACCGCCTCTTGAGGTGTACCGCGATGCCGGAGATTTGGTAAAAGTATACGATCATATCTGGACGGAAGTCACGGCGAAATAGATTTGTGAACGGTACGTAAAGGAGATGTTTCATGGCATTTGATTATGTAATTATCGGTAGCGGCATCGCCGGTGTAACGGCTGCAAAAGACATTCGAAAAAAAGATAAGGACGGTTCGATCTTAATCGTCGGAGACGATAGAAGAAATCCCTATTATCGTATTAAGCTCTCCGAACTTTTAGGAGAAGAGGATCCGGCGCTTCCCGCCCTTGCCGAAGAAGGGTGGAATGAAAAGCTTGGGATTCAATGTAAACTCGGCGTATCTGTGGACTCCGTCAATTTTGAAAAGATGATCTTAAGTCTTTCTGACGGAGAAAAAGTAGAGGCGAAAAAAGTTCTTCTCGCCAACGGAAGTCACGCTAATCTGCCGCCCTTTGAAAACAGGGATTTAAAAGGCGTCTTCACCTTAAGGAGTTACGACGATCTTTTATCCATCGGTTCTTATTTAAAAAATGCGAAGCGCGTCGGCGTTATCGGCGGCGGTCTTTTAGGCCTTGAGGCGGCGAAAAGTTTGCAAAACAAAGGTCACGATGTGGTCATCGTAGATATGGAGGAATATCTCCTCTCCAAGCAATTGAACAGAGAACTCGGCATGATGCTCAATGAAGAGATGAAAGATCACGGCTTTATGGTCTATACGAGCAAGGCGACCAAGGGATTTGTCGGCGAAGATCGGGTTACAGGCATCGAATTCGACGACGGAACCGTCGTAGATTTAGACTGCGTTCTCGTATCCATCGGTGTTCGAAGCAATATCGATCTCTTCAAAGGGACAGAGCTTAATGTGAACCGCGGCGTCGTCGTGGACAGAGAACTTAAGTCAAATATTGAAAATGTTTGGGCGGCGGGAGATGTTGCAGAAATCGACGGCCGTACCATGGGCATCTGGCCCGCATCCCGCGCCATGGGGAAAGTGGCTGCTGAAAACATGACCGGCGGCAAGGCGACTTACGAAGATCCGAAACTCTTCACAAAGCTGGATATCGGCGAAATTGAAGTCTTCAGCTGCGGCAATGTTATGGAAGGAGACGTCTACTTCTACGATGATGGCGATGTGCACCACCGCTTATTTGCTAAAGACGGTAAAGTCACGGGCGTGATCCTATATCACGACACCAAGGCCATGACCACCTACAGAAAGCTCGTGGAAAACCACGCCGATATTGAAGAAGCACTGGAAGCTAAATACTCTTTTACAACTGAAAAAGCATAAAAAAAGAGCCCTCGGAAACGTTCATTCAGAAAGTTCCGAGGGGTTTTTTTATTTGCCGGAATTTAAACCGATCTTCATCTGCAGTCTCGTGCCGATGCCGAGATAAATAAAGACGTAGAGGGCGGAGTAAAAGAGCTGCGCGCGAAGGCCTTGCGGTGCGTAGCGATAAACTGAAAAGGGAACGAAAACGAGTGGGCAGACGGCGAAGACGATCGCCACAATAAAATTCACTCGTTCCATGTGGACGCTATTGATTTTCCTGGTAATATGGTATGGTTTTTTATTCTTCTGAATCTGTTTAATCTCGTTTCTGAAAATAGGGACGATGCCGATAATCACGAGGAGAATAATAAGTACGTGAAGCATGGCATTGCGTTCGATAATTTTTCCTGCCTCATTATAAATGGGCACATAGGGCTGGGTGAATGCTAAAAATAAGGCCAACACGATACTGAGGGTGTCGATGGACTTTAAAATGTTTATAAATTTTTTCTTGTCAATGGTCATAATTACCTCCAAATTCAGTATAGCACATCCCGGAAAGCTTGAGTATCAGCTGTTAATTTTACCGTGCTAATAGGTAACCTTTATGATATGATGGAAAAAACTATAAATGATTAGGGGGAGAACCATGCAGAAACAGATGAAAAACAGCATTCTTTTTGTAGTATTTTTACTACTTTGCTTTCTACTGACATTGACACCCTTGGTATCTGAGCAGTCTCTTTTTCCGACGAAGGATCTGAGCCGCTCCGGTTTCGACGGTTTAATATTTGACGATCCGACCAAAATTGAACATCTGCAAATTACGCGTCGCCTGGAAGGAGATGATTCCACACTCTATCGCTATGATGTAAAATTTCGCTTTGAAGGCGATCCCTCCAGTGTGCGCGTTCTAGGGAAGGTGACGGAACCTGTTTACCTTCCGGAAGGAACCACACCCTCGAAGAGCAAGGTGGTCCTCAAGGGTGAGTACGAAAAAATTAATTCGGCTGTAAAAGAATCCTTACAGCTGAATAAAATTTTAGAAAAGCTGAATTACAAGCTCCTCCCGGCATCGGAACTTCGTATTCCGCTGGATGAAAAGACCGAAGATTATGTTTTCTCTGTCGTTACGAAGCCGGCTACCGTATCCGTTCGTTCGGGAAAGAACCTTGCTGATATCGGCGTCTTTATTACCAATGGTAAAATGGATAAATTTACCGATGCGTTGGATGTAAAAGATAAGGGCGTGAAGCCACAGGTGACGACGAAGACTCAATCGGGTACTTATGTCAATTCCTTAGAACTTATCGACAGTTCCGTTCAATCGAGACTCAATGTCGTTCGCACGATTTCCATTATCGCCTGCGTCGTATCCGCAGCGGGCGGACTCTTAATTATTTTGACGGATAGAAAAAAACTCTATCCCTTCGTCTACGGCGGTATGGTTCTTTTCTTATTAGCGTTACCGAAAGCTCTCTTGCAGGCGCCGAACAATTGGGCTATCTTTATAGTCTTTCCTCTGATCGCCTTCGCAGGCTATCTTCTCTACAAACTTATGCGCCGTCCGAAACTCCTCATCAGATCGGTGGACTTCAGACAAGGCGCGGGAATGGCGATTCTCGTTCTGATTCTTACAACTTATCTTTTCGCCGTAACCAAAGGAATTTATCTTTAAATGGAAAAGCGTGTTTTGTGCACGCTTTTTTAATTGCAAACCTTATCCTATTGAAAATATGAATGGTACATACTATAATATGGTCAGATCAAATAAAGGGGGAAATTCATGAAAAAAAGATCGCTATTACTAGCACTCACTATGCTGTCTATTTTTGTTTTAACAGCATGCGGTGGCGCTTCTAACGGCAATAATGCAAAGAATGAAGCAGCCAACAATAACAACAACGCCGCTGCCAATGCAGGCGAAGAAAAAGCCGATGGCGAAAAGCTTAAAATCGGTTTCGTAACCGATGAAGGCGGCATCAACGACCAATCCTTCAACCAAGGTGTTTGGGAAGGTCTTAAAAAAGCCAATGCCGATTTCGGCTACGAAGTTTCTTATCAAGAATCTAAAGAAGCAAGCGACTACGAAAAGAACATCGAGACTTTACTCGATGCTGAAAATGACATCATCGTAGCGGCAGGTTTCAACCTTGAAGAAGCTATTACAGAAGCTGCCAAAAACAATCCCGACGTTCAATTCCTCATTGTCGATGCTGCCAATAAAGAAGGCATTGAAAACTTGACAGGTCTTGAATTTAAGGCGGAAGAACCTTCCTTCTTAGTCGGTTACATCGCAGGTCTTACCACCGAAACCAACAAAGTCGGTTTTGTCGGCGGTCAAGAATCTACTTTAATCAAAGCATTTGAAGTGGGATACCACGCAGGTGTAGATCAAGCCGCTAAAGAAAAAGGCGAAAAGATCGAATTTATCAGCCAATACGTCGGAAACTTCTCCGACGCAGCCAAGGGCAAGAGCATTGCGACGAATATGTACCAACAAGGTGCTGACGTCGTATTCCACGCTTCCGGCGGTGCAGGCGACGGCGTAATCGAAGCTGCTAAAGACATGGACAAATGGGCGATCGGTGTTGACCGCGACCAAAGCTCCATCGCTCCTGACAATGTATTGACCTCTGCTATGAAACGCGCCGACAGTGCGGTTTACAAAGTGCTCGAAAACTTGAGCAAGGGCGAAGAATTCCCCGGAGGAGAAAACTTAAGCTTCGGTCTTAAAGAAGGCGACACAGTCGATATCGCTCCTACCAGCGACAAGAACGTGAAGCCCGAAATCTTAGAAAAGATCGAACCCTTAAAACAACGTATCATTAAGGGCGAAATCAAAGTTCCTACAACGGAAGAAGAATATAGCGCATTTGAAGCAAAATAAATTTGATCGAAAAGAGGAGGGCGGATGCCCTCCCTTTTTATGTCCTTTTAAATTTACAGGCCGATAGTGTATAATTGAACAAGTATATGAAAGGGGAAAACGATGGTTGAAAAAAATTTTGCGCCAGCTGTAGAGATGCGTGGCATCACGAAGAAATTCGGTGACTTTACAGCAAACGACGCGATCGATCTCGTCGTGGAAAAAGGCGAAATTCACGCCTTACTTGGTGAGAATGGCGCCGGAAAGTCCACGCTTATGAACATACTATACGGCCTTTATGAACCGACCTCGGGAGAGGTTAGGCTTAACGGAGAACCGGTGGATTTTAAAGGGCCGAAAGATGCCATTGAAAAAGGCCTTGGCATGGTGCACCAACACTTTATGCTTTTCCAGCCTTTTACCGTGGTGGAAAATATTATTTTAGGTGAAGAACCTACAAGCGGTGTCGTTTTAGATAAAAAAAGCGCCCGTGAACGGGTAATTGAGCTTTCCAATCAATACGGCTTGAAAATCGATCCCGATGCGAAGATCGAAGATATTTCCGTAGGGATGCAACAGCGTGTAGAGATTTTAAAAGCGCTTTATCGAGACGCAGAAATTTTAATTTTTGACGAGCCCACGGCGGTTTTAACACCTCAGGAAATTGAGGAGCTTATCATCATCATCAAGGCTCTCTCGAAAGAAGGCAAGAGCGTTATTATCATCACGCATAAGCTGAAAGAGATTAAGGCTTTGGCTGAAAAGTGTACCATTATTCGAAGAGGTCAGCGCATCGGCACGGTGGATGTAGATTCCGTCGACGAGGCGAAACTCGCGGAAATGATGGTAGGCCGCTCTATTCAATTTAATGTAGAGAAAGAGCCGAAAGTACCCGGAGAAGTTGCTCTAAGAGTGGAAGGGCTCAGAGTAAATGATGTCAGAGGTATTGAAGCGGTTCGCGGCTTAAATCTTGAAGTACGTAAGGGTGAAATTTTCGG
>QWCK01002451.1_pt1 | contig 23309 bp, 17 predicted proteins | sample 1972571 | NCBI WGS metagenome assembly QWCK01 (sample SAMN09866710, study PRJNA288562) | Human gut metagenome isolate term2_stool, whole genome shotgun sequencing... | isolation source: gut | host: Homo sapiens | place: USA: California | reverse complement strand
CAGGATCCACGTTTCGTTCTTTCCGTCTGCCTGTCTATGGTAATCGTGACCGTTCATGGCTTCAACCGCGGCCCCGTATGCCCAGTGGCTTTCGTCCATGTCCCGCATAGGCGCCAGCTCGTTCTTGTGTGCTTTAGCGAAGGCGAGGTCGGCGTAGCGGTTTAGCATGCGATTGGTGGTGGAGACCACTTCGGCGCGGGTAATCTTGTTTTCCGGCTTAAAGCTTCCGTCGGGATAGCCGTTGACCCAGCCCTTATCGGCAGCCGAGGCGATGACGTCATAGGCCCAGTGACCTTTTGCTACATCGTTAAAGGGCAGGCTTAAGCCGGGCTTCAATTGATCGAAGCGGGAGGCGATGGCGGCAAATTCCGCCCGGCTGATTGGATTGTTCGGTCTAAAGGTTCCGTCGGGATAACCCATAATCAGCTTGTTTTCCGTCATATAAGAGACGGCATAGGCATACCAGTCAGCCTTCGTCACATCCGAGTAGGGCATGGCGTAGACCTTGTTCGCTTCCGGACGATTCTTTAACAGGCGGGCAAACATCATAGTGACTTCCGCCCGAGTCATGTTGCGGTCCGGCCCGAAGGTCAAGTCGGGATAGCCTTTCATGTAGGCCAAGTGATTGACGAGATCCAACTTACTGTCTGTCGGGTTGATCGGCGTCACGGTCCAACCGGGAGTCGAGGGAGTCGAGGGAGTTTTTTCCTCTTTGTATTTCAGTGTAAACTGAATCGCCGTGTTATTAGCTTCATTGACGATGACAAAGTCTTTTCCTTCTTTACTTTGCAGACCTTCAAAGAGGAATCTGAAATCGAAGGAAGTACCATATAATGTAGCCGTCGCCTTGAAGTTGCCGCCGATGGTTCCCTTGACCGTATACTTGGTGTTCGGCTTCGAGTCCTTGTTAAATTTCGCACCGCTTAAGGTGACCTTAAGGACGTCGCCGGTGCCGTTGACGGCAGTTTTAATATCCTCAAAGGTAGTGTACTTTCCTTTTTCGCCTTGGTCTTTGAGCTTCATAGTGACGGTAACCTTTCGGCCGTCGGTCTTCGTGTCTGTAATTTCGAACTTGTCGTTGGCATCTGCAAGTGTCGCGGTGACTTTAGCCGGATCGAAATCCATTTCCTTCGGCAGTTCAAAGGTGGCGATCATCGAGAAATCCAGGTTTGATATGGCAATATCATTGCCTTGAACCGAGTTTTTGGAGTACTCACTTTCGACTTCTTTTAGTTTGTCTTTAATGGGTTGTACATTTAATGTACCGCTAAACTTTTGAACCACATCTTTGCCGGTTTCATAGACCTTGGTGTGTTCCGTTTCGTCGCCGATCAAAATATCGCCTTCCAAAGGGAGCGTAGCTTTGATTTCCGGAATATAATTCAGCGTAAACTGAATCGAATTATTGTCAGTTTGATTGACAATGGTATAGTCTTTTCCGGCGTCACTTTGATGACCGACAAAGATGAAATTAAAGGGCACGGTATTGCCGTTCATTGTGGCGGTCGCATTAAAGTTGCCGCCGATGGTTCCCTTAACGATATAGTTGGTGCGCGAATTCGAAGTGTCGTTAAATTTCGCGCCGCTTAAGGTGACCTTAAGGAAGTCGCCGGTGTTTACGACGGCATCTTTTATGTCTTTAAAGGTTGCGTACTTTCCTTTTTCGTCTTGGTCCTTGAGCGTCATAGTGACGGTGACCGTTCGACCCACGGTCTTCGTGTCCGTAATTTCGAACTTGTCATTAGCGCCGTCAAGCGTCGCTTTGACTTCAGCCGGGTCAAAGTCCATTTGATCCGGAAGTGTAAAGGTGGCGACCATCGAGAAGTTCAGATTCGAGATGGCAATTTCATCTTCTTGGCCGGATGCTCCGGGATGGCCGGTTTCGATACTCGCCAGTTGCTGTTTAATGGGCCTTACATCTAATGCGCCGGTAAAGCTTAGAGTTGCATCCTTGTGGGTCGTGTAGACCTTGTCGTGTTCCGTTTCGTCGCCGATTAAAATGTCGCCTTCCAGCGGTATTTGCATACCGTCCTGAACGACTTGAACGGATGCCGCCGAACGGTCGCTAGTCAAGTTTTTGTCGGCCTTAATAGAGTCGCCGGTGGCTGACTGTGCGGTTTCACCTGCAGCATAGGCTACATTACCTCGGGGGGGGGTAATGATACCAAATACCATTACCATGGCGACGATGAGGGATAAAAATTTTCTTTTCATCGTTTCAATTCTTCCTTTCTTTTTCAATCAAGTAGTAGCGGGCGAGTGTGCGGCGCCGAATCTTGTCGGCTAGGGCCGATAAAGAAACAGTTTCAGCTGATTTTATTTTACCACGATTTAGATAAAAATAATCTAGAAAAATGTATGCAGAGGGTTAAAAGCATTTATCTTCCGAGAATTCATTCTATTTTCCGGACTCGCCGCCGATTTAAATCGAGTTTTTTTAGATCGCAAAGAAGAACACGCAGATGAAAAAAGTTTTGTGAAACGGGGCTTTGGGAAAGGGCGCCGCTTTTTTTCGCCTTCGGGTATAATAGCTATAAGGAGGGCTTATGGGCAGTGATTACATTCCCGCAAACGGAATGCGGATTTTTCAGAAGAAGGGCGTCTTTTCCTTCAGCATGGATTCGGTGCTTTTGGCCGCATACGGCGAGAGCAAGGGCCGCGTGCTGGATCTGGGCTGCGGCAGTGGCTACCTGGCCTTAATGGCGACGAAGAATGCCGACGAAGTGGTGGCGGTGGACCGCTTGAAGGAAGCCGTGGACTTGGTAGAAAAAAGCGCCGCGGCAAACGGCGTCGAAATTAAAACGGCGGTGGGGGATTTCAGAGAGCTGGACCTCGCGCCATGTGATGTGATCTTTACGAATCCGCCCTTTTACAGAGACAGCATGACAAACGACGACCCGTCCATTTCCGCGGCGAAGCATTTGGATCCCGACATGCGTTGGTTTTACGAAGCCGCCCGCTTTTTAAAGCCCGGGGGCAAGATCTACGGCATCGTGGACGTGGCCCGCTTTCAGGAAGTCGTGGCGGATCTCACCGCGGCCAATATTGCTCTGAAGCGCATGAGGCCCGTCTATTGGAAGCGGGGCGAGGCCGCCCGGCGCATTCTCTTCGAAGGGGTTTTAGGCGGCGGTTGTTTTATGGTTCTGGAGCCCGCCCTTTATGTTTACGAGGACGGCGCTTACAGCGAGGAGGTAGCAGGCTATTATGGCAGGTAAGGTGTATTTTTGTCCCACGCCCATCGGCAACTTGGAAGATATTACATTGAGGACGCTTCGGGTGCTGAAGGAAGCCGACGTGATTTTGGCGGAAGACACCCGCCACTCCCGGCCCCTTTTGAATCACTACGCCATTTCCACGCCTATGGAAAGCTACCACAAATTTAACGAGGCGGAAAAAATCGCCGCCGTGCTGGCGCGGCTGGATAACGGGGAAGATGTGGCGGTTATATCCGACGCCGGCATGCCCGGGGTGTCCGATCCCGGGGCTGTGCTTATGACGGCCCTGTTAAAAGAAGGCAGGCCCTACGAGGTGCTCCCCGGCGCCTGCGCCCACGTGAGTGCGTCGGTGATCGCCAATTTGGAAGAGGGCCGCTACCTCTTCTGGGGCTTTCTGCCGCAAAAACACGGCGCCCGGGTGAAGACCCTGGAGAGTTTAAAGGACCTTCCCGTGCCCGTGATCTTTTACGAAGCGCCCCACCGCATCGAAAAATTTGCCCAAGATGTGATTGAAGCCATGGGCAATCGCCCCCTGATCCTCGTGCGGGAGATTTCGAAAATGTACGAGGAGCGCATCGAAACCACCGCCGAGGATTTCCTCACCCATCTGGAAGACTACACCATCAAGGGGGAATTCGCCGTGGTGCTCATGCCCCATGGGGAGGAAGAGACCGTGGACATTCTCTCGGCTCTGAGGGAAAAAATTGACGAAGGCATGAGCCCTTCCAAGGCGGCGAAGGTGGTAGCCAAGGAATGGAATTTGCCGAAGAATGTGGTGTATAAGGAGAGTTTGAAGCTTTGAATCAAGAAGATCTGCTGGCCTTTCGCCGGGAAATCGGCGAGCTGAACGAAGCCTTAAAGACGAAGTACGATCCCCTGTTTAAAAAAACGGGGCGGGATTTTAAAAAAGCCCTTACGGAAGACGTGGGCACCATTCACAAGCTGGAGCCCTTAAGCGAGGCGGAGCTCTGCGACGTGGGCTCCGTGGCCGGCGTGGACGGCTCGGTGATTCGCCAGGGCGGCGCCCATCCCCACTACGTGGAATTTTATCAGGGCCTGGCCTTGAGCATGCAAAAGAAAGAGCGGCGCATTCGCCGCATCTACACGCCCCTCCTCGCCGGGGACGACGCCGTGAGCGCCGAAAAGCTCCACGACCGCACCCAGGCCGAGGTAGAGCTGGAGGCGGCCATGGCCCTGGTGGAGGAGGAAGAGGTGGCGGTCCTCATCATGGACGGGGGTCTCCTGCGCTACGCCATTAACTCCCCGGCCAAGTGGGAGGAGCTGAGGGGGCTCTGTTTGGCGAAAGACACCCTCCTCGTCGGCGCCATTAAAGACATAAAGACCCGTGACATCGCCCGCCGCATGGACCGGGGGCGGGATTTCTACGACCGGGAATACTTAGCCGGCAAGCTGGACGTGGGCGAGATCCTGATCCTCGCAGACGATAAAGACGAAGAAGAAGAGGGCAAGACCGCCGCGGGTCTCGTCGGCGCCTTCTACCGGCCCACCCGCCACTGGGAAGTGGTGGGCATGGACGTCCTGGCCGAGCAAAAAGATGCACTGAACTACCTCGCCCGCCTGCTCTACACCTTGACGCCGAAAAACGGCCGGGGCGTGCCCTTCTGGATCGACATCGTGGACAAGGAAGTGAAGGTCAAACAGAAAGAAGTGCGCCTAATTTTGGAAGAGGCGCTGGACCGAGATATGATGGAACGATTTTTCGTATCGGAAAGAGATCGGAGAGTGTGATGCAAATAAAAGTAGTGGGACTAACCAATCCCAGAGAGGTCACCGTGGGCAGTCGGGACCACAATTTTCGCGTGGCGGAATTTTTAATGATCGAAGACCCGGTGCAGGGGCCCATCCTCGGTGAAGTGGTGGAGGCACAGACCTACAACCGCTTTATTCCCATGGACGTGGGCGGCGATTTCGTCGACGACGGCGTGCTGGCCTCTTTGCGGCAATTGGGCTACGACATTCACAACGAAACCATTTACGTGGCCAAGGTGCGCTTTTTGCACGAGACCCCGTACCCGCCTCTCACGGGCTCCGACGCCCGGCGGCCGGAATTTTCCGAAATCCGCGGCCTCCTCGTGCCCACGAGCCCGGGTGAAGGCCTGGTCCTCGGCGCCATTCGCCACACGGATTACCTCTACGATGCCATGGAAGACAATCTCAAGGGGCTCTTTGAGCTTTACGAAGAGGGAGCTCATCTGCCTCAAAAAGACGTGCCCTATGTTTTGGATCTGCGGGCCATGCACCAATACCCCCACATGGGGATTTTCGGCGGCAGCGGCAGCGGCAAGTCCTTCGGTATGCGGGTGCTTTTGGAAGAGCTTATGGAGAAAAACGTCCCCGGCGTGGTGCTTGATCCCCACTACGAAATGGACTTCTCCAATCCGGCGGAGGGAGGCAAGAGTTACGAGAAAAACCACCGGCGCTTTCAAATCGGCGTGGACATCGGCATCGACTTTTCGTCCATTTCAGCCGGCGATTTAAAAACCATTTTAAACGCCGTGTCGGAACTGTCCGAGGCCATGAAGAGCACCGTGGATCTATTGTTCCAAAGCAAGAGCAGCTTCTCCACCTTTTCCGGGCGGCTCATCGATTTAATCGAGGGCCACGAAGCCGGCGGCACGGACAAGATTCGGGAAATGACCATGGATCCCTCGGCGGATCAGAAAAAATGGCAGCGGGTGCAAAATCTCTACGAGCGCTTCGGCAAGTCCACCAACATCTCCTCTCTGCGGGGAATTTTGTGGCGGCTTAACAGCCTGGAGCGGGACGGCCTCTTTGCCGGGGACTCCAAGCCCGTGGAAGATGCCATCTACGAAGGCAAGCTCGCCGTGATCCAAGGCTCGGTGAAGCTCATTCAAATGTATGCCACCTACATCATTCGCAATCTCTATAAAAAGCGCCGGGACTACAAAGACGCCCAATTCGTGCAGCCCGCAGGCGGCGATTACTTCCCGCCCTTTTTCGTGGTCACCGACGAGAGCCACACCTTCGCCCCCAAGGGCCTCCCCGCCCCGTCCAAGAGCGTGCTTCGTGAAATCGCTCAGGAAGGGCGGAAGTACGGCGTGTTTTTAATCCTCGCCACCCAGCGGCCCACCCTCTTAGACGACACCATCACCGCCCAGCTCAACTGCAAAATGATCTACCGCACCGTGCGGGCACAGGACATCGACACCATTCAGGGCGAGACGGACATCAGCGTGGAGGAATCCCGCCGCCTGCCCTACTTGCAAACCGGCGACGTGTTTATCTCCTCCTCCCACCTGGGCCGCACCACCTTCGCCCGCATCCGCATGGCGAGAACCACCTCCCCCCACACGGAAAATCCCTTCGACGAGCTGAAGAAAGTGAAGACCGCCTCTCAAGACCAACTCCTGAAAGCCGCGGCGGAACTCTTCCCCATCTCCACGGCCAACGACATCCTCGCCGTGCTGCCGGAGCTGGAAAAGCGCGGCCTCTCCTTTACCCGGGAAGGCCTCATCAGCGCCCTGGACCAACTGGCGGAAGAAGGTAAAATCCAACGCAGCGTGGATTTTTTAGGCAACAGCAAATACGAGATGGTGGAATAGGATGGGAAGATAAAATTAAATCCGGAAACGAAAAAAGCGTCCTGCGGGACGCTTTTTTTTGAGGAATGTTTTATGAGGAATGTTTTTTCGATTACAGGCCGAGTCTTTTCATGCCTTGTTCTTGAACTTCTTTCAATGCCTTGTAGGAGATTTGCATTTGTTCTTGTTCTTTTTCGTTCAAGGGGACTTCGATGATTTTTTGGATGCCGTTGCGGCGTTGTAGGTCAGGGCGGCGGTTAAGTCCATGGCGTCGCCTTGGGCCTTCTTCGTGTTCACGTCGATAATGCCCAGTTCGCGGCCCAGGCCTTTTAAGGTCATGGCAAAGGCGAAGGAGGATCCCACGGATCCGTCGCCGACGAGGATTACTTTTGCGTTGGGGTTTTTAATCATATTTGTCATCTTCAAGCTCCTTTAAATTCTTTTTCTGCTCGTCCCTGATTATAGTTTCGAGAAGGAAAAAGTGAATGGGAAAAGGGAAAAATTTGACTTTGAGCGAAAACAATAAGGTCGACAAAATCGTAAATAAAAATGAGGAAAGACCGATGAATAGGCGATTGCGGCGATGCGGATCTGCTTTCGCCACCTGCGGGAAAACGGGGAAAGTGCAACGGAAGGAAAGGGGCTGCTTTTATAAAGAAACGGTTTTCATGCAGCGCCTGCGGAATTAAAATTTTATTAAAAAAGTAGTGTAAATAAGTGATTCAGGGGTAAAATCCTAATGTATGACGTGGGGGCGGATGAAAAAAGTCGAGAAACCCTGCAATTTTTCGAAAAAACAATGGTCGGAACGCCTTTACAACGGAAAAAGCCTGTGCTATAGTAAAACTATACACAAGCGGTACGGTTTGTTGTTCCGGCTTCACACCGGCCACTCACATGCATTGTAGTCTGTGACATTGATTGCAAGGAGGAAATATGTTATTCAAAACAAACGAAGCGCACGAAGCGCTGAGAAAGAAAGTTCGCGAGTTCGCGGAAACCGTTGTCGCACCGGTCGCTTTTGAGCTCGACCGTGAAAACAAATACCCGGAAGACATCGTTGCGCAAATGGCGGATCTGGGCATCATGGGTCTTCCCACTGCCGAAGAATACGGCGGAGCAGGGGCCGATGTTATTTCTTACGCCATTGCCGTTGAAGAACTTTCCCGCGTCGATGGGGGCGTCGGCGTTATTTTATCCGCTCACACCTCCTTGGGTACTTATCCCATCGATCACTTCGGAACGGAAGAACAAAAGCAAAAATACCTCATTCCCTTGGCTAAGGGCGAAAAAGTCGGCGCTTTCGGCTTAACGGAAACCAATGCCGGCTCCGACGCAGGTGAAACGGAAACCACCGCCGTATTGGAAGGTGACCACTACATCTTAAACGGTCAAAAGATTTTCATCACCAATGCACCGGCCGCAGATACTTACGTCGTCTTTGCCGTTACCACGCCGGACATCGGTACCCACGGCATCAGTGCCTTTATCGTAGAAAAAGATTTCGAAGGCTTCACCTTCTCCGATCACTACGACAAATTGGGTATCCGTTCCTCCACTACGGCGGAACTGCACTTTAACAATGTTCGCGTACCCAAGGAAAACCTCTTGGGCAAAGAAGGCAAGGGCTTTAACATCGCCATGGCCACTTTGGACGGTGGCCGTATCGGTATTGCCGCACAAGCATTAGGTATCGCCCAAGGCGCTTATGAACACGCTCTGGCTTATTCCAAGGAACGGATTCAATTCGGTCAACCTTTGGCAGCCAACCAAGGCATTTCCTTTAAGCTCGCCGATATGTACACCAAGATCGACGCCGCTCGTATGCTCATCTACCGCGCAGCGGAAAAGAAATCCAACGGCGAACGCTATAGCTTGGAAGCAGCTGAAGCAAAAATGTTCGCTTCCGACATGGCTCTTGAAGTGGTTAACGACGCTCTGCAAATTTACGGCGGCAGCGGCTTCATGAAGGGCATGGAAGTTGAACGCGCCTACAGAGACGCTAAGATCACCACCATTTACGAAGGTACCAACGAAATTCAACGTGTCGTTATTGCCGCCAACATCATCGGCAAGGCTGCCCGCTCTTCCGGCGGCGGCGCCAAGAAAGCATCGGGCAAGGGCCCCATCACCGGCGTTCGCAAGAAAGAAATCTTCGACAGCGACAATCAAGAAGAAAACGTCAAGAACTTAATCGCCGCCCTTGAAAAAGACGGCTACGACTTCAGCGTCGGCATCGATCTGATGACGCCCATCGTCGATGCGGAACGCGTGGTCTCCATGGGTAAAGGCTTTAACGGCAACAAGGATCTGGCAGAAGACTTGGCACGTGCCTTCGGCGCCGCCATCGGTTCCTCCCGTCCCGTCGCCGAAACCGACAAGGTTCTCCCCATCGAACGCTACGTCGGTATGTCCGGTCAAAAATTCCGCGGCAACCTCTATGTAGCCTGCGGTATCTCCGGTGCCGGCCAACACTTAAAGGGCATTAAAGATGCGGCTACCATCGTCGCCATTAACAACGCCCCCAACGCCATGATCTTCAAGAACTGCGACTACGGTATTGTCGGCGACATCGAAGAAGTGGCACCCCTGATCATCGAAGCATTAGGTACGGAAGGCAAGGGCGAAGCACCTGAAATGGTTAAGATGAAACGCTCCAAACCGAGAAAGACCGCACCGAAGGACGATATCTACGTCTGCCAAGGCTGCGGCTACGAATACAATCCCGAACGGGGCGACGAAGAAAGCGAAATCGAAGAAGGAACCCCCTTCGACAAGCTGCCCGATGAATACATCTGCCCGAAATGCGGCGAAGAAAAAGATAGTTTCATCAAAGTCGACTTCCCCGAAGATCGTACCTTTAAATAAGGATTAGGAGGTAAGCAATGTATACCGTTAGAAAAGTTACCGACGATTTATACTGGGTAGGTGCCAACGAACACCGCCTGCACCTGTTTGAAAATATTCACCCGATTCCTCGTGGCGTCAGCTACAACTCCTATCTGCTTATGGACGAAAAAACCGTCCTCTTCGACACGGTAGACTGGGCTGTTTGCCGGGAATTCTTAAACAATGTGGAACACGTCTTGGACGGACGGGATCTGGATTATGTCATCATCAACCACTTGGAACCGGACCACGCCGCATCCTTAGACGAAGTCTTGCTCCGCTACCCCAATGCCAAGGTCATTTCCAACGAACGGGCCTTTATGATGATGCGTCAATTCGGCTTTGATGTCGACGGCAGAGAAATCGAAGTGGCAGAAGGCGACGCTATGAGCTTCGGCAAACACGAAATCACCTGGGTCGCAGCACCTATGGTTCACTGGCCCGAAGCCATGGTCAGCTTTGACGTGACCAACGGCGTTCTCTTCTCCGCCGACGCCTTCGGTACTTTCGGCGCATTGGACGGCAAACTTTTCGCAGACGAAGTCAATTTCGACCGCGACTGGCTCGACGACGCCCGTCGCTACCTGACCAACATCGTCGGCAAGTACGGCCCCCACGTTCAAGACCTGCTGAAGAAGGCCGGCACCATCGACATTAAGATCATCTGCCCCTTACACGGACCGGTCTGGAGAGAAGATCTGGGCTACTTCATCGAAAAATACGACAAATGGTCTCGCTACGAACCGGAAGAAGACGGCGTGCTTTTGGTTTACGCCTCCATGTACGGCAACACGGAATACGCCGCACAATGCTTGGCCACCAAACTTTGCGAACGTGGCATGACCAATGTCCACATGTACGACGTGTCCAAAACCCACGTCAGCTACCTGGTTTCCGAAGCATTCCGCCTGAGCCACATCGTGCTGGCATCGGTTACCTATAACTTGGAAATCTATCCCGTCATGCACCAATTCCTCAACGAAATTCGCATGCTGAACCTGCAAAACCGCACCGTCGGCATTATCGAAAACGGAACTTGGGCACCGCAAGCGGGCACCTTGATGGAAGAATTCTTAGACAAGAACATGAAGCTCATGGATACCCTGGGCGGCGAAGTCACCGTTTCCTCCTCTTTAACCGACTCCACGGAAAAAGAATTGGACGGCCTGGCCGACTCCATCGTCGAATCCTTCGCAAAAATCAAGGAAGAAAAAGAAAAAGCACAAGCATAACAATGCGGATGAAAAGTCCGATCTTTCGGGGTCGGGCTTTTTTAGTGCAACTTTTCCATGAAAAAAACCACCGGATGTCGGTGGTTTTGATTGATTTAATCCTTATATAGTAACCCTTCATTTTCTGCGCCGCCGATCGTCCACGTCTTGTAGCCGTCGATATTGTCGGGGTTTTCATCGTCTATGTACGTCTTATTATATTGACTGGAAATCCGATAATCGTAATCATTTCCCTCTTTATCTTTGTTGGAATAAATGTACAACACAAAATCGGAGGGTCGAGCGCCGCCCCAATAGTTATCGCCGATTTTTTGCATGAATTCCACATCGACCAAGGCCTTAAAATCTTCCATAATGGAAATCAGCTTTTCTTTATCTAAGGGCCCCTCATAGACCATCTCCGCTCTCAAAGTGGGTCTTTGAAAGTAGAACTTTAAGTCTTTTATATGTTCATCGGAACGGCACATGGTCTCTGTAAATTGCCTGACCTCTTTCATGCGCACTCTTTTACTTCTACTTGGATCACTTTCCACGAGGATCAATAAGACGGCGAAAAGAATGATGCCGGCAAGAAAAAGCTTTTTTTTCATCGTAAACCTCCGAATGATGTAAGATAAAAGATCGGTGAAACGCAACATTTAACGGGTGATGTCGGATCTTCCGATTTAATTTTACCACATGGGCGAAAGGAGGTGTGATGCGATCACGCGCCCGTGCCGCCGACATTCCCATCGCAGAGACCGTTGGGCGCCTTCTCTCGTTCCCGAGATATGTTATAATGGCATATATTTGGAGGGTTTATGAAGAACAAGATTTACATCACCGGTCACAAAAATCCGGATACCGACAGCATCTGCTCGGCCATGGCCTTGGCGGAGCTGAAAAATAAAATGGGATACGACGCCGAGGCCATTCGACTGGGCGAAATCAATCGGGAGACGGAATTCGTCCTGGATTATTTCGGCGCGGAGAAGCCTCGCTTAAAGACGTCCATTATGCCGCAAATCCGCGATTTGGACATGGATGGAGCCTACTGCGTGAGCCCCGATCTTTCCATGGCCGGGGCCATGGAGATTATGCAGAAGAATAATATGTCCTCCCTGCCCGTGATCGACGGCAAAGAAAATCTCATCGGGATCATCAGCCTGTCCAATATCGCCGCCACCTACATGGAAGTGTGGGACGACACCATTATGGGCCGCTCCGACACGAGCCTTGAAAATATTAAAGACGTGCTGAAGGGCCAATGGATCCATTTGCCCGAGGCGCCCCGCCCCATTACGGGGAAAATGGCGATTAAGGCCATTAAAAACAAAAACCTCATCGAAGAAGGGGACGTGGTCATCGTCGGCGACGACGTGGAAGATCAGGAAGCCACCATTATGAAAGACGTGGCTCTCTTGATCCTCACCATCTCCACCACATTGGACGAGCGACTCCTGAAGCTCGCCGAGGAGCGCAATGTGGCCGTCATCTCCACGGGCCTGTCCACTTTTATGGTGGCGCGCCTTTTGCCCCAAGCCGTGCCCATCGGCCACATTATGACCAAAGACGAGCTGGTGGTCTTTCACAAGGACGATTTAATCGACGAGGTGCGGGAGAAGATGAAGGAATCCCGCTTCCGCGCCTACCCCGTGCTGGACGAAAAGGATCGGGTGATCGGCAGCATCTCCCGCTACCATCTGATCACAGATCTGAAGAAAAAGATCATCCTCGTGGATCACAACGAGCGCAATCAATCCATCGACGATTTGGACAGCGCGGAGATTTTGCAGATCGTGGACCATCACCGGGTGGCCAATGTGGCCACGTCGTTGCCGATTTTTTTCAGAAACGAGCCCGTGGGCTCTACGGCGACGATTATCTCCAAGATGTTTTTCGAAAACGGCATTATGCCTTCGACAAAAGTGGCGGGGCTCTTGTGCGCCGCCATGATTTCCGACACCCTTCTCTTCTGCTCGCCCACGTCCACGGCCACGGACCGCTACATTTTAAATAAAATGAGCAAGATCGCCGGCATCGACGTGGAAGACTTCGCCATGAAAATGTTTAAGGCGGGGACGAGCCTGGAAGGGAAGAAGCCGGAAGAGCTTTTGAACACCGACGTGAAAAATTTCGTCTTCGACGGCAGCACCGTGCGCATCTGTCAGATCTTCACCATGGATCCCGACAGCACCGCCGCCGTGGAAGACAGCTTGAAAGAAGCTATGGAAGATTACGTAAAAAAAGAATCCGTGGCGAGCTTTATTTTAATGATCACGGACATTTTCAGAGAAGTGTCCGATATAATCGTCGTAGGCGGGTTTAAAGAGGCCTTGGCCCGCGAGTTCGGAAAAGAGATTCGAGGCGACAAATTTTCCGCCGAAGGCCTTCTGTCCCGTAAGAAACAACTGGTGCCCAAAGTGGGCGCCGCCGTAGACGAGAGCCGATAGAGAGGGGGTGACCCGTTGAGCAAGCATACGCAGCAGGCGATGATCGATGTCTTTATGGCGTTATTGAAAGAAAAATCCTTCGACAAAATTACGGTGAAGGAAATCATCGAAGGGGCGGAAGTGAACCGCAACACCTTTTACTACCACTTTCTGGATATCAACGATCTGTTGGAAGCCGCCTTTCAGCAGGAATCCGTCAAGTTCCGGGAGGAGAGCCGCGCAGAAAACGACTTCGGCGAGGAATACCTGCGTACGGTGTATTTCCTCCTGGAGCACCGGGACGCCATTATCCACATCTACGAATCCAAGAGCCGACGGGTCGTCATCAGCTACGTGGAATCCGCCGTCAGCTACTTTATCGGCCGCTTCGTGGAAGAGGAAGCCGCGGGCACGTGCCTTTCCGAAAAGGGGAAAGAAAACATCACCTATTTTTACAGCGACGCCGTCTTAGCCGCCACCCTTCGTTGGGTGGAAGGGAAGATGGAGGCTTCGCAGGAAGATTTAATGGAAACCGTCGAGCGGGCTTTTTACGCCACCGTCCATCCCATGATCGATGCCTACATCGAGGGCCACGGCGACAAATAGAGAAAAAGATCAAATTTCATTAGACAAAAGAGGCAAAGTGTCTGGAATTCAGATACTTTGCTTTTTTTGTCCGTTGGAATCCCCTCGGAGCGGGACTACACTGTAGTTAAGCGAGGTGAGAATATGGACCGTGTAATAAAAATAAAAAAGATGTACAGTATTTTTTCCGTCGGTCTCATCGCCCTCGGCGCTCTGTTTTTATTTAAACCCACCATGACCGCCGAGGTGTTCTGCAAAATCGGAGGGGTGTTTATGCTCTTCTTCGGCGCAGTAAAGCTCTACAGCTATTTTTCGAAAGACATACTGCAGCTGGCCTTTCAATTCGATTTCGCCATGGGCATCTTATCGGCACTGTTGGGCATCGTGATGCTCAGCCAAACGACGAAATTTCTCGATCTCATCGTCGTCTGTATGGGTCTGTTTATGCTGGTGGACGCCTTGCTTCGAATGCAGACGGCCATGGACGCGTGGCGCATCGGTGTCAAGCGTTGGCGAATGATCTTGGTTTTTGCACTTCTCGTGGCACTGGCAGGGGGCATGCTCTTTTTAAGACCCTATGAAGGCCGCACTGCCATCGTCATGTTAATGGGAGTTAATTTAATCATCGACGGCGTTTTGAATCTGTTTGTGGTACAAAACACGGTATCGATTTTGAGGAGGTAGTTTCATGGCAAAATTGACACATCTATCCGCACGAAAAGCGGCGAGTTTAGGCATCGACGTTTTACTTAAAAAGGTCAACAAAAACGACCGTGAAGAAGAAATGCTCAAGCTCGTGGATATTATGGAAAAATTCATGGAAGGCGACGAGATGGCCCTGGATTACGATTGGATCCACGGCCTGGTGGGGAGCAAGGAAACCGCCTTGAACCGCTACCTAAACAAGGCATTGGACGAATTGGATCCCGGCGTGGTCAAGACCACGGTGCTGAACTTAGGTTTCGAGGCCATGCTCTCCGGCACCAAGACCATGCACGCCTTGCGCAAGGAACACGGCTGCAATATTCCCTGGGTCATTCTCATGGACCCGACCAGCGCCTGCAATCTTCACTGCACCGGCTGCTGGGCGGCGGAATACGGCAACAAATTGAACTTAACTTACGATGAAATGTCCGATATCGTCAAACAAGGCAAAGAGCTGGGCATCCACTTCTATATGTTCACCGGCGGCGAACCCCTGGTGCGCAAAGACGACATCATCAAGCTCTGTGAAGAACACAACGACTGCCAATTCCTCGCCTTTACCAACGGCACCTTGGTGGATCAGGCCTTCTGCGACGAAATGAAGCGGGTGGGCAATTTCGCCTTGGCCATCAGCTTGGAAGGCTCCCCGGAAGTCAACGACCTGCGCCGCGGCGACGGGGTGTATGAGCGGGTCATGACCGCCATGGATCTCTTAAGGGAAAACGGGCTGATCTTCGGCACATCCATTTGCTACACGTCGAAAAACTGTGAATCGGTGACGAGCAAAGAATTTGTGGAACTTATGATCGAAAAAGGTTGCCGCTACGCCCTGTACTTCCACTACATGCCCGTGGGCAACGATGCCTCCGTGGAACTTCTGCCTACGCCGGAGCAACGGGTGGCGACGAAAAACCGCATCCGCGCCATTCGCAATCTGGATCACGGGGAAGGGCTCTTTACCATGGACTTCCAAAACGACGGGGAATACATGGACGGCTGCATCGCCGGGGGACGAAATTACTTCCACATCAACGCCAACGGCGATGCGGAACCCTGCGTCTTCATCCACTACTCCGATTCCAATATCAGAGACCACTCCCTGTTGGAAATTTTGAAGCGGCCCCTCTTTATGGCTTATCACGACAATCAACCCTTTAACGAAAACCACCTGCGGCCCTGCCCTATGTTGGAAAATCCGGAAATTCTCCAACGCATCGTCCACGAAACCGGCGTCCACTCCACCGACCTGCAATCGCCGGAAACGGTGGAACACCTTTGCGGCAAATGCAAACCCTATGCCGCAAGCTGGAAACCCTGCGCCGACGAAGAGTGGTACGGCGTAAGATAATTTTAAAAAACGGAGCGATAAGCAATAAGGTGCGGCCTTATTGCTTATTGTTTGTAAAAGAGAAATAGGTGATACGATGGAATTTGAAGACATTCAAAACCGGCTGACCGCCCGCCTTCTGGAACAGTTGGAAAATCAAAAAATTTCCGATCTGTTGAGAAAATCCATTCAACCCTACAAGGAACTCATGAGCTATTATCGCTGCGCCATGATGGAAGTGGAGACGAAATTTTCCGTCTTAAGCGAAGAGCTATCCATGCAATACGATCGCAATCCCATCGAATCCATACGCACCCGGCTTAAATCGCCGGAAAGCATTCGGGAGAAAATGGTGCGCAAAGGCTATCCCCTGACCGTGGAAAGCATCGAGGAAAATCTGCACGACATCGCCGGCGTGCGGGTGATCTGCTCCTTTCCGGCAGACCTCTACACCCTGGCCGACTCCCTTTTGGAGCAGGACGACATCCATCTCATCGAGAAAAAGGATTATATCAAACACCCGAAGCCCAACGGCTATCGCAGTTTGCATCTCATCGTGGAAATTCCCATCTACCTTCACGATCAGAAAAAAATGATGAAGGTGGAAGTGCAGCTGAGGACCATTTCTATGGATTGGTGGGCCAGTTTGGAACACAAGATACGCTACAAAAAAGGCCTGCCCCATTCGGAATACATCGAAAGGGAGCTGAACGAGTGTGCGGAAATGAGCGCCGCCTTGGACGAGCGCATGGAACGCCTCTACATCATGGCGTCGGAACGCATGGAGGACGAGGTGGTGGAGTAGAAACAGCGAGGAGGAGACGGGATGAAGGAGCATGAAAACAAAACGACCTTGCAAAAACAGCTCAAGCGTATTCAGATCATCGCCCTGATATCCTTCGGCATCGCCCTTATCGCCATTTATCTGATGACGAAAGAGCACATGACCGTTGAGAGCATATTGTCCGGCGTGGGGGCGGATAGCCCGAGAGCTACCTTCATGCTCCTTCTTCTCTTCGGCATCAAAAGCCTTTCCATCGTCATCCCCCTGCCCTCCCTCTACCTTGCCAGCGGCCTGCTCTATCATCCCGTAAAGGCCGTGGCCGTCAGCTACCTGGGCCTGGCCATTACCCTGAGCATCCCCTTTTTCCTCGGGCGCTGGGCAGGCGGGGCGGGCATCGACTACGTCATGGACCGCTACCCGAAGATGGAGAAGGTCATCGCCATGCAGAAGAAAAATGAATTTTTCTCTAATTTTATCGTGCGGATCATCGGCTGGTTTCCATGTGATATACTGAGTTTCTACTTCGGCGCCACGGGCACGCCCTATCCCGTTTACCTCGGGGCGTCCCTCTTGGGCTGCTCCATCGGCGTCATTACCAATACCCTTTTAGGCGATGTGATTTTAAATCCCCTCTCGCCGCAATTTGCCATTATGATCGCCATTAAAATCGCCGTCTCCGCGGCGGCCTTTGGCGTGGCCTATCGTTTAAACAAAAAAGAAAATCAGAACGGCGAACAGAAAAACAGAAGGAGCGAAAGATGAAAGTTGCCATTTTAACCGACACCAACAGCGGCATTTTTACCCCCGATGAAAATGCCGGCCTTTTCGTGCTCCCCATGCCCATCGTCATCGGCGACGACACCTATTACGAAGGGGAGAATTTAAGCGAAAAGGAACTCTGCCAATTTATGGAGCAGGGGGAAAAAGTCACCACCTCTCAGCCGCCCATCGGCATGTTAATGGATAAGCTCGACAGCATCCTGGCCGCAGGCTATGAAGAAGTGGTCTATATTCCCATGTCCAGCAGCATGAGCAGCTCCTGTCAAACGGCGAGCTTGGTGGCGAATGAATACGGAGGAAAGGTGCACGTGGCGGACAATCACCGCATATCCGTCACGCAAAAAGATTCCGTCATGGACGCCCTTCGCATGGCGAAGAAAAGAGCCGGGGGCAAGAAGATCCTTCGCCATTTGGAAGAAGATGCCTTCAACTGCACGATCTATCTTTCCGTTTCCTCTCTGGAGCAGCTGAAAAAAGGCGGCAGGATCAGCCCGTCGGCGGCGGCCATCGCCACCGTATTAAGCATCAAGCCCGTGCTCACCTTCCGCGGCGAAAAGATCGAGCCCTACGAAAAGGTGCGGGGCAGCATGTACCGCGCCCAGCTGAAAATGATCGACGCCCTGCACAAAGACGTGGAACGCCGGTATTCCAAGGTGGATCCCGAGCGCATTCGCATCGGCGTGGCGGGCTTCGGCATCGACGAGGGGGAACAGGCGCGCTGGTGTGAACTGGCGGCCAACGCCTTTCCCTTGGCGGATGTGCGCTACGATCCCCTTCCCGCCAGCGTCGGCGCCCATACGGGAGCGGGGGCCTACGGCATCGGCATCACCGTGGAAGGAAAAGTGTAATAGAACGAAAAAAGAATGTGGACCGAGATCAAATTGATTACTGCCTTTTCATTAGAAAAATGTTATAATCTAGTTCTACAGTAAGAGCAAACAACATATATATAAGAAAGAAGGTAGTTAAATGTTGCTGCACATGGGCTTAGACGTGGGTTCCACCACGGTAAAACTTGTGGCGCTCAACGATAAGAAGGAGATATTGTATTCCACTTATCGCCGACATTTTTCCGATATGAAAAAAACCGTCGCCGACATTTTGACGACGGTCTACCATAAATTTCCCGACGACGAAACCACCATTAACGTCACCGGATCCGGCGGGATCGCCGTGGCGGAGTTTCTGAAAGTGCCCTTTATCCAGGAAGTGGTGGCGGGCACCGCCGCCATCGAAGCCTACCTCCCCGAAACGGATGTGGCCATCGAATTGGGCGGGGAAGATTCCAAAATCACCTACCTGCGAGGCAGTTTGGAACAGCGCATGAACAGCATCTGCGCCGGGGGCACCGGGGCCTTTATCGACCAAATGGCCTCCCTCCTAAAAACCGACGCTTCCGGCCTTAACGAACTGGCCAAGGAGCACACGAAGATCTATCCCATCGCATCCCGATGCGGCGTCTTTGCCAAGACCGACGTTCAGGCCCTTTTAAACCAAGGGGCGACGAAAGCCGACATCGCCGTGTCCGTCTTTCAGTCCGTGGTCAATCAGACCATTTCCAATCTGGCCTGCGGACGGCCCATTCGAGGCAAGGTCGCCTTTTTAGGCGGCCCTCTTACGTTTTTAGATGAATTGAAAAAGCGCTTCATCGAAACCCTGGGCCTTGCAGACGACGAAATTCTCGCGCCGGAAAACGGCCAGATCTTCGTGGCACTGGGGGCGGCACTGAAGGCCGTGGGACAGGCGCCGGTGAAGATCAAGGACCTTTACGACCGCCTGAGCACCACGGAAGATGTCCACGTGGACGCCGACGCCCTCTTGGAGCCCCTCTTTAAAGACGAGGCGGAGCTCGAGGCCTTTCGCGCTCGCCACGCCGGCTGCGACTTGCCCCGCCGGGATTTGGACTCCTACGCCGGGCCCCTCTACGTCGGGATCGACGCCGGCAGTACCACGACGAAAATGGTGGCCCTCTCCGACAAAGGCGAGGTTCTTTACGAAGCCTACGGCCCCAACAGCGGTTCGCCTCTGGACCGGGTGAAGGCATACCTGATGGACCTTTACGACCGCATGGGCGCCGACGCCTACGTGGCCTCCTCGGGGGTCACGGGCTACGGCGAAGACTTTATTAAGGCGGCCCTGAAGGTGGATCGGGGCGAAGTAGAAACCATCGCCCACTTCCGCGCCGCACGCTACTTCGAGCCCGAAGTGGATTTCATTTTAGATATCGGCGGCCAGGACATGAAGGCCATGAAGGTGAAGGGCGATGTCATCGAGTCCATCCTCTTAAACGAAGCCTGCTCCTCGGGCTGCGGTTCCTTCCTTCAAACCTTTGCCGGCGGCGTGGACCATACGGTACAGGAATTTGCCGCCGTGGCACTGGAAAGCGACGCCCCGGTGGATCTGGGCAGCCGCTGCACCGTCTTTATGAACTCCAAGGTGAAGCAGGCCCAAAAAGAAGGGGCGAGCGTGGCGGATATTTCCGCGGGCCTCGCCTATTCCGTTATACGCAACGCCATACAAAAAGTCATTAAAATTCGCGACCCGAAAAAATTAGGCGAGCACATCGTGGTACAGGGGGGCACCTTCTATAGCGACGCCGTGCTCCGCGCCTTCGAAAAGATCACGGGCAGGGAAGTAGTGCGCCCGAAAATGAGCGGCACCATGGGCGCCATCGGCATGGCCCTAATCGCCATGGAAGAAGGCGGCGAAGAGAGCAGCCTCCTGTCCCGGGAAGAGCTGGACGAATTTACCTACACCACGAAACACGCCCGCTGCGGCCAATGCGCCAACAACTGCGCCCTCTCCGTCCATATCTTTAAAGACGGCAGCCGCTACATTACCGGCAACCGCTGCGAGCGGGGGGCGGGCATCGTCCGCGGGGAAGACGAAATGCTTCCCAATCTCTACGCCTACAAACTCAAGCGCATCTTCGATTACGAAAGCCTCCCGGAAGGGGCACCCACCATGGGCATTCCTCGGGTGCTGAATATGTACGAAAACTACCCCTTCTGGCACACCTTCTTTACGAAGCTGGGCTATCGGGTCGTCCTTTCCGATATGTCCTCCCGCACCCTCTACGAAAAAGGGCTGGAGTCCATTACCTCGGAAACCGCCTGCTATCCGGCGAAAATCGCCCACGGCCACGTGGAAAACCTCGTGGAAAAAGGCGTGGACACCATCTTCTACCCGGCCATCTTCTACGAAGAAAAGAAAATGGGCCATGCGGACAACACCCTGAACTGCCCCGTGGTGGCCGGCTACAGCGAAGTCATTAAAAACAATGTGGAGAGCATCGAAAAAAGCGGCATTCGCTACTTAAATCCTTTCCTCTCCTTCGACAACAGGGAAAAACTGGCCGAGCGCCTTTCGGAAGTCTTTCCCGACCACGACAAAAAGGCCGTGAAAGACGCCGTGGCCGCCGCCTACGAGGAAGAGACCCGCTACCGCGACGACGTTCGCGCCGCCGGCAAGCGCGCCCTGGCATTTTTGGAAGAAACGGATAGCGTGGGCATCGTCCTCGCCGGCCGCCCCTACCATGTGGATCCCGAGATCAATCACGGCATGGCGGAAATGATTACGGGGTTGGGCCTGCCCGTCCTGTCGGAAGACAGCATCGTCGGCGAAGAAAACATCGACGGCCGGCTTCGGGTGCTGGATCAGTGGAACTACCACTCCCGCCTCTACCGGGCGGCGAAAATCGTCGGCGAAAGCGAGCATCTGGAAATGGTGCAGCTCAACTCCTTCGGCTGCGGCCTGGACGCCGTCACCACGGATCAGGTCAACGAAATTCTGGAAGCCCACCACAAAATCTACACCGTCTTGAAAATCGACGAGGTAAACAATTTAGGCGCGGCGAAAATCCGCCTGCGCTCATTGATCCAAGCCGTACAAAACCGCACCTTGGACAAAGAGGCGGAATCCATGTACAAAGACCCCGTCCTCTTTACGGAAGAGATGCGCAAGACCCACACCATCCTCATTCCGCAAATGGCGCCCATCCACTTCAGCCTCCTCGAGCCCATGCTCAGAGGCGAAGGCTTCAATGTGGAAGTGTTGCCCAATCTATCCACCCACGTGGTGGACAAGGGCCTGCAATACGTCAACAACGACGCCTGCTACCCCTCCATCTTCGTCGTGGGCCAATTTATGGAAGCGGTGAAAAGCGGCCGCTACGACACCGACAACCTCACCCTGCTTATGAGCCAAACCGGCGGCGCCTGCCGGGCGAGCAATTACGTGGGCTTTATCAGAAAGGCCCTGAAAGATGCGGGCTACGGCCACATCCCCGTGCTGGGCGCGTCCCTTCAGGGCATCGAGCGACACCCGGGCTTTCAAATGAGCAAGACTCAGATCGTGCGCCTCGGGAAAAAGGCCGTGCAAAACTTGCTCTACGGCGATCTCATTATGCGCCTTTCAAACGCCACCCGGCCCTACGAAGTAAAATCCGGCGAGGCGAAGGCCCTGGCGGATAAGTGGATAGAAAAATTAAACGTAAAGGATCGCCGCTACTCCCGAAAAGAATTTAGGGAAAATGTCCGCCACATGATCGCCGATTTTACCGCCGTCGAAACACGGGACGAGGTGCGGCCGAAAGTGGGCATCGTCGGCGAAATCCTCGTGAAGTATCTCCCCGAAGCCAACAACCACGTGCAGCGCCAACTGGAAGCGGAAGGCGCCGAAGTGGTGGTGCCGGATCTCACGGACTTTATGATCTACTCCTTTAAAAATGCGAAGATCAAAAAAAATCGCTACGGCACGTCGAAAATGGGCAGCTTCATGGCGGAAATCATGATCCGCTACGTGGAAAGCTATCGCCGCGTCATCCGAGACGCCCTGAAAGATTCCCCCTACGACGCCCCGGAAACCGTGGAAACCCTCATGGCCTACGCCGAAGAATTCGTGGACCTGGGGAATCAATACGGGGAAGGCTGGCTGCTTACGGCGGAAATGGTGGAACTCATCCGCTCCGGCGCCGGCAACATCGTCTGCGTCCAGCCCTTCGGCTGCCTGCCCAATCACATTACGGGCAAAGGCGTGATCAAATCCGTGCGGGAAGCCTACCCCACGGCAAACATCATCCCCATCGACTACGACGCCTCCGCCTCGGCGGTGAACCAAACCAATCGCATCAAGCTCATGATGGCACAGGCGGAAAAAAATAAATTCGTCAATCACGACATGGCAAAAGAACACAAAAAAGTCGCGAGCAATTAAGCGGCACAAAAGAGAAAGCGGATTTCCGAAAAAGGAGATCCGCTTTTTTGATGCCATATTTTCCTAAAAAAATAATTGCGCCGGAGAAAAGACGTTGCTATAATGAAACAATAATCAGTATCAATTAAAAGGAGGTATTTGAATGATCAAACGATTGGGAGCATTGCTCCTAAGTCTGCTGATGATCTTTAACGGATCAACGGCCTTTGCCATGACTGCCGAGACGGGCGGTCTACAGCTACATTTGGAAAATACGACGAGGAATTACATAGAGATTGCCGTCGAGCCCAAGGAAGAGGCCGAAAATATAATCGGCGTCACCACGGATTCCGTTTTTAAACACGACAAAATCGGAAGCAAGTATCAAATCGGATGGGTGCAGGGGAAGCAGTTTTCAGTTGAGAACGGAAAGCTTGCGATCAATCTTCTGAAAAACAAACATACCTTGAGCCTGCAGTTCAAGGACAAGACTCTCCATTACATTTTCAAGGACGGAAAATTTGAACCCATCGACGTGGCCCATCCGCCCAAGGGAAAAATCCACGTCAAGCTGGAAGGCTATTTCGAAGGGGCCTTGGTGGGCCAGAGAAAATACGACGCCACC
>QWCK01002447.1_pt1 | contig 23349 bp, 12 predicted proteins | sample 1972571 | NCBI WGS metagenome assembly QWCK01 (sample SAMN09866710, study PRJNA288562) | Human gut metagenome isolate term2_stool, whole genome shotgun sequencing... | isolation source: gut | host: Homo sapiens | place: USA: California | reverse complement strand
CCGGGTGAGCACAGGTGGCAGCTAGTGCGTCGGCCTCGGTAGTGAAGACTTGGCGTCCTTCCCTACTGCCTAGTTCCCGCAGGACTTTGACTGCTACTTTGCGTTCGGGACGTTTTTGTTTATAGAGATAAACGTCGGCAAATCCGCCTCTACCTAACAGCGATTGCACGCTAAATCCCGGGATTTTAGGGGGTGTTTGGGTCATCATCATCCCCTTTCCGTAACCGCGTTTCATCCATATTTTGGGGCGAGGGCGCCCGGCGGGTATAGTCTAGCGGCTCCGGGGGTAAAGCTGGAGGCTCCGGGGGCCTCGGGGGAGCCGGTGGCCAGGGAGTAGCAGCTGGATTTGCCCCGCGTTTCGGTTCCTTAGCTACCGCAGTTGCTTCGTTTACCGGCGGCCGAGGAGGCTGCGGTAATTCTGCCAGCTGCGTAGCTTGCGGCAAGCTTTGCGGATTCTTCAGCCGGGTGGCTTCCGCCGCTTCGGCTCGGTTAGCGCGATCGTGTTCTCGGCGCTCCTCCTCCCCTATCTTCCAGGCCGGGGTTCCTAGTCGCGTTGCCTCCTGACCTACTTCTTCCCTTCGAACATCGGGGGTTATCGCCAGTCGGGTACCATCGGAATCTACTCCCACCTGTGGCAGTCCTACTTGTCCTAGGCGGGTGGCTTCCGAAAATGCGTCTTCTCCCGCCGAGGCGGGGGCAGTTTCTTCGCTACTTCCGGGAGCCAAGGGGGTACGCAACTGCTGATATTCCTGCTCAGTAAGTCCCAAAGATAGGCTCGGTAGCGACAGCTCTTTGCGGGGAGTTAAGGCGTTCCCCACCCCGGGGATTTTCTCTAGCTTTTTAGCAAAACTACTGCGAATAAACCGGTTATACAGCGAGGACGGCCGAATTGCCGCCACCAGCGCTTTAGCTTTTCCAGCTGCCGCTTTCCAGCTGTCGGTAAGGGTTTTAACTAGCTGCCACGCCCAATCGGAATCAATTTCGCTATCGCTGCTGGGACTGTAATCCAAGTAATCAGCGATCCCTGCCAGTTCGCGAGCTCCTGACTGCGGGTTTGCCTGGCTCATAGCCCCCAGATAGCTATCGATTATCCAGGCGGCCTCTTGCCGAGTAGCCCCCGCCGGGAGCCGGATTCCGCGATCCCGGAAACGATCAACTATTTCTTCCCAAGCTCCCTTGAGACGATCCTGGGGTTCTTTGGCGCGCCGCCTCCTGCGGGAGCGATACCACTTAGCTAAGAGAGTTAGCAAGATCGGAGAAAGCAATAGCAGCAGCCAACCACCATATTTGGCAACTTGCGCCAGCGCTGCCAAAATTTGCATTCCCGTGGAATGATTATCGGCATGCGCTTGCTTTTCCACATGCGGTAACACCGGTGGAGTAGCCGGCGGAGGCGGTGGCTGCAGTACCTGGGGTTTGGGAACCGATTTGGGCTGTGGCTGATCGGTACGAGGCACGCGATCGCGCGGGGGCGTGGGGTCAAAGGGGATCCACCCGACCTCTTTAAATTTCACTTCTACCCAGGCGTGAACGTTATCCCCTTTTAGTTTCAGGTTCCCGCCCGCCTTTTTATCGCCCGGATAGGCACCGAGCACTACTCGCGCCGGAGCCCCGAACGCTCTGACCATGAGCGCCATCGCTACCGCATATTGTTCATCGTCTCCGATCAGTTGTTGTCCCTGGAAAAACTGGCTCATCCGGGCAGCGCGGTGCCCGGGGCGAGAAAGCCCATCGGAGCCATCGGAGAAGAAACCTTGCCCCGATAGATAGGACTCCACATTGCGCACCTTTTGCAAGGGGCTGGTCGCCCGCGCAGTTAACTGGTTGTTGAGCTCGGTAATTTCTACCGGCACCGCTTCATCTTTACCCTGCGGTATGGGATCGAACTCTAAGCCAGAGATCCGAGAATCACTAGGTATACGTTCTTTGGCGAAACTTACCTGATAGGACAGATCTGCAGGGTTAGCGGTAAAAGCCGAGCGTAGAGAGGCCGAATAATAGACTACCGGTTGGGGTTGGGTTGCAAATTTTAGAGATTGCGCATTACCTAGCAACGGAACCCAAGGTTGGTCATAGTTGACCAGTTTAACTTGGGCTTTGCTGTCAGCGGACACCCCTTTATCTAGAATCGAATCCACCTGTACGAACTGCGCATTTAACTGGGGATCGATTTTGAAAACGGTGCCGTCATAGGCATTCATAGTGGCAAACCGCATCCTACTACCCGCCGGATAGTTTTTAACTTCCGCAATAGTTTTGTCTTTCCAGTCACGGGAAAGGTGCCTAAAAGAGGCTAGCGGGGAAATAAAATCTTCTAGCTCCACCGGCGGAAGCACATGAGTACGCAGCACTTCCCGGTTGTCTCGCTCGGTGATCCCCGCCAAAGAGGCCGAGGCCAGACAAATAATTAGGGTAACCGCCACCATCGCCAGCGGGCGGATAAAACGGTTTTTCTTCTTTGCTCCCGCTAGGTTAACTGCGCGGGTTCGTGCCTTGGCCGCCGCCTCGCTAACCAGTCCGCACCACAGCAAGGCGAGGAAGAAGTAGGCGGCTCCTGCCCATCGGGCTACCGGGACTAACTGAGATCCCCAGGCAATCGCTACCACCAGGCTAATAGTGGCGGGGACTAGCGCCACCCAAGGCCGGCGGGAAGCCGCGGCTAATCCTGCTAGTAGCGCGGTAATAAGGCAGGTGAGGAAGGGCAACACCGCTGCTCCCCCGGCTGCACTCAGCGGCAAGGGTGCCGTGAGGGTATCTCGCCAGCAGGTCACCGCGGAAGTCACGAGCACTTGTAAACCGGATAGAGTGGGGTAAAACTTCCTCCCCAAGGGATCGGTAGCGGCTAGAGTGGGGCCAAAGAGTAAAAACACCCCTAATAACAAGGTTAAAGTGGAGAGTATTCCCAGGTGCCAGCGGCGGCTAACCAGGGCTAATAGGCAGCCTAAAAGCGCTCCGCTGCTGGCCGCTATGGCCCCGGTGAAACCTACAAATGGCAAAGAAAACAGGTAACAGGGAACGATAAGGAGCAGCAGGGAACTCAGTCCCACAATCTCGGATCGTTTCACGCTAGACTCACCCCGCTTAACGCCGGAGGTAGCTGCGAGAGCTCCCCAATATTTAGCAGCTTACGGGAGGAGGCGCCTCGGCGGGTTAAGGTAGCGCCAGCATCAGCGCGAATACCGGTAGTGGCCATATCGGCAGCCGGTAGCAAACAGATTTGTTGCAGTCGGCGCATAGTTACTCCCGGCCCGCAGATTAGGGAACACACCGAAGCCTGCGCTTCATGGGCTAGCGCCCAGCGCACCAGGTGACGATAGTCTGAGGAGTCCTCTGCGGGCTGCACTTCGGTTAGAAAATCTAAAACCGCCCGGGCAGTGGCGGCTTTCAATACGGTTTTCCCCGCATAAAGCGTCAGGGGCTGCCCACTGGACAGGGAGGATACTGCCAGGGAGGCCGCTGCCTCTACCGCTAATTCGAAGTCTGCTTCCCGGTAGTTTTCTCGTTTCAAATCCAACACAATCAGATGGTGGGAGCGGCGGGTCTCGAGGTATTGCCGCATCATTAACTGGCCATTATGGGCAGACATTTTCCAATGAATATGCCGGCGATCATCCCCGCTTTCATAGGGACGCAAGGCGTGAAAAGCCGCATCTGAACTGGTTATGACCTGTGAGGTCGCCCCCTCCATATCTCGGGAATAACCGCTTAAAGTCCCCAGGGCGGAAGTGAAGTTGGGATACACATATACGTCTTGCGATTCCGGCCAAGGCCGCACCCGGCGGATTAATCCCAAAATATCTTCCCGTACCGTGCGGGGCGGCCCCACCACAATCTTTTCTCGCCGTCTGGTTTGCAATTGAAATTCCCGGGTGAAACTCTTGCCGGAACGCAAAGTAGGTACCGCGATATCGGCTTGTTCTGTTCCCAGCGGCAACTCTATTTTCAGCGCCCGCACCGCCCGGCGCCCATTGTTGGTAGCCACTGCGCGCCCTATTAGCTCTTGCCCTTTGCGGAGCCGATCTTGCTCTACCGTTACCCGCAACGCCAGCTCGCCCCCACCCCAGGTCTGTGCTACCGCCGCCAGCAGCGCCAATAGCGCAGCAAACATAATGGCCGCAGCTTCCGCCCAGTCCCATGCCAGGTAGGCACCCAGGCTAGCCAATCCCCCCAACAGCACTAACCACCCCAAACCGGTGAGCGGAATTTTGCGCAGAGCCGTAAGGTAGGTACTCGAGCGCGCCTGTTTCCAGGCTTTATTTCCGCTTTTCAGCGCGGTTTTTAGCGCAGTAGTGGTGGTTTCGGAAACTTTCATTATTTTAGGCCTGCGAATCCACTGGCGGAGGCACCTCGTTTAGCGCCCGCTCAACTACGCTTTGCGCGGTTGCTCCTTCGAAGAGGGCGTCGGCGTCCATAATAATCCGATGCGCCCAAACTGGTACTGCCAGCGTCTTGATATCATCCGGCAACACATAGTGGCGTCCTTGGGAAGCCGCCCACACTTTGGCCATCCGCATCATCCCGATAGTCGCTCGGGTTGAAACTCCCAGGTTAACCGCATCATCCAAGCGGGTAGCTTCCGCGAGTTGCTGCACATACCGGGTAATCTGCTCATCTACGTAGTTTCGCAGTCCTAGCTGTTCCCAGGTAGCGATTTCATCGGATTCAACCACCGGTTTCAGATCTTTCGATAGATCGGGTTGGGCGGCACCGGAAAGAATCTTAATAGCGGTTTCTTGATCGGGATACCCGAGGGAAATCTTAATCAGGAAGCGGTCTAGCTGCGCTTCGGGAAGTTTATAGGTGCCTGCCTGCTCTACTGGGTTCTGGGTGGCGATCACCAGGAACGGAGATTCCACCGGGTGCACCACTCCATCTACACTGACTTGCCGCTCTTCCATCACCTCTAGCAGGGCAGACTGGGTTTTGGGGCTGGCCCGGTTAATTTCGTCCGCCAATACGATATTGGCGAAAATCGGTCCGGCGTGAAAATCCCATTCTTTAGTTTTCTGGTCATAGACGCTCACCCCGGTAATGTCGGTGGGCAACATGTCCGGCGTGAATTGAATCCGGCTATGGGACGCATCCACCGAGGCAGCTAGCGCCCGCGCCAGGGCGGTTTTCCCAGTTCCGGGCGCATCCTCTAGTAGGACGTGTCCACCTGCGAGGAAAGCCGCTAGCACCAGGCGCACCTGGTGTCCTTTCCCAAGTATCGCCTGATCAACATTTTCGGCTATCTGCGCGAAACGGGTGGCGAACTCAGCGGCTTCGGCCTGTTTCAGGATCATATTGCGATCTCCTTTTCGGTTTGCCGGGCAAGTAAATCTTGCCCGCTAAGATGGGAGTTTAGGTATTTATTACCCCCGAGGGCGCGTAGCGGCAACGGGAAATCCGAGTACCGGCAGCAGGTTCCGGTTGCCGGGGTGGTCACCGGCAGTTCTATCAGGGGCGTCAGGTGTGGCCAAAGCGGCTTTGAAACTGGCAGCAACGGGGTCAGCTGGTACCAATTTTGCAGGTAGGACACCGACGCCAGCGGATCACTATTACTAGAGTTAGTGCTATCAGGATCTGGGGTAACTTGCAGGGTCGAGATCTCCAGTTTCTGTCTAGATACCCGGGTTCCTTCGGGCATTAACTTCAGATCCGCCATGATTTTCCAGGTCTGCCCCGGCTCTAGCTCTTTAAGCGTAATCAACCATCCAGATCCCGCCACCATCTGGGTTTGATATTGATAGTCAGCGAGAGTTGCTCCCCCCGGTCCCGCTCCGGAAACCACCAGCTCCAAGGAGTTAATATCCCAGGTTTCCAAGCCGGAAACATCTACTTTTATCACCGTTCCGTTTTCAGATCTGCTGTTTGTCAGCTCGGTCATAGCGGTAATCTGGGGATTCTTCTGTGGTCCAAGATTAGCTTTTACTGACTTAGATATAACTTTGTTATATCTAAAATTGCAGGTGTATTCGACTTTCAGGCCAGTTTTTGCCCGCGGATCCCTGAACTGGAAAGTTCCATCATCTGCTACCGGGTTTCCCGCTACCCTAATGGCCTTACATTCTCCGCTATCTCCGGCAGGAGGCTCCGCTCCCTGTAAATTCACTCTGGCTAGTTGGGATCCGGCGCGCTCTAAAGTAGCGCTGACCCTACTGGGGTTAAATGAGTCGTAGGTTTGGAAACTGTCACAGGTAGCTGGCGGTCCCGACTTAGTATTGACCGCGTAAACACTAAAACTGTGGGGACCGCCAGGAAGATCTTTAGCGGAATAAGTGGTACCTTTAACTTCCCGAGCACCGCCACCATCTATAGTCACCACATAGTGGTCTATAGGAGAACCCCCGTTTGTACTGGGTGCCTCCCAAGTAAGGGTCGCGGTTCCAGCTGCACTACCGATGGTGCCACTCGGATTGCCGGGGGCACCAGGAGTAACCTCTACCTCTATCGGCGGGGAAGCCCCCGAAGGCTTAGAATCCCCCACCCGGTTAGTGGCCACCACGGTAAAGCTATGTGATTTCCCCGGTTCCAATCCCGGGAAATCTACCAGCGTTGCCCGGGAGGTAACCGTTTTCCCGGAAACCGAATCGGTGACTTTATAACTAGTGATGGGAGCACCGTTAGCGGCGGGGGCAATCCAGCTGATGGTGGCGGTAGTGGATTCGCTGACTTTAGCGGTTACTGCGGTAGGAGCATCGGGCACGGACAAAACCCGGATCCGGGCAGTACCGGTTACTTGGCGATCTGGATCATTACTGGCATCTTGCAAAATGTAGGAAACCACCAGGTCACCTTTAAAATTGGCTGCCGGGGTAACTTCCAGGTGGGTTCCGGAGGCCGAAGCCTGTCCGGCTCCCTGGACTATGCTCGGTGACCCCACGGTTTTCAAGGACTTTCCGGGGTAGGGGTTGGTAGCGTAGCGACTTAAGTCAATACTGAGAGTCTTTCCAGATTCGCCCTCTAAATCAATCGCAGTTACCTGGATCAAAGGACGAGTGGAGCTGACCACTCGCACCGGAATTTTCCCGATAGTAGGCCCGGCGCTGTCCTCCACCGTGACTTCTATATAACCGGCATCTCCTTTAGCTTTACCGGCTTCTGCTGAAACTGAAAGCCGGCTGCCACTGAGTGAAGCTTTAATACCTGCCGGAATCCCTCCGAGGCGGTAACGCATTTTCGCGGGATCGTCCCCATCTTCGTCGCTAACCATATCGGCCAAGTTAACGTTAACTGCATCTTCACCAGCAGCTACTTCTATGCGCGTGGGGGTGAAAATTGGCGGGCGATTGCTAGTGGGTTTCACCTCAATGGGCAGGGTTAAAGAGGCGCTAAGGGCGGAAGAATCATTCGCCTTCCCATCGCTAACCTGCATTACTAGGGAAGTTTTCCCAAAGAAGTCAGGATTGATACTTACTTGGAAGGAATCGTCCCCCGACATCTTTACTCCGCCGGTAAATCCAGCACCCAAGGTGATCGCTTTCGCGGAATTAATATGCGGGGTACGTGCCTTGCGGGTGATCACATAGGAAGCCAAATCGACAGTTAAGGTCTCGCCAGATTTTGCTTTTATAGGGATAGCGCCGGGGTCGATATAGGGCTTTTGATCGGAAACCCCCGGGACGTTAACTATGGCATTGGCGCTTAACCCGTCCTGATCGGTGACGGTATAGAGCACCAATTGACGCTGGGAAGGCGCGGGAATCACCAGCTTTTGCCCTTTTACGCTTACTCCTTTTTGCTCACAGCTAACCGTTAGCGCGGCGCCATCCCCGTCGGGGTCAATATCATTGGCGAGGACGTCCACTTCGATGGGGTCCCCCACTTTCCGTCCCCCCTCTTTTGCAGTCACCAGATCATCGGCGGCCTCGGGGGCTTGCAAGGGGGCAAAGGGATCTACCTGTACGGTTGCAATAGAGGTGTCCTGTCCGCCGCGCCCATCGGTGATGGAGTATTGGATCCCGTAGGAGTCAGCTTTCTTGGGGGTAGTAAGCACTACCGCATTTTCGCGGGCAGCTACTTTCAAACTGTCTCCGGGACTTTGTAGTGATTCTGCGATCAGGCTAACCCCGTCACCGTCGGGGTCGGTATCGTTAGCGGTCACTGCTACTGCGAGGGGGCGGCTTGGCCGCACTCGCACCTCATCTGGGTTGGCCTGCGGGTTTTGGTTCAGGGCGGCCGCGGGAGCCACCCCCACCTGTACCCGGGCGGTTCCTTGTTTCCCGAAACGATCTTCCACGATATAGCTGAAAGTGTCAGTCCCAATTTTCCCAGATATTGGCTGGTAGTTGAGCCAACTGGGCCCAATATCTACTACTCCCATCTTGGGGGCATCGGCGATTCCCACCAGGGATACGGAATCTCCGTCGGGATCAATATTGGTTAGATCTACCGGTATCCGGGTGGCTTGCCCGGAAATCACTCTCCCGGTCACTACCCGAGGTTCGGGAGCAGAGTTATCGGAGGGATTTGCCGGTTTTATCTCTACACTTACCCGCGCACTAGCTTGGTTTTGGTTGGTGTCTTTCACCGTATAGGTGGCTTCATATTTTCCAGGTTTTTGCGCCAGGAAACGTACTTGATTGCCGGTGACAAAGAACTTTCCGGCTTCCGGCGGAGTGGAGGTGGTTAATTTCGGGTCGACTTTTAGGGTCAAACCCACCGGGGAGCGGTCATTGGCCAGCACATCTACGGTGGCCACATCCCCTACTCGCCCTTTGGCTTCATCTGGTTTCGCGGTCGGGGGCGTAGTTGCCGACTGAGTGGTTACCGGAATAACCGTAACTACCCCTTCGGCGCTTTCCTGCCCATTCGACACTTGGTATTTTAAAGTTTCGGCTTTGGTGAGCCCGCGCGGAGCCGTAATGTTTAGCAGCGAATGATCCATTACGGTTGCTCGCAGTGGCGAGGACGCCCCCACGGTGACCGCCTGGGTTACCAGCACTTCTCCCGCGGGATCAGAATCGTTTGCGAGCACATCGGTCAACACCTGCCCACCTACCGGCAGCACCGCCATATCGTCTTCTACCACCGGTTTTCCGCGTTTTCCGGAAGCAGTAACATCAACTCTGATGACTCCGGTGGCGGTGGCTGGCCCGTCAGAGACCGTATAGGTCAAGTAATAGATCCCTTCTTGATCTGAACGGAAGGAGAGAGTCCCGCCCGCCAAATCCGGGGTGACCTGCGGCCCGGCACGTTCAATATTTACCCCCGCCAGGGTCAAAGGATCACCATTGGCATCGGTATCATTTGCCAAGGGACGAATAGTGATGGTGGTTCCGGCTCTTGCGAACGCAATATCTCCGTTAGCTTCCGGAGGCACGTTTCCAGCGGCACGCACATCCACAATCACGCGCCCTGATATTTCTTGTCGCCCATCGGAGACCAGTACTTTTACTTCTTTTTTCCCAACTCCACTGGCCTGGTTACGGATCACCAAGGTGCCTTCTTGACGGTATTCCACCTGGTTGTCACCGTTAGAGGAAGCGCCTGACAAAAACACCGGGTCTCCATCGGGATCCGAAAATGCGGGTAGCGCGTTGTACTCAACTTGCTTTCCGGATTCGACCACTACCGTGGGTACCCGTTTTTGTATTGGCGCGGAGTTTTGTGGCTCTGAGGTGACCTTCACGGTCACATTGGCGGTAGCGACACCTCCGCGACCATCCTTCGCCTGGTAGGTAAATCTAATGGTTCCAGAGGCAGCGGCGGGCAGTTCTATGCGTAATGCTGCACCTGCGCGTACGGGGTTTACTTCACCTTGGCTGACTGGACCTAGCACTTCAGCGGTTAGTAAGTCTCCATCGGTATCGGAATCATTCTCCAGAACCGGTAGCGTAGTTATTTTTCCTGGCCGAGCCCCGAACACATCATCGCGAGCCACCGGCGGAGTGTTTTCTTTTTGCCGATCTTTTTGCGCTATCTGTTCGGTTATCTGAGGAGAATCCTCTCGTTCTTCCTCTTTTTTCAACATGGTGGAGATCTCGTCCCAGTTATCTACCAGTTCCATGTTTTTGTCAGCTAACCATATTGCCCCATCAGTGGTGTCATTAAGCACCACGAGGTCGCGGTTCTTGCGAAATACCGGGGTCTTGGCGGTTTTTAGCCGCTCCAACTCTTGGGAAGGTCGATAAACTTTCCCGGAGCATTCACGCACAAATTTGCCGCTCCCCGCCCAGGCACCATACACGCATTGGCCTTTTACTGCTGGCCTGGCCGGTTTACCCGCGCCCCCTCCGGAAGGAATCTCCCGGGTGGATCCGCTATTCAGATCCACTTTTATCAATTTGTCTTGGTCTGCCAGCAGCGCGTAAGGTTTTGCCGGCCCAGATTCTTGCAGCGCCAACTGAGAACCGGCCACTTTTATTCTTTTCCCACTGGGCAGGAAAAGCACCCCTTGGGAACTATCGAGGGCGACCGCTTGTTTGCCAATTCCCGCCACTTGCAACTGGGCATTAACCGGGATTTGCGATATTTCTACCCGTTCATCTTTCCAAAGTTTTCCCTCTTTAGTGACGGTTACCAGTTCTTTCGTGGTTGGTGAGGCTAGGAAGAATGCTCCGGTATCCCCTCCTGCTAGCTGGGCTCCCCGCAGGGAACGCACCGTAGCGTTAGCTCGATTGCGCTCTTGGGATAATAGGTCTTCTCCGCTCCATAGCAGGCCGGCTTCCGGGTCTAGGATCGCCAAGTTTGTCCCCGATTGGGCTATCTGTTGACCTTTCTCCAGGGAAGAGGAAGTCTCTAGGCGCACCTTTTTAGGGTCAATTTTGGCGACTTCGCTGGCGGCCTGGTTCTGGAAATTCACATTCTCCCCCGCCTGAGTGACGTCAAAATCTCCCGCTTTGGATCGCACCGCCCCATCCAGAGTGCGCGCCGGAAAATTAAGGTGTCCCACTAGATGCTGCGATTGATTGGTTACCCAAATCCCGCCATCATTTAGATCCACCTGCGCCCGCGTAATACCGGGGTGCTGCCAGGCGAGGTAGACGATCACTAAGCTCAGGGTAGCTACTATGGCGATTGCAGCTTTTTGCAAGCGTCCCCGTAGTTTGAGATTGTTTTGTTTCCGGCGCTGGAGTGCGGAATACCCAGTAACTCCGGCATATTGTTGCCACCCGCTACTATTTACAAAACTGCCAGTTTTTCCCTGGTGAGGGCGCGAGGAGCTACCCATGCTCCCTTTTCTTCCCCGCACCCCAGCCACAACCGCGTCCTCTTCACTAGATCGAAGGTTCCCCCGAGCCACCTTGGCATGGCACGCAGATGGGGAACTCACCTGCAGATTAGCAACAATTAATCACTCTACTAAACCTACCCCCACTTTCAACTGTTTTAAAAAGTTATCCACAGGCATGGTTTGTCAGACCTCTAGGGGATAGTACCGGTGCAGCTTAGGTCTCTCGTACACCTTATCCGCAGATAGATTTTCTGCCGTCCGCTGGTTTGGAAAGTAACCAGGTATTGAGCTCCACTTTCGTTATTCACCGCTCTTTTCGGCAAAGTTACCTGTTGTCCCTCTGTCTGTTTGATTAGGGATTTCGCGGTTTCAACGCTGCCCACCAATTTGGCTGTCTCTGCCTGGTCTTTTCGGCTGAGGGCAGCTGCAATCGCCCGGCTTTGCTGCTCTACTTGCGTACTTGTGGCTTTATCACGCTCGTGACTGTCAAGCCAAGCATTAAGAGTTTTCGCTCCCCCTATAAGACATAGCGCAATTGCAACTATTTCGAGGACAATGATCCCCTGCCAAATGTGGCGCTTACTGGTAGTTTTTCTTAACATTTTTACCTGTCGGCATTCCTGTTTACTGCGCTTTTTTCATAACAATAAAGGAGTTAGCGATCATATGGATACCAAACTATTGAGAGCAACAGTCTCATATTCACCTTGGCGATAAACCTGCCGGTGGCTATTGTTTCACAGCATTTTTCTCCCAGCAAGCATCTCTACCTTTTCAAGGTAGCTCCTGGTCAGCACTTACGATCGCGGCCTTGCATAGCTGAGCAGCACGCCCTCGTAACTTAAAACCTAAACAGCTTAGTCAGGTCGCGTGAATCTATTCGGCAACGAAAAACCTCCCCTTCGTCCTCTAATCTCCCCAGCAAACCCGATCGATTTACGTGCCGGAGGAAACCGCAACGGTTGCGCACCCCTTCCCATTAACATAAAATGAAAGTGTGCTAATAAAGAAAAAAGTTTCCTCCGTTTTTCAGTTTCTAGCCACTCTCGCAACCCTCGCGGTGATTGTGGCGCTAGGGTCAACCAATCCGGCAGCTGCCGAAGGCGTAACCACCTGGGATGACCTGGTAGCTAAAGCCAATTCCCTCACTTCCGGGCAGCATGAGCTGACGGTCAACGGGAATCTCACCTTGGATGATCAGGCAAAACCGCTGGTGGTTTCCAAGGGCGCAGAGCTGACACTGAAGGGGGCGGGCACAGTTACCGGCTCTAACTTACCGGCAGTGGAAGTTAAATCCGGCGGGAAACTGAACCTGGCCGGCCCGTCCTTCACCAAAACGCAGTTCACGGTAAACGGAGACCTAAACTTTAGCGACGGCTCTATTCACGATTCCGATCCTGCCGGCCCGGTCATCTTTGTTAATGGTGGCACTTTCACCATGAGTGGCAAGGCTGACTTTTCCAATAACCTCACGCCAGAGAAAAAGGTAGCTTCCGCTGCCACTCCCGAAGGTGTCGATATCCAAAAACTAGCCCCCATCACCGTCTATAACGGGACGGCCACCATCAATAGTGGCACCATTAAAGGTAATCAAGGCCTCCAGAAAGGTGGAGCTCTGGGAATTTGGGGCAGTGCTGAAAAATCGGCCACCCTTAACGTTAAAGGCGGCGAAATCGCTGAAAACAGCGTTCAGCATTCCAGATTCAACGGATATGGCGGTGCCCTCTTTGGTGAAAACTCAAACGTGAATATCTCGGGCGGAAATATCCACCATAACTTCACCGAGCGCGGAGGCGCACTATATGCCGCAAACAGTACGCTTTCGGTCAGCGGTGTAAACCTACACGACAATCAGGCTAGCCGCGAATACCAAGGTCAAGGCGGTGCCCTCTACTTAAGTGGGTCCAAAACTCTGATTTCGGGCGGTACTTTCAAAAACAACACCGCTTTAGGAAATGGCTATTCTTTCCAAGAGGATGGCCCGGGCGGAGCTATCTACGCAAATGGAGGCAACATAACCATCAATGGTGGATCGTTCACCGGAAATACTGCGGGTTCTTCCGGAGGCGCTATCGCCTTTGGTGGTAGAGCGGAAGGGACAATTAACGCCGCTTATTTCTCGGAAAACAAATCCGAAGGCTTTTACGGTGGTGGCGCCATATACAACGATATTTCCACCAAACTGACCATTAATAATGCGTTGGTTAGAAAAAATTCCTTTAAGAATTTGATACTTATCGGAGCTGGAAATCACAAACCCAGCGTCCAAGGTGGCGGGATCTGGAACTGTCCCAGTGGCCAAACTCACCTAAATATCACTAAGGGTGCAGCTATTTTCGAAAACAGAACAGCCGATGTGGAGAAGAATAAGGAGTACAAAGGAGCCGGGGATGATTTCGCCAGTGTCACTGAACATTATGCTGGCAAAATCGGAGCTGGTCAGCCGGTTTCCATTAGTCCCCGGATGCTAGGAGGCGGACAGCGCCTCTGGTATCAGGATGGATCTATTTATGGAAAACATCTCGACTGGGATCCTCCGCAGGAGCCTCGCTATAAAGAGGGCGGCGAAAACAAACTGATGCCTTATGACCAGGAAATCAATGAAAATAAGGCATACAAGTCGGTGCCCAGTGAAGACTCAAAGAAGCTCGCCGAAAAACTCGCCCGAGTAATTATCGAAAATAATACTGCTACTGGTGCAGGCATTGTTGGCGGAGGGATTGCGAACAATGGCATGCTCACTTTCGGCAGCCCCGACAGATGGAAGCTCCAGGTTAAGAAGGCTTGGCAAGGCGATGACCCGGAGCAGCGTCCTACGAAGATTAACCTTGATATTCTGGTCGGCGGTCTCCAAGTTGATCAGGTAGAACTGAGTGAAGAAAACAACTGGACGGCCGCGGTCGAGAGCTTCCCCGATCCCGACACCCTGATTGACGCGAAGACCGGTAAGAAACTGCCGATTACCTTCAGAGAACATGACGAAAACGGCAAACAGCTAGACGGCTACCAGCTAGCGGTAACCGACGAGTCCAAAGACGAAGCCAACAAGACCTATACAATTTCGGTGGTCAACAAGATGACCACCGAAGTGGAGGTAGTTAAGAAATGGGCGAACCCGGATGGCACTTGCCCAGATGCCTCTCAAATCGAAGTTCAGCTGCTGACCAACGGGAAAGCGACCGACAAGAAGCTGACGCTAAACGCAGCGAACGCTTGGAAAGGCAAGTTCGAGGATCTGCCGAAGTATGTTGACGGTAAACTCGCGAAATACACTGTTTCCGAGGCAGCGATACAGGGATACAGCAGCGAAGTAACTGGTGACGCCAGCAAGGGATTTACGGTTACCAATACCTGTACGGTTCCTCCGCCCACCACTACTCCGCCTCCGCCACCGGGAGATACTCCTCCTCCCCCGAAGAAGACCCCCCCACTGCCTCGTACCGGCTCTGGGATTAGCGCGGCGCTAGCGCTGGGGATCTTGGCGCTGGCTAGCGGAGTGGTGCTGGTACGTCGCCGGCTGCAAAACGGCTAAAACTGTTCAGATTCCGGCAGTTATTTATGGGTCAAAAGCCCTAAAGGCGTAGACTGCCGCTATGCCTGCGGAAAGAAGCGACAACGGCGGCTACCGCCGGGAAGATCCCCAATATCGACGCATTGAACTTGCGCTATTTATTGCGGCGTTCGTCAGTTTCGCGCAAATGTACGAAACCCAGGTGTTACTGCCGGAAATCTCGGGTCATTTTCACCTAGATCCCTCCGCGGCATCCCTGACGGTATCTCTTACTACAGCAGGCCTAGCGTTAGCCCTGTTCCTGGTCGGCCCCTCCTCGGAGCGGCTAGGGCGCCGCCCGATCATCCTCACCTCTATTTTGGTAACCTCCCTGGTGGGTATGGTGCTCGGGTTTGCTCCCAGCTGGCACCTGCTGCTTGCCGGGCGTTTTCTGCAAGGGATTGCGGCGGCGGGTCTGCCCGCCGTGGCTACCGCTTACCTGGCCGAGGAAGTACGCGCCCGGGATTTACCTAGGGCAGCCGGGGTCTATATCGCTGGCACCGGCCTGGGCGGACTTTTCGGGCGGATCCTCAGCGGGGTCATCTCCCATTTCCTGCCTTGGCATTGGGTCTTAACCGTGATTGGAGTGGCCGGAGTTTTATTTTCGCTGTTGGTCTGGCGGCTGTTGCCTCCCCAAGAAAACTTCCAGAAGTCTCCCCCAGGTATAAAAACCTTGATCGCCCACACCAAAGCGGTGTTGAGTGAGCCCGGGTTAGCCTTGTTATTCCTGATTGGCGCCCTAACCCTAGGAGCCTACCAGGCGGTTTTCAATATGGTGCCCTACCGTTTCAGCGCAGCCCCCTATCTTTTCCCCGCTTGGATAGTTTCCGGGTTCTTCCTGGTTAATGCCTTCGGTTCCCTGTCCGCGTCGGTTAGTGGCAACCTCGTTGCCCGTCACGGCAGGCGGCGAGTAATGCCGTTAGCGGCGCTGCTGACTTTAATCGGCCTGGTACTCACCATTTTTGAAACCCTGTGGATCGTGATTCCGGCGCTAATAGTTTTCGCTATCGGATTCTTCGCGGTCCATGCCACCGCCTCCGGCTGGGTGACTGCCCGCGCCGTGGCCGGAGTAGGCGCTGCCGGGCAAGCAGCCTCCGCCTATTCCATTTCTTACTACCTGGGAGGCTCCTGTTTCGGCACCGTAGGAGGGATCGCCTGGTATCACTGGGGTTGGTCAGGTTTAGTCGCTCTCACCGCCACCCTGATTGCCCTGGTAGTAGTGTTCGCCCTGCTCCTACGGAAAATCCCGCCCCTAGAAAAATCGGGGTACTAAGATTCTTATCGCTCTCTCTATGCGCGGGAGATACCAGACGCAACCTGTGCGGTCTCGGGGCGGCAAAAGCGCTCGGGGCCCCCGTTTGCTCGCGAGAGCGAGGAAAGGGAGTTACAGTTGCGGGTTAAATAGGTAGGTTTCCGATTCGGAAAGTAGTGACTACCTGCGTGTCTCTCGCATCTTTTACCGCTCCGAGACAGACCTGCGCGGGGGATATATTTTATCCGAGTGGGCGCGGTGGGCATAAGAAATCGGGGAGAGATCATCTATTCTCTCCCCGATTTCTTGGGCGGGAGGCAAAATATATTCCCCGCGTAGACCAGAGACTACGGCGCGCTTTTACCGCCCCGGGTCTATAGGAAGCATTACCGCTGTTCGCGGCGACGTAGGATTAGGTATCCGCCGGCCAGGCAGACCAGCATAGCGCCCAGCGCCACGCTAACTTGTGCACCGGTCTTTTCTAGCTTCTGCTGCCGGTTACCTGACTTACCCGATTGGTCGGACTGATCATGCTTGTCGGGATTGTCTGGAATATCGGTACCCGGTTTTGGCTCGTTAGCCACATACAGGTAAGCGCCGTCATATTGCTGAGTTTCATCTGCCGGATTTTCCCAAATAGTAAAGCTCAGCGGTTCTTCTAGCAGCTGGTAGCCTTCAGGAGATTTCACTTCTTTCAGCTGGTACTCATACTGATCTTTCTGATTGCTAACCAGTAGCGACCATCCGAGTTTACCCTGGTCACCCTTGATGGTGACTTCCCCATTCTTATCGGTAGTGAACCTGAGGGGCTCCGCTTTTTCCTGGTCATCGCTAAGTTTGCCAACTACCGGTTGTGGTTCACCGTCGATAATCTGGTAGAGCTCAAACTCGGCACCTTCCAGCTGAGTAGTCAGATCACGCGAATCATGCTTGTGAATAGTAATTCCGGGGTTGGGCGCGCTGCCACCGCCAGCCATACGTACGGCTACGGAACCTTCGACCTTTGACTGCTCTTGTCCAACCTCGACCTCATTACCGTAGTTGACCAGGTCTGTGCCGATTACTTTCGCTTTATAGGTGACTACTACTTTCTGTTTGTTCGGCACCTGCATAGTGAGTACCCCGTCCTTATAGACCGGATGATAGTCGAAGTCGGCCGGGGTCATCTCTAAGGTTTCAGGCTGCAGACGCAGATTTGTCATCTGGTCTTTGAAGTTCGCAGTCGGCGCCCCACCCGCAATATCTAAGGCTCCGGGGTTAATAGTAACTTTGAAAGTAGCCTCATAATTATTGCTGCTAGTAGGCTTATCAGTCAGCTCTTTGGTGAGCGGACCATACAGATATTCGGCATCCACCGCTTTAGTAGTCACCGGTCCCCAGGTGGCGGTGTTGCTGACCTTTAAGCCTTCGGGATTCTTATTGATGGCGTCTAGCGCATCCCTACTAACCGGAATTAGTGAGTAATTCAAGTAGTAGACCGATTTCACTTTGCCATCCGAATCCTTCGGCAATTTAGCGGTGTTCATCTCGAAGATTATCTCGCCAGCTTGCTGGTGAATCCTCAGATCCTCTACCCCGGCCAAATTAGGCTTCGGGTCGTCAGCCAGCTTTAACAACTTGGCATCGAACTTGTCAGTAATCTGGAAGGCATCCTTTTCAAATTTATCCAGTCCTTCTAGGCGCAGCCGATAGTTAAACACCGGATAGTCAACCCCGCCGATTTCCTTATAGGTAATGTCATTGAAGGTTTTGTGAATACCTTCCGGGTCGGGAGTAGCAGCTGCCGAGGCGGTACGGTCTTTACCATTGGCAGTGGCTTTCACCCGGTTGACGTGCCGGTAAAGGCTCTCGTCACCATCGCGGTAGGCTTTTACCCACTCCTGGTCATTGGTGGTAGTAAAAGTAAGTTTTACCGTGCGCTCGATGGGCTTCTGTTGATCGTCTAGTTCAGTATTTTCTAGAAGTCCTTTTTCTGTATGCTGTTTATCTTTGAAAAACTCAATGGTAAATCCCTTATCGGGGTTCTCAAGGTCTGGTTCGAACGTATAGTCTTCGTCTCCGATCAAGCCTTCAACCGTGACCTTGGTGCCTTTTTTCAGCGTGTCCTGGAAAGTTTTATCGCCACTCTTGGCCGCCGGCAGAGTATCCGTCAATACTAGGGAGTCATAGCCTTGCGGCACCACATTGACGGCTACCTCCCAAGTGACCTCATCTGCATTAGCGGAGAGAGCTTTCTTTTGAACGTTAAAGACGTGCGGAGGGATAAGCCCAATGGTGGGGGCAACTACTTCCTCTGGACCATTCGGGTTTTGAGGGGTAGTGCTGGAAGCACTGTTCTTCACCGAAGTCGGCACGATCTGTTTATTGACATCAACTTCAGTGGTGTAGGTGATTTCGTAACTAGAGTTTTCGGGGTCAGTTTTAGTACCGGGCAACACATACGACCACTCGAACTGTGTATCCAAATCGGTGATGCCAACGTCTGCCCATTTTATCTCGCGGGTTTTCTCGATAGAGTTTCCCTCTGCGTCCTCTTTCCCCTTGTTCACCACGATCTTGATACCGTCTCCGGAATACTTCATCATTTCGCGAAACTCTTCAGGAATGGAGTCTTTGACGGTATTGCCCGCTACGTTCAGCTTCGAGTATTTATTTACATTAAGGGTCCAGGACTGCTGGTAAATTCCCGACTTAGGAGCCGTTTCTTCGGCGGAGCCAGCATTCTTGGTGATAGTACCAATCTTTAACTTATGCTCCAGGTTATTAGTGGTTTCTTTGGGGGCAGGAATCTGGTCAGAAAGCACATTGGCTTTATTCTCGGTTTGAGCTGCGGTTCCCGCCTCGTCGGGGTTAATCTTTGAGTAATCAACGCTGGCGGAGTACTCAATCGTAACCTTCTCCCCATGAGTCATCTTGGGGATAGTCAGCCTAAACCCATTATTTTCAATCTTTAATTCCCCAGGTTTGGGCGCTTTCTTATTCGTGGACTTAATCTTGAAAGCCTTCGGATTTTCATCTAGGTGCAGTGCGGTGTCGTCACCTTGGATCTGGTCAGAAACCACTACATTTTCGTTAGTATCGATAGAGGTGACCGTCAGGGTGTAGAACACTTTACCGGCAGAAAAATCATGCCGCGCACTCTTAGTGATAGACAAATCGGGATCATTTGAAATCAGCACATCCATATGGATGCCATCGTTCAGATCAATTCTGGTGGCATCTTTTGCAAACTTCACATCCAAAGTGACATAAAACTGTGCCTGCTGGGATTCAGTTAACTTCTCATGATCAGCCAGCTTTACATGGATCTTATTGTCTTTCGTTACCCAGTAAGTGTTTCCCTCAATAGTTTTACCTTGAGCAACGATGGAGAAGTTAATCGGTTTTTTGATAGGGAAAGCCTGCAGGGTAGCCGGCAATTCGTAGACCAGTTCAGTATCGCTAGGTATTTGCCATTCGGTACCCGGTTTCTCGGCGAACCCTAGTTTCAACTGGTAAGGAGTATCCGGGTGGACGACATATTTCCCGTCGGCATTTTTTGTCAGCTCTGCGCCACCGTAGAACAGTTTTGCGTCCTCAGTTAGGAACTTGGTGAGGTCAAAATCTGCCTCTGGAGCCCCCGCAGGCTCTAAGTCGCCCGGTTCTTTCGCAGGATCCGCTTGCAGCGCAGGAGCTGCAGGATCGGTGTTTTCACCCGGTGAGGACGCAGGAGCATCGGGTGAATCCGGTGTCGCAGAGTCCGCAGGATCGCCAGTTGTCTGCGCAGAGGCAGGAGCTTCCTGCTCACCTGGCTGGGCGTAGCTAACTCCGGCATGCGGGCCAAAGGCTAAAACCAATGTAATGGCCAGTAAAGGTAGCAATAGTGTTAGGACACGATGTTTACGATTTTGCACCATTGCGCGAGTGAATCCCGATTTCATGATTATCTCTCCACGAGTTAATGCGGCTATTTCCCTTACTTACAGAGATTAAGTCCCATTAATTAGCTTCTCACATACCACCCTACTATATAGCCGCTACCTTTGGAAATACAGACTTAATTATCTGTTCCCCAATTGTGTTTTGGTGCCAGCAATAACGACTTCTTGCCGCCAGCTTTTCCCCTTCCCGGCACTTGCCCGCGGTTGCACCAGTAACCCGGTTTCCCATTTTCTAGCGAGAACCGCCCCTCCCCTGCTAGCCCCTCCAGGGAAAAATCGCCCGGCAAGCAGGTTTAGGACGCGAATCCCTCTATAAATCATTATCACTAGAGGGAAACCCCTCCTGGGCAACTATCACTAAAGTACTAGACGCTCTCGGCTTACAGTTAGAGATCAAATCACCGGTTTCCGCCTAGCTTTTCCGGAGTCTCATTAGCTTCCCTAGAGAAGTATCCACGAGAACAGAAAAGCACTATTCCCTGCATTAGGTAAACCTTTTTTCAAGTGCACCTTATTTAATATTTTCACATGTCACAGCGGTTTATAAGCCCCCCCCCATTGCGGTTTTACAGGGTAACCGCTGCGGTTTTACAACAGGCGCAAGCATCCCTTCACCCTCTCCAGACAAAAACACCCCTCCCCGAGCGACCAAAAAATCTGTTGATCCGCCCCTAAGCTTCGCGCGGGAGGGCGATTTTACATTCGGAGGGCGATAACGCCCCCGCACACCCCCACCCTTCTACATTAAGACCAACACTCCCCATTCGGTTATTACCCCAATAAAAAATCTCTGCCGCCCACCACCCACGTGTTACAATGTCTTATAAAAAGACGGGAGAAAGCGATGGCTAGTACAACTATTACTATCAGACTTGACGGGGAAGAAAAGGCTCTCATCTCTGATTATGCCGCTGCATTCGGAATCTCTGTCTCCGAGTTTATCCGTAGGGTCGCACTAGAACATTTGGAGGACGAGCTAGACTTACAGGCCTGGGAAGAAGCGAAAGCAGAGTTCGAAGCTGACCCCGAAACGATTTCTTCCACCGAGATCGCAAAGAAATATCTTTAGTATGTGGAAGCTGGAGTTTTCTAAGCGCGCCGATAAGCAGTTATCAAAAATGGATCCCGGCGTCAGGCGAGTCATTATCGCCTGGCTACTTAAGAATATTGACGGGTGCCCAGATCCCCGCGCACACGGAAAAGGCTTGAGCGCCAACCTATCTGGAAAGTGGCGTTACCGAGTAGGCAACTATCGCATACTTTGCGATATCAAAGATCAGGAACTAGTAGTAATCGCAATCGAGATTGGGCATAGAAACCAAATTTACCGCTAAGCACCTGGTTCCCAATATGAGAGGAGACCGTTAAATGATATTTTTCTCTGCGACGCCTCGGGGAAAACCTGAACCAGGGATGTCCCCAGCAGCAGTGTGAAAAAGTCCAACTTGCACAATAAAAACCGTTTACCGGTGACAACAAGATCACTGGGGACTAGTTAACACTCCTCATTGAAGATCTTTCGTTGTTCGGTTAAGTAATCTTCGATACTGACCTGCTGTGGGATTTCAGCTTTCGCCAGATGCTCAGGAGCGTTATGAAGTATAAAGTCACGGCTATAGCCAATCAAAGCTTCCATCGACACTTTGTCAATAAGTTCGTTTGATGAAAAGCCCGTAGCTTCTCTTAGATCACTAAGTGCCCGGTAGAGCTGATCCACAACCGCAAAAGTCATATTTTGGTCGGCTATCGCTGTGAAATATGCAGATACAGCAGCTTCAAGTTGTTCATTTAGCTTCTTAACTTTCCGATGTTTTTTCGCTTTAACCGCAAGTACTGTACCGCCTATAACAGCTGCTACTGCGGTGCCCGTGATCACGATCTTATATTGACGAGTGTAGGCAAAAGCCTTATCTAGCTTTGACGGCGAAATCTCCTTGAGGTGCTTGACTATGCGCCCTGCTGGATCTCGTACTACCCCTCCGCGCCGAATTAGACTTCCGTTGGAGAGACCCACTTTAATTTCCGCAGGAATTTCGAAAACTACTTGCTCAATCGGCATCGTCGCCTGCCTTTCTACTAGCTACAGCCTCGGTGCGATAGCTTCAATCCTAGATTACTTTCTTCTACCGCATTAAAGCAGAGGATGGTTCGTTAGGAGTCAGCGCCGCTGTCCCACTCAAAACCCGCGAAAGCGTAACTCGGGAAACCCCCAATTATCGACTGGCATAGCTACCCCAAAATGCCAAGTTCCTTTAAGAAATCCTCCCGGATTACTGCCCCGGGATACACCGGATTTTTCATACCCATTCTCTGTACCCCTACGTGGAGCCGACTATCGGGCTCGAACCGATGACCTGCTGTTTACAAGACAGCTGCTCTACCAACTGAGCTAAGTCGGCCTTAGGAAGCGCTTAAATAAGCACTACCCTAGCGCCTTCAAAAAGACGCCGCCTTTAGTTTGCCATGTCTTTTATCAATGAACAAAACCGCTGCTATTTACCCAGTAGCGCGTCCTCGTCCAAAGTTCCATCATTCTTGTACGGCTTTTCGATCACCTTTCCGTTGGAGGCAAACATCGGGGTGCCCACCCCTTGAGTCTGCTTTCCGGCGGCATCTGCCCATTGCTTTTGCCACTTCTCCAGTAGCGCAGATTGTGTCTCGGCCTTAAAGGAGCTAATAATTTCCTCTTTAACCCCGGCCTTCTTGGCAACTTCTTTGATTTTTTCCAGTGATTTGTTCGGATCCGCCATCAGTGTGGAGTTTCCTTGATCTTTCCAGCCGGCTTCCTCCCCTTTGGCAAACATCACCTTATATCCGGTATCAATCAACGCTTGATGGAAGGCGAGCGCTTTGTCTGGTTGCTGCATAGCTACCAGCATGGAAGCGTCGCCAGCAATCACTGTCCAGGGCAAGGCGTGAGTTACCACCGTATGTAACACCAGATTGGCTTTACCTTCAGTAGCCAAAGCCATAATCTGATCCCCCAACTGATGCTCCAACCCCAGGCAAGACGGGCATCCATAGGAATACCACATCTCAATAGTAGGTACTCCAGATTCGGCTTTATAGACACCCGATTTACCGACCAAGATGCCCTGCGCCGCATTTACTGCTTCCTTACCCGACAGGGCAGCGATTTTTTCTGGGTGCTGACCGGAAAGCACCTCCCCATTAGCTTTTTTATTTCCGCTCTGGGCAACCAGGTATCCGGCGAGGGCGACTGCCGCCACCACCAGCACCGCAACTATCGCGATTATCGCACGTTTACGACTTTGCTTGCGACGCGCGGCTTCCCGCTGCGCCTCTACCTGTTTCCAAACTTTCTGTTGCCGATTTTTTTCATTCTTCGATGAACCTTTGGCCTTAGCGGCCTGCATTTTACCTTTTTTCTGTGCCATTACTATTCCGCTGCTACTTTCCTGCGACTTTCCAGATTTTCTGTTACAAGCATAAACGAGGACGGGCTTAG
>QWCK01003082.1_pt1 | contig 23378 bp, 23 predicted proteins | sample 1972571 | NCBI WGS metagenome assembly QWCK01 (sample SAMN09866710, study PRJNA288562) | Human gut metagenome isolate term2_stool, whole genome shotgun sequencing... | isolation source: gut | host: Homo sapiens | place: USA: California | reverse complement strand
TTGCGGTAGGAGGTTTAAACCAATCCACAGCACCTTGTCTATTGTAGCATTTTGTCCTTGGAGAGGGACTCTAATAACTACTACTTTATAATACGAGGAAGTTATCACCATGAGAACAGCATTGACCATTGCCGGAAGTGATTCCAGCGGAGGCGCCGGTATCCAGGCAGACATCAAGACCATGACCGCCAACGGCGTTTTTGCCCTGTGCGCAGTCACGGCCCTGACCGCCCAGAACACCACCGGCGTGACCGACATTTTTGACTCGACCCCGCATTTTTTGGCGGAGCAGCTCGACGCAGTGTTTACCGACATCTTCCCCGATGCCGTCAAGATCGGCATGGTATCCTCGGCAGAGCTGATCGAAACGATTGCGGCAAAATTGAAGGAATACGGCGCAAAGCACATCGTCGTGGACCCCGTCATGGTCGCAACATCCGGCGCAAAGCTTTTGCGTGACGACGCCGTGACCGCGCTGTGCGAAAAGCTCCTGCCGCTGGCCGAGGTCCTGACGCCGAACATCCCCGAGGCGGAGATCCTCTCCGGCATGACCATTCAAAATGCCGCCGATATGGAGCGGGCCGCACAGACCATCAGCGAAAAGTACGGCTGTGCGGTGCTCTGCAAGGGCGGGCACCAGATCAACGACGCCGACGATCTGCTTTGGCGCGACGGCGCGGGTAAGTGGTTCAAGGGACGCCGCATCGACAACCCCAACACCCACGGCACCGGCTGCACGCTGTCCAGCGCCATTGCGTCGAATCTCGCGAAGGGCTATGACCTTGACACGTCGGTGGAGCGCGCAAAGGCGTACATCTCCGGCGCGCTGGCCGCTATGCTTGACCTCGGCCACGGCTCCGGCCCGATGAACCACATGTTCGCACTGAAGGGGGATTTTGTCGAATGAAAAAGACCTCTACCTTTCAGAACGGCCTGATCTGGTTCGGCGCGGGCGTCTCGCTGGCCGAGATCCTGACCGGCACCGCCTTTGCGCCGCTGGGTATGGCAAAGGGCTTTGCGGCCATTCTGCTCGGGCATATCATCGGCTGCGCCATGATGCTGCTGGCGGGCCTCATCGGCGGGCGCACGGGCCGCAGCGCTATGGAGACCGTAAAAATGAGCTTCGGCCAGAAGGGCGGCCTGCTGTTTGCGTTCCTGAACGTTTTGCAGCTCGTCGGCTGGACGGCCATCATGATCTATGACGGTGCACTGGCCGTCGGCGGCATTTTTGCGATTGGCCGCTGGGTCTGGTGCCTTGTCATCGGTGCGCTGATTATCGTGTGGATCGCCGTCGGCGTGACCGATTTGGGCTGGATCAACAAAATTACGATGGCTGCTTTGTTTATTCTGACGCTGGTGTTGTGCAAGGTCATCTTCTTCTCCGGCAACGCCATGGCCGGCATTGACGGCGAGAGCCTGACCTTCGGTGCGGCGGTGGAGCTGGCCGTGGCGATGCCGCTGTCCTGGCTGCCGCTCATCAGCGACTACACCCGCGACGCCGAGAAGCCGACCCAGGCGACCTGGGTCAGCGTGCTGGTCTACGGCGCGGTATCCTGCTGGATGTACGTCATCGGCATGGGCGCGGCCATCTTTACCGGCGAGTATGACATTGCCATCATCATGGTCAAGGCCGGGCTCGGCATTGCCGCGCTGATCATTCTGGTTTTCTCCACGGTCACGACGACCTTCCTCGATGCGTGGAGCGCGGGCATCTCTGCCGAGAGCCTGTCCGCAAAGCTCAACGGCAAAAAGACCGCCATTGCCGTGACGGTCATCGGCACGGCGGCGGCCATCCTCTTCCCGATGGACGACATAACGGGCTTTCTGTACCTGATCGGCTCGGTGTTCGCGCCGATGATCGCCGTGCAGATCGCAGACCACTTTATTTTGCACCGGGACCGCTTTGCCGTGGCTGCCGATGCGCGCAACCTTGTTATCTGGCTCGTGGGCTTTATCGCCTACCGCCTGCTGATGGGCGTTGACACGCCGGTGGGCTACACGCTGCCCGACATGGTGCTGACCGTGGTGCTGTGCCTGCTGGCCGAAAAAGCAAAACCTACCAAGCAAATGTAACGAGGCGGAGATAACGGCGCCTGCGTAAAAGCGCGAAGGACGCGCTGTAAACAGCAAAATAGCACCCTGTATTTTGCGAAACATGTCCTGTTTTGGAGCACGGGCGGCAGCTATAATGGTAGCATCATCAGCAAGAAAACCCGCTGATGACGACCCTTATCGCTGCCGCTTTTTTTGCGGCCCAATGTGTTCTGAAGGAGGAACAAGAGTATGGGATTCATTATTGCTGCCGCTGTTGCCGCGGCCATCATTGCCTTCTGCTTTCTCTGCTACAAGAAGGCCCCGCCGACCCAGGCCATCGTCGTGACAGGCTTCGGCCTCTCCCGCCCGAAGGTCGTCTGCGGGCGCGGCGTCTTTGTGCTGCCCATTGTGCAGCGCGCAGACCGCCTGAACATGCGCCTGTTGAAAATCGACGTGAAAACGCCGGAAACGGGTGTTAAAACCAAGGAGGGCGTCTCCCTCTGGCTCGACAGCGTCGTCACCGTCCAGGTCTACAGCGAAAACTCCACCGTCTCGGACGAGGAGGTCCGCAACGCCGGATATGACGACATCCGCACGTACATCAATTCCCGCCAGCAGTCCGCGATCTCGAACTTCCTCGGCATGGACGAGGCGCACATCAATGAAAAGATCAACGATGTGCTGCAGGGCAACCTGCGTGAGATCGTGTCCGAGATGACCGTGGACCAGATCCTGACAAACCGCAAGCAGATGGCCGTCAGCGTCGTGGAGAACGCACGCCCCGACCTGGCCAAGATGGGCTTGGAGGTCGTGACCTTCAACGTGCAGGACGTCAAGGACGCCGTGGACGCCATGGGCCACAACCACGGCGTTATTGAAGCCATCGGCGTCGAGCAGGAGGAGCTTGTGAAAAAGCGTGCCTCCATCGCTAAGGCCGAGGCCGAGCGTGACGTCTCCTGCGCGAAGGCTGCCGCCGCCATGGCCGCGAACGAGAAGGAGATCGAGGCCCAGACCGCCATTGCCCAGCGCAACAACGAGCTGGAGCTGGCAAAGTCCAAGCTGAAGGCCGAGGCTGACAAGGCCGCCGCCGACGCGAACGCCGCCGGTATGATCCAGACGAACCTGCGCGCCAAGGAGGTCAAGGAGTCCGAGGCCGATGCCGAGATCGCCCGCCAGAAGAAGATGGTCGACCTGGCCGCCCAGGAGGCCGAGGTCCAGCAGCGCAAGCTGGATGCCGAGGTCCGCAAGCAGGCTGACGCCGAGCTGTACCGCCGCCAGAAGGAGGCCGAGGCCCAGAAGTATGAGGCCGAGCGTGCCGCCGAGGCCGCGAAATTTGCCAAGCAGCAGGAGGCCGAGGGCATCGCGCTGGTCGGCAAGGCCGAGGCGGAGGCCATCCGCCAGAAGGGCCTGGCAGAGGCCGAGGCGATGAAGCAGAAGGCCGAAGCCTACAAGCAGTACAACGACGCCGCTGTGGCCGAAATGATGATCAAGGTCCTGCCTGAAATTGCCAGGAGCGTCGCGCAGCCCCTGTCCAGCATCGACAAGGTGTCCATCATCGGCGGCGATGCGTCCGGCGTGTCGGGTGTCTCCGGCAATGTGCCGGTGCTGATGGCCCAGACGATGGAGGCCATGAAGGAGGCCACCGGCATCGACATGCGCGACATTGTCCGCGCCAACAGCATCGAGGCCAAGACGGACCGGAACATTACGATCAAGACCGAGGGCGAGGAATAAAATGGAAGCAGAGCGGTAGGGGCCGCACACGTGCGGCCCGCAGCTTACCAAAAGGCGCTTGTATTCCTTACACAGCCGGGCCGGGCATGCCCGGCCCCTACTGAGCAATAAAAGAAAGAAACGGGATGTCACTTTTGCGGGCATCCCGTTTCTTTCTTTTTCTCTCACAGCTCCGGCAGTTCCTCCCACACAGGCAGGCGGTGCAAAGCGCGGACAATGTTGCACTGCTCTAACAGCGTGCCGTCGCCGTCGCACATCGTAGCGTACCACAGCGGGCTGCGCAGGGTGTGTGTGTCGGGGTCAAACAGGTGCTCGGGACCGCTGGCGTACTGGAAATGCAGGTGGCTTAAAAGCCCGCCCTGCAGCCGAGCCGCGCGGGGCGGCATCGGCTCCATTGCCAGCAGGCAGCGGAACGGCCAGTCGGCGGGGACGTCCTCGGCGACGAAAAGGGCGTTCTCCTTGCCCTCAAGCCCGCGCTCCAAAACGTGGTCCAGATGATAGACCGCCCGGCCGAGGGTGTTCCCGTCGGCGTCCGTCCACGCGATGCAGAGCTTGCCGCCGTCGGCGGGGGTGATAGTCCAGCCGCCCAGCGTGTGCGGGTTGCCGATGCTCGTCGTCACGCAGGCCGTCTGCCAGAACTGCTTCGCGCCACTTTTAAACATCGGCAGCGCAGCAGCGGCGGCCTCGGCCTCCTGCCAGGCAAGCTGCAAATACGGGTCAGTGCTGGTGATATAGCTCTCAAAATTCTGCCAGCGGCCCAGCCAGTCGTTCGGGTGAAATTCCATGGGGGTCACACTCCTTCCGTATCGTCCCAGCGTATGACGCGGTCACACCAGTTGGCGGCCAGCTCCTCATCGTGGGTGATGACAAGCAGGGTCTTGCCCTGCGCCTTCCATTCCTGCAAAAGCTGCCCGACCTGCTGCATACTGCCCAGGTCAAGGCCGCTCGTCGGCTCGTCCAGTAAGATCAGCGGCTTGTCGGACAGCATGGCCGCCGCTACGACGACCCGCTGCTTCTGCCCGCCGGAAAGGCTCATCGGGTGGCGGTCCGCCAGACCGTCCAGCCCCAGCGCCTGCAAAACGGTGTCGCACCGCTCCGGGTGGGCTGCGCCGAGCAGCACCTCCTCCCGCACGCTGTCGCTGAACAGCTGATAGTTCACATCCTGCATGACAAGGAAGCTGCTCCTGAGCCGCTCCTTTGCGTTGGCGGGTCTGCCGTTCCGGCAGATTTTGCCGCTGACCGGCTCCAGCAGGCCGCAGAGCGTGCGGGCCATCGTCGATTTGCCGATGCCGTTGCGCCCCATCAGGCCGACGATCTCACCGGCGGCAAAGCTCATATCGGGCAGGGTGCGCAGCGGGTGCTTTTTGTCGCAGCCCAGCGTGACGCCCTCCAGCGTGAGCACCGGCGTACCGGGGCATCGGGCGCTCTGCTTTGCGCGGATTCCGGCGCGGCAGTCGTCCAGCGTGCGGGCGCGCAGACCGTACCCGGCCAATGTGTCCGCAGGCAGCGCGGCAAACTCCGCGGCGGACCACTGCGCGGCCAGGCGGCCCGCCGCAAAGAAGAAATACCTGTCCGCCAGATCGGTGATCCAGGCAAGGCGGTGCTCCGCCAGCACAACGGTCATGCCCTGCCGCTTCATCACGGCGATCATATCGTGCAGCTGCGCGATGGCGGCGGCGTCCAGGTTGCTCGTCGGCTCGTCCAGCACCAACAGCCGCGGGCCGAGCATACAGGCCGCTGCGAACGCGACGCGCTGCTTTTCCCCGCCCGACAGCTTGAAAACGCTGCGGTCCATCAGCGGGCCGAGCTGGAACTGTTCGACGACCTCGTCCACGCGGCGGCGGATGGCCTGCGGCTCCATGCCAGCGTTCTCACAGGGGAAGGCCAGCTCCGCCGTCGTGTCCACGTTGAAATACTGGGTCTTGGGGTTCTGGAACACGCTGCCGACCTGCGGCACATAGGCTTCGATGGCGGCCTCGCCCGCGGCCAGCCCCGCCGCCGTGCAGCGGCCTGTCAGGGTGCCGGGATAAAATTCCGGGGAAAGGCCGTTCAGCAGATGGGTGAACGTCGTCTTGCCGCAGCCGCTCCGGCCACAGAGGACGACGCATTCCCCGGGCTGCACCGTCAGCGCGACGTCCTGCAGGGCGGGGGAGGGGGCACTTTGATAGGTAAAGCTTGCGTTTTCGGCTTCGATCACAGCAGCGTCACCACCTTCCAGAGCAGGGGCAGCGTGCAGAGCGCGGGATAGAGGAAATCCCACGCGGTCAGCCGCAGCTCGGTCATGCAGGTATGCCGCCCCGGCAGGCCGATGCCCTTGGTCAGCGCGGCGGCGGAAAGATCCTGCGCCACATTGTTGCTGTTCATCAAAAGCGGCATCAGGATGTATTCCAGCGACTGCACGGGATGGCGCAGCAGCGCACCGCGGCCCGCGGCAATGCCCCGCAGGGCCATGGCCGCGCGGATGTGGCGGTAATCCTCGCCCACGGTGGGAAAGAACCGCACGACGACGGCACAGGGGATGATGATGCTCTCCGGCAGGTGCATCCGGCGCAGCGCGGCGGTCAGCTCCCCGACTGTCGTCGTTGAAAACGCATAGGCGCCGGTGATGATGCAGGGCAGCATCATCCGCACGCCGACCGAGACGAGGGAGAGCAGGTTCAACAGCACGCTCTCTCCGGCGCGGGGCACGACAAAGAGGTCCACGGCCAGCAGACCAAAGTACAGCACCGACAGCCGTACCCCCGCGCGGGCCTTGCCCGACAGGAAGAACAGCAGCAGGCACAGCGCCGTGGCAGCGGCCTCCGCCCCGGTGCCGACGTGAAAGAGAAGCATCAGGTTGGCAAGCAGCAGCAGATAGAGCTTGGCGCGCGGGTCCATGCGGAAGGTCATGCAACGATCCCCGCCTTTTCAAAGTGCTTCTTCAGCATCTTCTGGCCGAAGAAGCCGCCCACAAGGGCGCAAATCAAAATTGCCAGCATGCTGACCACAAAGCTGCCGCTGTTGATGGGTGCAAACAGCGTGTCGATGTAGGCGGCGTCCTTGCCGCGGGCCGTCAGGTTGGCTATGTAGGCGGATTTCATGAACCACAGCGGCAAAATCGGGCCGGTCAGGCCATAGGAAAACACGACGTAACTGGCCAGCAGCAGCTTTTTGCTGCGGTATTTGCCCGCAGCGGCCACCAGGTCTGCCGCGACGCCGCAGATGATGTTGGCCGCGAACGACAGCACAAAATGGCCGGAGACGAAGAAGAACAGGCCCATCACAAGGCCCATGATCGTGATGCCGCCGAATTTTTGCAGCTTGGCGGCCAGCAGCATATAGACGCTGCCGGAGATCAGCGCGGCCACGGCGGGCAGCAGAATGTTGCCTACGCCCGGCAGCAGTGCACAGGCGAAGGTCGCCACGGTGACAAGCACAAAGTACAGCGCGGTAAAGACGCCGACAGAGATCAGATCGGGCACGGTCAGCTTGTTGGACTTCTGGTTCATGGGGATTCCTCCTGACTTATGTTAGCTTATTCTAACTCATACAGCATAAAAAGCACCATGCCTGTACATGGTGTTCACAGCAGAGGTTAGTTTAGCATAACCGACATGCCTTTGTCAACTGCCGGTATTTGCAAGCGGTGTGGAGGGTGTGCTATAATAAGATGGAAATTTACTGCAAGGGGAGGGGCAGCCATGCTGCATCTGTACTGGGGCGACGGCAAGGGCAAGACTACCGCCGCCATGGGGTTGGCGCTGCGGGCGCTGGGCCATGGCCGCAGGGTGGTCATCCTGCAATTTTTAAAAGACGGCTCCAGCGGCGAAATTGAAATGCTGCGCCGCTGCGGGGCAGCCGTCTACGCCTGCCCTAACGCGAAATTCACCTGGCTTATGACCGACGCAGAGCGCGCCGAGGCACGCCGGACGAACACCCGGACGTTACAGACGATTTTACAGGGCAGCTTTGACATGCTGGTGCTGGACGAAGCCTGTGCCGCCTGCAAAAATGACCTTGTGGAGGAAGCTCTGCTGCGGGAGGCCGCCGCCCGCGCCGAACAGGGGGCAGAGGTCGTGCTGACCGGGCGTGAGCCCGCCGCCTGGATGAAGGACGCCGCCGACTACTCCACCGAGCTGCGCGCCGTCAAGCACCCCTACACCCGGGGCATCGCCGCGCGCGAAGGCGTTGAATACTGATACATACGGAAAAGGCCCCGCCGCTCCCTCACCATGAGAGCGGCGGGGCTTTCCCGTCCAAAAGAAAATTATAGAAGCAAACAGAGGATGGCGTTTTTAAGCGGTCTCCTGCATTTTGGCCGTCAGCCTGCGGGCGGCAAAAACCAGCGCCACAGCGGTCTGCTTTTTGTCATTCCGTCAGCACAACTGCCACGTCGTTGACGTTTGTGCCGGTGGGGCCGGTCATGATCAGACCGCCAACGGCCTGTAAGGCGTGGTAGGCGTCGTTGTCGGCCAGCGCATTGGGCACGTTCAGGCCCGCCGCAGTGAGGGCGGCTAAGGCTTCGCCGTCCGCGTAGCCGCCCGCGGCATCGGTGGGGCCGTCGGTGCCGTCGCTGCCCACCGAGAAAACACAGCACCCGCGCAGCCCGGCCAGCGCCGGGGCTGCGGCTAAGGCAAGCTCCTGATTGCGCCCGCCCAGCCCATGGCCGGTCAGATGCACAACGGTCTCGCCGCCCGCGATAAAGGCCCGCCTGCGGCCCTGCCCTGCGTGGGTGCGGGCAATGCTTCCCAGAAGGCTGCCGGCCTCCCGGGCCTCACAGCAAAGGCAGTCTGTCAGCAAAATCGGCTCGTACCCTTCGGCGCGGCAGGCGTCCGCAGCGGCACGGCACAGCTCCCGCACGCTGCCGGTGATTTTTGTGGTCACGTTGGGCAGCGTTTTGGGCGTTTCCTGCTGCAGCAGGGCCGCAGTAGCAGGGGAGAGCGCCAGCCGGTATTTTTCCGCAATGGCAGCAGCCTGCGCGCAGGTCGAGCTGTCCGGGCAGGCCGGGCCGCTGGCGATCATATCGAGCGGGTCGCCGAGAATGTCGCTGAGCACCACGCTGTACACCGCGGCGGGCGCACAGGCCAGCGCGAACCGCCCGCCCTTGACGGCAGACAGCCGCTTGCGGATCGTGTTGATCTCAACAATATCCGCACCGCAGGCCAAAAGCGCCTGTGTGATGGCCTGCAGCTCCTCAGCGGGCAGCAGCGGTTTTTCAAACAGCGCGCTGCCGCCGCCGGAGAGCAGAAACAGCACGGTGTCGTCCGCCCGCAGACCGCTGACAAGCGTCAGCGCCTGCTGGGTGGCCGCAAAGCTGTTGTCGTCGGGCACCGGATGCCCTGCCTCGCAGCAGGTCACGCCGGGCAGCGGCCCCCTGACGTGGCCGTATTTGGTAATGACGATCCCGCCGTCCACACAGCCCAGCACGGCCAGCGCCGCGTGGGCCATCTGCCACGCGGCCTTGCCCGCCGCCACGAGAAATACACGCCCCTGCGGGTGAAAATGCTCCAAAGCGCGGCGCACCGCCTCATCCGGCAAAACGGACCGGATGGCCGCTGTCCAAATCGATTCTGCGCGTTGGCGCAAGAGCTGCTCCATTGTGTTGCTCCTTTCCTTTCGTAAAAGCAGGGGACAGCCGCCCGGCCCACTGCGGTTTGTCGCACCGGGCGCTGTCAGGATATGCTCTGAGGCAACACCGCATAATTCCCGCCTTACGGCTTAAGCACCGCTCCGGCGGCTGCGGTACGGCATCTGCGTTGCCAAAATGCTCAATAATACACAAAGTATTATCTGCGCTTTTGGCTTAGCAGCTGCCGCACCTCGCTCGCCGTATCGGCACTTAGAATTATGCGGTATTGCCCTGAATATTCTCTTATCCGCAGAGCATGACTTTGGCGGTGAAGGTGCCGTTCTGATGGGTAAAGGTACTGGTGCCGCCGGTTTTCTCCGCAATATGAGTGACGGACTGGATACCGATCCCGTTTTCTCTCCGCTTGGAGGAGCGGAAAACACCGTTCTTTTCGTTGATCTCGCCGTCAAACGCATTTTCAACCTCGATCAGCAGAATCCGGTCGGCGTGAACACAAGCGGTCAATTCGATCTGCCGTCTGCCCGGTGCGGTGCGAAGGCTTGCCTCCAGCGCATTTTCCAGCAGGTTGGAAAGCACGAGACACATATCCATCTCGTCAACCGGCAGTGTCTCCGGCAGGTCGAGTCTGGCGCGGAAGGGGATCTCATCGCGCTTTGCCATGGCGCAGTAATAGCCGACAACACTGTCAGCCGCACGGTTTTCACAGAAGCACATATCAAGATTCGGGATGCGGGAGACGGTTTTTGCAAGGTAGCTTTTCAGGTTCTCCAGGTCACCTGCCTCGGCCAGCGCAGAAATTTGATTGAATTGGTGGCGCATATCGTGCCGTGCCTGCCGCGCTTCCTCGATGGCGGTCCTGAGGTTTTCATAGCGCTGCTGCTGCATCGAAAGAAACTGGTTTTCCTGCTGCAGCTTCGCATTGCGGTTGAGACTGGTTGCCATCAGCAGGAAAACCGCATTGAAGCAAAACATAAAGACCAGAAGCGCACTGCTCAGCACAATATAGCCCTGCAGCACGCGGCCTGTCTGGAGCGTTGACTGATAGCGCGGGATCATGAAAAGGTTCAAAAGGATGAACGCCAGCGGCAGGACCCAGAACACATACCAGGTCTGCGCAAAATTGTCGTCCTCGACCATCGCACGCACCGTATGTGTCGCAGGATAATACGCGGCCAGCACGATGACCCAGCAAACGGCGTTATAGAACACGCAGGCGCCCAGGCAGAGCCACGGTCCGTCCGGCGGCAGCTGCAGATTCCGGATGATCGCGGCGCTGACGGCACGGGACAGGCTGTTCACGCACGCGAACACCGCGCAGACGGACAGCGCAATCGTGCCGGATTTCCAGAGGGATATGGTAAGCGTTCTGGTATACAGGCAGATCGCAGCCAGCGCGACCCCCGCAAGGGCAAAGACCGTGGAAGCATGAAGCCGATAGCAGGCAAGCCCGCTGCCGATGCACAGGCACGCCATCAAGGGAAAAAGCCAGGCGGCCAGCCTTCCGGGGGACTGCTTCAGATAGGTTTTTACAGGGAAATATCCAAGCAAAAGGCCGGGGAGAACGACGAGAAGCTCCAAAATCGGACGCAGAATATCCTTCATTTCATACGCTCCCTTCGCAGCAGAAATTCCATAAACGCCTGCCGGGCAGGCTTTAAAAGCTCCTGACTTACATAGACGCTGCTGCCGTCTGTCATGCAGAAGGCACCGTCCCGAAAATCTGCGGCGTGCTCTAAATTGACGATCATGCCTCTGCCGCAGACGAAAAAGCGGGGATCTTTTTTCAGAGGCTCGGTGAACACCTTAAAGCTCTGGCGGGTGACCAGCGTTTTCCGGGCAGTCGTGCGGATGTTGATCAGATGTGCAAAATGCTCTGCCGAGATAATATCCCGGTAGCAAAGACGGACATCGCTGCCGCTGACCTTCACCGTCAGGACCGGCTCGGGGCGGGGGAGTCTTGCAAGCATCTCGGCAAGCAGGGCGGAAAGCTCCTCCTCGGAAAAGGGCTTCACGAGATAGTGGAGCGCACGGACCTGAAAGCCCTCCAGCGCGTGGTCGGTTGAGGTAGTGGTAAAAACCAGAAGGCAGTCTGCGTCCGTTTTGCGCAGCTCCTTTGCAGCGTCCATGCCGCTCATCCCGTGCATGTAAATATCCAGAAACGCGGCGGTAAAGCGCTGCTCTTTTTCTGCGGCGAGAAAGCTCTCGCCGCTTTCAAATTCCAATAGCTCCGCCTCGGCGCCGCGCAGGCGCAGCTGCCGCGCAAGGCGCGTTTTCAGCTGCGCGCGCTCGGTCTCAAGATCATCCACAATTGCTATTCTCATGCCGGACTGGCTCCTTCCGGAAAGTTTCTATTTAGATTATAGCACAACTTTCCGACTCCGGCACGGCGGAAAAACCCGATTTCGTGCCGGAATTGGGGCTTTCGTGCCAAAAGGCTTGAAAAGCCTGCACCGTTCCGTATACTGAAAGCAGAAACAGTCAACGACGGCAGAAAGGGGGCGGAGCGCTATGTACCACATTGCCGTGCTGACAAAGAGCGAAACGCAGGAGACCTTTTACAGAGAACAGCTTTCACGGTTCTGCGCAGAGCGCGGTCTGTTTCCCAGGGTGGACTGCTACCGCGGGCAGGAGGTATTCTTTGAGGTCGCGCGCAAAAATGCGCCGACCAACGCTGTAATTTCCCTTCCGGGCGTGGATGGGCTGAATGCAGTGGAGCACCTGCGGGCGCTTTTCCCGGAAACGCGCATTATATGGTGCAGCGAGCTGGATTTTTCCCTGCATGCGTTCCGGCTGCGCGTAGACTACTTTCTGCTGGAGCCGATAACGGAAGAAGCATTCCGGCATGGGCTTTATGTATGGGTAGAGGAAAAACAACCGTCTGTTTCGCCCCGAGCGGATCACAACCAACACAGCAAGGAGGATCACCGATGAAAAAGAGAAACCCGATTTATACTGCAGGCAGCTTCCTGCTGGCAGGAGCATTGACCCTGTCAATGGCAGCCTGCAGCGCAGCACAGGCACCGGCGGAGGCCACGCAGACGCCTTCCGCCACAGCAACACCGGCTGCCACAGCCGCACCTGCCGAGGAAACGGCCCCTTCCACGCCGGTATCCGGCGCACTCCCCGTGAAGGCCTTGCAGCCCAAGCAGGTCGAGGAAAACCCCTACATGGCAAAGAGTGATGCGAACATCCATCACGACGGCTATAACACCGATTCAACCGACGAGATCCTGCCGCTCGGCATCTATCCGGAGATCCATGTCTCCTATGAGACGACAAACCCGAATGCGTCTCCCGCCATTTACTTTGACAGCTACGGCCATGCAGTCGTTCCGCTGCTCGGCGGCATCGCCATCCGCGATCTGAATGCGGAGGAGACAAAGACGCTCGGTTATTTTTCCCCGAAGCAGCATGACGGCGGCAGCTACCTGATCCAAAGCTCCTACACCTTCCTGGACGCTGAAAACCGCATCGTCTGCCCGACCAGCAACAACCATGTACTGATGCTCCGCGCAACGGACGAGGAGGGCAATGTCCTTCCCGAGTTTGAAAAGGTGCTTGACATCGACATCAAGGCGGCGGCAGAGGCCGCGCTCGGCAAGGAGCTGACGCAGAATCTTCTTTCCGTGGTATTTGACTACGACGGGAACCTCTGGTTCGCCACCGGCGGCTTCCGCATCTATCCCGAGCGCCAGCAGCAGGGCGTTCTCGGCTATATCGCCCACTCGGCAATCGAAGCGATCCTCAACGGTGAGCAGACCGACCTGTCGAAGGCGGTTTTCGTCTACGAGCTGACGCCCGGCGAGGGCGCGGAGAACGGCATTGCCGCCTCCAAGGACGGCGCGGTCATTCTGACCAATAAGAATTGCTATCTGCTGCGCGCCAACAACGGTGTCGAGGCTGTCTGGTGTACGCCGTATGAGAGCGTCGGCGCGAAGGTCAGCGGTGAAGGCGACAAGACCACCGGCGGCGGTCTTGCGTGGGGCGGCGGCTGCTCGCCGACGCTGACGCCGAACCTTGTGATGTTCACCGACAATGCAGACCCCGTGAATCTTCTTGCGCTCGACATGAAAACCGGTGAGGTCGTGGCAAAAACGCCGGTGCTCGATGATCTGCCCGATGGCTATCAGGTGGCAATCGAGAACTCTGCCATCGTCTACGATGACGGCGCGGGCACGGTCAGCACGATTGTCTGCAACTGGTTCGGCGCGGGCAACGCAGGCCTTGCCGACCCCAACAACGATTCTTCGATCCAGAGCTACGCCAACATTTATGACCAGAACTGGCTGATGAAGGGCAATGCCATGATCGCCCCCGGCGTCGAGCGCGTGGACACCGTGAAAACCGACAGCGGCTACGAGATGAAGAGCATCTGGACCCGAAACGATCTGAGCGACACCGCGATCATGAAGCTCTCCACCGCAACGGGCTATATCTACGGCTATGTGCAGGATCTGACCACGGGTATGTGGCAGTACATCATTCTCGACTTTGAAACCGGCGAGACTGTCTTTACGATGGATGTTTCCAACAAGTACGGCTACAATAATATGGCCATCGGCATGTACACCGGCAACAGCGGAAATGCACTCTACTGCCCCACCGGCTATCTGGAGCTGCTCCGCCTGCAGGACCGCTTTGTCTACCTGCCCGAGCTTCCGTACCGCGAGGTCGATCTCGATCAGGCGGCAAGAAATGTGCTTGCGCAGGAACAGTTTGCACAGGACGGCGGCGAAGGTACGGTTGCAAGCTGGCGCAATACCGCAACCATCCGCAATGTGCACCCCAATACCACGGTGGCCTTCCGCATGAACAACCTGTCCGGCAGCGCCTCCGATTTGACGCTCTACGCCTATGGTGCAGACGGCAAGCTGGTAAAGGTTGCCCCCGAGCTGTGGTCGATCACGGACGAGACCGGCGCGGCTGCGACCGAGCTGACGGACGGCGTACTCTATGAGCTGCGCGTGACCGTCGCCGACGGCGGCGATTTCGACCTGAGCGAGACGGAAAAGGAAATCAAGCTGTCCGTTGTGCTTGGAAAATAAGTGGGTTTTGAAAGACTGCTGCACATTCCTCCCAAAAAGACCGAAGTAAAAGCTATAAAATGCTTGGAGGTTCACACCGTCAAGCAGACAGAAAAACAGTATTCGTTTATCGTTCGCCGTTTCCACAAGGAAACGGCGAATTTTTCGTGCAAAGACGAAACAGCCAATGCACGATCCTCTCCGAAGCATCGGGTGCAATGCAATCTTAACGCAATCTTAATATTTCGGCAGAAAAGCTTAACACCATCTTTAAACGGGCGGCGCTATACTGTATTGTACGAAAATTTTGCTGGAGTGTGATTTCTCTTGCCATTTCATCGGCGTTTAGCCTGTAAGCTCAATTACTTTCAGTCCATAATTCTGATGTTTGCAGCGGTTATCCTTATCGGGGCGGCACTTCTGATGCTGCCGATTTCTGCGCAGGAGCGCACCGTCACCCCTTTCCATGAGGCATTATTCACAGCAACCTCCGCCGTCTGTGTCACAGGGCTGGTTGTGCGGGATACAGCTTCTCACTGGTCAGCGTTCGGTCAGGCCGTGTTGATGGTGCTGATCCAAATCGGCGGCTTGGGTGTGATCACAGTCGGCGCGTCTTTCTCGCTTTTATCAGGCCGGCGCATTTCCCTGTCCCAGCGCGGGCGGATGCAGGAGGCCATGTCTGCTCCAAAAGTCGGCGGCATTGTGCGGCTGACAGGCTTTGTGATCCGTACCTCTTTGATGATAGAAGGAATCGGCGCGCTTTGTATGCTCCCGGTTTTCTGCCGGGATTTCGGCGTTTCCGGGATATGGAAAGCCGTTTTTCATTCCGTCTCCGCTTTCTGCAATGCTGGCTTTGATTTAATGGGTACCCCCGACATGCCTTTTGTCTCGCTGACCGCATATCGCGCAGACCCGGTTATCAACCTGACGATTTCCGCCCTGATCGTTGTGGGCGGCATCGGCTTTCTGACATGGGATGACGTGCGGACCAATCGGCTTTGCTTTCATCGCTATCGGCTGCAGAGCAAAGTGATTCTGGCGGCAACAGCGCTCTTAATTTTGCTGCCAACGCTGTATTTTTTCTGCTTTGAATTCAAAGGCAGCACACTGCGGGAGCGGCTGCTGCTCTCGCTGTTCCAGTCCGTAACACCCCGAACAGCGGGATTCAATACGGCAGACTATACGTCACTGTCCAGCAGCGGGCGCGGCCTTACCATTCTGCTGATGTTCATCGGCGGTTCATCGGGTTCTACGGCGGGCGGCATCAAGACAACAACGGCGGCAGTGCTTGTCGCCAATGCGTTTGCTGTATTCCGCAGGCAGAAAAGCCCCGAAATGTTCGGGCGGCGGATGGAAGAAAAAGCGGTCCATGATGCCGCAGCTATTTTTACACTGTATCTCGTTCTTTCGCTGACGGGAGCGTTTGTCATCAGCACGGTGGAGACGCTGCCGCTGTCCGAATGTCTGTTTGAAACGACCTCGGCCATTGCTACCGTAGGGCTGTCTCTGGGGTTGACACCGCATCTTGGAATCGTCTCACAGGGGATTTTAATTTTCTTGATGTTCATTGGGCGCGTCGGCGGACTAACTATGATTTATGCAGCGCTCTCCGGCAGCAAAAGCAGCGTTGCACGGCTGCCGCAGGAACGCATCACCGTAGGATAAAGAAAGGTACATACCATGAAATCTATTTTACTGATCGGGTTGGGTCGATTTGGCCGCCACATCGCAGAGGAGCTGAACAAGCTCGGCCATGAGGTCATGGCGGTGGACGAAAACGAAGCCCGCGTCAACGCCGTTCTGAGCATTGTGACCAACGCCCAAATCGGCGACAGCACCAACGCGGAATTCTTGGAGGCGTTGGGCGTCCGCAATTTTGATGTCTGTATTGTGGCGATCAGCGGAAATTTTCAGAGCTCACTCGAAACCACTTCCCTGCTGAAGGAGCTGGGCGCAAAAATGGTCGTCTCCCGTGCGGAACGGGATGTGCAGGCTAAATTTCTGCTGCGCAACGGTGCGGATGAGGTGCTTTACCCGGAAAAGCAGCTGGCCAAGTGGGCGGCCATCCGCTACGGGTCCGACCATGTGCTGGATTATATCGAGCTGGACCACGACCACGCCATTCTGGAAGTATCTGTGCCGTCCGCGTGGATCGGAAAGACCGTTGGCGACATCAATATCCGCAAGAAATACAGCATCAACATTCTGGGCATCAAGCGCAACGGGATTGCCGACGTCAACATTGACTCGGACACGGTTCTGCCCGGTGACGGCACATTGCTGGTGCTGGGCGAGGGCAAGGCCCTGAGCCGGTGCTTTCATATCTGATCGTTTGCAAGGGAAGTGGTTCATTTGAGAACGGCACTGCTGATTTTGCTGTTTCTGGCCGCAGGACTTTTTCTTGTTTTTATTGGTGTCCAATGTGATGCGTTCTGGCGCAGCGTTCGCCGCGCACAATTTGAGCGGCGTGAAGGCTTCCGGCGCTGGTAATGCCGCCCGAAATATGGTATGATACCCTTCAGAAGGGAGGATTTGCTGTGAATATTAAAAAGCCATCTCCCGATACAATGAAAGAGCAGGCCGTCCGACAGGCAAAGGATCTTTTGATCACGGTGCTGATTCTGACCGCTGCAACCGGCATCGGCAATATTTTCTGGTATTTCTCTTTTACCAAAAATATCATATCGGTGTATATCCTGGGGACATTGCTGACCTCGCTTTTTACCAAAAGCTATTTCTACGGCTTTTTAAGCTCGTTTTCCAGCGTGCTTCTTTTCAATTTTTGCTTTACAGAGCCCCGCCTGACGCTGCACGCATACGAGCGCGGCTACCCTGTCACCTTTGCCATTATGCTGATCGTTTCCATCATTACGGTCACATTGGCGATTCAGAATATCCGCAATGCCGAGGAGAAAGAGCGCGCTGCCGTCCGCGCCAAGAATGAACAGCTGCGCGCCGATTTGCTGCGCACGATTTCCCACGACCTGCGTACCCCGCTGACATCCATTTCCGGCAATGCCTCCAACCTCATCAGCAACTATGAGAAGATGGACGACCCCACCCGCAAGCAAACGTTTCTGGACATCTACGACGACTCTATGTGGCTCATCAATCTGGTGGAGAACATTCTTTCCATCTCCCGCATTGAGGATGGGCGGATGAATCTGTCCATCTCTACCGAGTTAGTAAGTGAAGTGTTTGAAGAAGCCCTGCGCCATACCAACCGGCACAGCAGGCAGCACACGATTACTGTACAGATGGACGATGATCTGCTGCTGGCGCACATGGATGCCAAGCTGGTTGTGCAGGTCCTGATCAATCTGGTGGATAATGCCATCAAATACACGCCTGCCGGGTCGCACATTGTCCTTTCCGCTGCGGCGCAGGGGGAAAGCGCCGTAATTCGGGTAAGCGATGACGGCCCCGGTATTCCCGACGAAGCAAAAGAAAAGGTCTTTGAAATGTTCTCCACCGGGGAAAAACGCATTTCGGACAGCCGCCGCAGCCTTGGGCTGGGACTGGCCTTATGCCGCACGATCATCGCAGCCCACGGCGGCACCATTACACTGTCCGACAATAAGCCGCACGGCTGCATCTTTACTTTTACACTGCCCCTTGGGGAGGTTTCTTTGCATGAATAAACCCTTGATTCTGGTTGTGGAGGACGATGCGCCTATCCGCAACCTGATTACCACGACACTGAAAACGCAGGATTACAAGTACATTGCGGCGGCTACTGCGTCCGAAGCACTCCAACAGGCAACGATCCATGCACCGGATGTGATGCTGTTGGATCTTGGTCTGCCTGATCTGGACGGTATCGAGGTGATTCGCCGTATTCGCAGTTGGTCTGCGATGCCCATCATCGTTATCAGTGCCCGCAGCGAGGACAGCGATAAAATCGAAGCCTTGGACAGCGGCGCCGACGACTACCTGACGAAACCGTTCTCGGTAGAGGAGCTGCTGGCGCGGCTGCGGGTAACGTTCCGCCGCATCTCGATGCTGCAAAACGCCGCCGGTTGTTCGGTTTTTACCAACGGTGATCTGCAAATTGATTTTGCGGCTGGCTGTGCCACCTTGAAAGGGCAGGAACTGCACCTGACGCCCATCGAGTACAGGCTGCTCTGCGTCATGGCCAAGAATTGCGGCAAAGTGCTGACCCATACTTATATCACCCACGAAGTCTGGGGCAGTTCCTGGGACAATGATGTGGCCTCGCTGCGTGTTTTTATGGCTACGCTGCGCAAAAAGCTGGAATCTGAGCCGGATTCGCCGCAGTATATCCAGACGCATATCGGCATTGGATACAGGATGCTGAAGGTGTAAAGAGATTTAGCCGAAAGAGGTATAATAAAAACTCGCAAAATTGCGGAAAGGTATGTGGCCCCCTGTCCTTCGCTAAACTTTGATTTAGCGAAGTTGTGTAAAAATTCCGCGTTTAAAGCTGTGCAAGACCTGCCGGGTGCCATTCGTCCCGGATGCCGATGTCGGCACAGACGATCTCACCGCAGAAGGGTGCGGAGCTCGGAGCTGTGTGAAGGGGCTTGCAGCTGTCAAACGTCACGGTCAGGTCTGCGCGGACGGCTCCCTCGGCGGCCTCACCCGTATCGGTGTTGATGCCGCTGGGCAGATCGACGGCCAGCACGAATGCGCCGCTTTCCCGCTGACGATTCATCAGCGCACAGGCAGCCAGCCCGGCCGGGCGAAGGCTGCCGTGAAACCCGGTGCCATACAAAGCATCCACGACGGCGTCAAAGGGCTGTACTGCCAGCGCTGCCGCATCGCGGCATTTGGTGACCGGCAGGTCTGCCAGGCGTGCATAGTTCGTCATGGCATCAGGCGTTTTAGGGTCGCCCTCGGCCAGCAGGACGGCCACGCGCCAGCCATCTTGGGCGGCGGCGCGGGCCATCACAAGGCCGTCTCCGCCGTTGTTGCCCTTGCCGCAGACGATGAGCAACGTCCCGCCCAGCGGAAGTCGCGCCCGCAGCTGGGTGTAGGCGGCCAGCCCGGCGTTTTCCATCATTTGCAGATAGGGCAGGCCGTGGGCGTTGCCTGCACGCTCGATCTCCTTCATCTGCGCAGCGGTCACAATGCGGTGTTTCATAATTTGTGCCTTCCTTCTAATAGAGGTGCGCCCCAACTCCTCAGCGCACTTTTTTGACAGCCGTCCTTTACAGCGCTGTGCCCGTTTTGGGCACAAAAAAGCGGGTCATGTCGGCCTGCTCCAGCGCCAGCAGCTTTACCTTTCTATCAATGCCTCCGGCATATCCGGTCAGGCTGCCGCCGGTACCGACCACGCGATGGCACGGAATGATAATAGAAATTTTGTTATGCCCGACAGCGCCGCCCACGGCCTGCGCAGACATCCGGGGCCTTCCCTGCTTTTCCGCAAGCTGCCGCGCGAGCTCACCGTAGGTCACGGTCTGCCCGTAGGGAATTTGCAGCAGCAGCGCCCACACCGCCTGCTGAAATGTCGAGCCAGCCGGGTGCAGCGGCGGCAGAAAGCCCGGCTCCCGCCCCGCAAAGTAAAGGTCCAGCCAGCGCCGGGCCTCGGAAAGGACCGGCGTTTCCCGTTCGGTATGCTCGGCGGGCAGTCCGTCGGCAAAATATTTCGCGCCGTCGAACCACAGCCCGGTCAGCCCGACCTCGTCCGCCGCCAGCAGGATACGGCCCAACGGGGCGTCATAATGCTGAATATATGTCATCGTATATGCACCTCACCGGCTGAAAAACAGGCCGTAACGGCCCGCAGCCTTTTTATCATTATACCGCATTCCGCTGCAAAGCTCTATCCGTATTTTGCAAAATGTCCCTTTCAGACCGTCTAAAAATTGCATTCTCGCCTTATTGCGTGTGTAGGGGCGACCATTGGTCGCCCGCCAGCCTACCGTCGCAGCGCATTTTTCGGGACAGTTTTCTTGCAAGGCAAACGGGCACGGGCGAGCAATGCTCGCCCCTACAAAAGTTTTTCGACAGTCTGCAAGACTGTTGCCTTTTTCCCGCTAATCCCCTATAATCATGGGTAATGACAGATAAAGGAGCACTACCATGAAAATTGCAATTCCCTATCAAAACGGCCAGGTTTTCCCGCACTTCGGCCATGCACCGCAGTTTAAATTCTACACCATCGAGAGCGGCATGATTTTACACACCGAGGTCGTCGAGACCGCGGGCAGCGGCCACAGCGCCGTGACGGCCTTTCTGATGCGCGGCGGCGTTGACACGCTGATCTGCGGCAGCATCGGCGCGGGCGCGCAGACTGCCGTAGCCGGGGCCAACATCAGGCTGTACGCCGGTGTCAGCGGCGACGCCGACAAGGCCGTGCTGGCGCTGCTGGCCGGAAAGCTCGTCCATGACCCCACTGCTGTTCACTGCGGCCACCACGACGGCGAGCACCACTGCGGCGGGCATCACTGCCACTGACAAGGAGGCTTGCACCATGACCCTTACCGAACGTGCAGCCGCAGCTGCAGAATTAAAAACCACCGGGCAGTGCAACTGCACCCAGTCTGTTGTAAAGGTATTTGAGGACAAGCTGCCCGTGGAGGGCGACACCCTGCGGATGCTGGCGGCAGGCTACGCTGCCGGTATGGGCTGCCTGGAGAGCACCTGCGGCGCACTGATCGGCGCTGTGATGGTGGCCGGCATCCTGACGGAGGGCCGCGGCACGCCCGCTGTGGCACGCGCACTGGTCCGGAGCTTTGAGCAGCGGTGCGGCGCGACTATCTGCAAGGAGCTGAAGGGCGTTGCCACCGGCGTGCCGCTCTGCCCCTGCCCCGAATGCGTGCGCAATGCCGTGCTGGCGCTGGGCGACGTACTGCCCGACGCCGTAAAGGAGTGAGCTCCGATGTTTTTTGCCTACGGGGAAACCGAGCTTGCCTGCCTGCGCGCCAGGGATAAGCGGCTGTGTGAGGTCATCGACAAAATCGGGCATGTGGACCGTGTCGTCGATACCGATTTGTTTTCGGCGGTGGTGCATCACATCATCGGCCAACAGATCTCGACGAAAGCACAGGCCACGATCTGGCAGCGGATGCAGGACGCACTGGGCACCGTGAACGCCGAGACGATCCTGGCTGCCGGTGTTCCCAAATTGCAGGCGCTGGGCATGACCTTTCGCAAGGCGGAGTACATCACCGATTTTGCCGAGCGTGTCCACAGCGGTGCGTTCGATCCGGAGGGCATCCGGCAGAAAAGCGACGAGGACGCCATCCGCGAATTGAGCGCCCTGAAGGGCATCGGTGTTTGGACGGCGGAGATGATTTTGCTGTTCTGTATGCAGCGGCCCAACATTTTCAGCTACGACGACCTTGCCATCCAGCGCGGTCTGCGGATGGTCTACCACCACCGCAAAATTGACCGCAAGCTGTTTGAAAAGTACCGCCGCCGGTTCAGCCCCTATTGCAGCGTGGCCAGCCTGTACCTGTGGGCCGTGGCAGGCGGAGCGATCCCGGAAATGCGCGATTATAAACCGAAAACCGCACGATAAAAAAGGCAGCCGACCCGCTGTAGCTCTGTCAGCGGGTCGGCTGCTCTTTTACATTTCAAATTTGCCACGGAGTTATAAAGCCTTACCGCGCTGCTCTTGCCGGAATTTTGCTGCGCAGCGCCTCAAGGCGGTTCAGCGCGTCGTTCAGCGTCTCGTCCTTCTTGGCAAAGTGGAAGCGGATCAGGTGGTTGACAGGCTCCCGGAAGAAGCTCGAGCCCGGCACCGCGCCGACACCGACCTTAGCGGCCAACTCCTCGCAGAACTTCAAATCGCTGTCATAGCCGAATTCGGAAATGTCCATCATCACATAATACGCACCCTGCGGTACGTTGTGGACAAGGCCCAGAGCGTCCAGGCCCTTGCAGAACAAATCGCGCTTGTGCGTGTATTTTGCCAGCAGGTCATCGTAATAGTCCTGGCCGAATCGCAGTCCCGGGATGATGGCCTCCTGCAGGGGAGCCGCCGCGCCGACGGTCAGGAAGTCGTGTACCTTCTTGGCGCGCTCAATGATGGGCGCGGGCGCAATGACATAGCCCAGCCGCCATCCCGTGACCGAGTAGGTCTTGGACAGCGACGAGCAGGAGATCGTCCGCTCCCACATACCGGGCAGCGCAGCAAAATAGGTGTGGGTGTGCGGCGCGTAGACGATGTGCTCGTACACCTCGTCGGTGATAACATAGACATCATACTTTTTGGCAAGGCCCGCAATCAGCTCCAGCTCGTCCCGGGTGAACACCTTGCCGCAGGGGTTCGAGGGGTTGCACAGGATCAGCGCCTTCGGGTGTTGGCGGAAGGCATTCTCCAGTACCTCGGGGTCAAAGGTAAATTCCGGCGGCGTCAGCGGCACATAAATTGGCTCTGCCCCGGTCAGGATCGTATCCGCGCCGTAGTTCTCGTAAAACGGCGAGAAGATAACGACCTTGTCCCCCGGGTTCGTCACGGTCATCATGGCGGTCATCATCGCCTCGGTGCTGCCGCAGGTCACAACGATCTCACTGTTGGGGTCAATTGTCCGGCCCATATAGCGGGTCTGCTTGGCGGCCAGCGCCTCACGGAAGTTCTGCGCGCCCCAGGTGATGGAGTACTGGTGGTAGTCCTCGTGCGCGACCTCGGCCAGACGGTCCAGAATTGCTTTGGGCGGGTCAAAATCCGGGAAGCCCTGGGAAAGGTTCACCGCGCCGTATTGGTTGGAGATACGGGTCATGCGGCGGATGACGGAATCGGTAAAGCCTGCGGTACGGTCAGAAAGCGGCTGCATTGGTAGATCACCCCTGTTGTTTATTCCTATCTGTTTGCTTGGTTACTTTGCATTGTACCGCGGCAGCGCGGGTTCGTCAATGCCGTTCCGCGGAAATTTTGCATTTTGGAAAATCGCTGGTATAATAAAGGAAACAGACAAACCGGAAAGACTAACTATTAAAAGTCAAGGCCCAAAACAAACTTTTCGAGAGAAATTTTAAGGTGGTGAAAATTGGTATAGCAAACAAGAGCATCCGTTGTCGGATACTCGCTCCGTATAAAATCGCAC
>QWCK01002436.1_pt1 | contig 23422 bp, 25 predicted proteins | sample 1972571 | NCBI WGS metagenome assembly QWCK01 (sample SAMN09866710, study PRJNA288562) | Human gut metagenome isolate term2_stool, whole genome shotgun sequencing... | isolation source: gut | host: Homo sapiens | place: USA: California | reverse complement strand
GGATGATAAACTAGTTCTCAAAAATCATTTAAAAGAAGTCAGAAAAGAAAAAGGTTATTCACAACAACAGTTAGCTGATGAGGTGGGTGTTTCAAGAAATACAATCAGCTCAATTGAAACTGGTCAATTTAACCCAACCGCTAAGTTAGCTTTGATACTTTGCATTGCTTTAGAAAATAAATTTGAGGATCTTTTCTATTTTTAGACAAACATAGTTAAACTAAAAATCTCCCTACAGTAAACAATATTGTTTATTGAAGGGAGATTTTATATTTAAGTATTAGGAGGTGATACTATCGCTAAGGACGGAACATATAGAGGTGGAAGAAGAGTAAAAGCAGGAGGGAAACCACAGCCTGCTGCTGAAAAAATAGAAAAACGTAAAAAAGTAGAAATACTAATGAATGATATTCCAACATTAACTCCTGAAGAAATAGATGCAGTTGACTTACCAGATGGTGCAGTTCTTGATGGAACAGATATGCCAACACCTAGTTATTATCTATCTGCAAAACAAAAGAATGGTATACCACTTGGTGATGATGAAATATATAAAGAGACATGGTCCTGGTTAAAACAGAGAAACTGTGAAAACTTAGTAAATCCAAGATTATTAGAATCCTACTCCCAGGCTTTTGCAAGATACATTCAATGTGAAGAAGAAATAAGTCAATTTGGACTATTAGGAAAGCATCCTACTACTGGAGGAGTTATTGCATCACCATTTGTACAGATGTCTAGTCAGTTTCAAAAAACAGCTAATCTTCTATGGTATGAGATTTATGACATAGTCAAAGAAAACTGCACAGAAGTTTATGAAGACTATGGAGAAGATATGATGGAGAAATTACTAAGGCAAAGGAGGTAATTATATTGCACCCTTCCGATGAAACAAGACGAAATCATAGATTTCTTTGTTTCTATCGTTGGGCACGAGTGCATTTTCATTGTTTAAAGAAAGAGAGAAAGAAAATGTTTGAAAAAGTAAATCCAAAGCATCCAGATAAAATAGCAGATTGTATTGCTGGTACAATTGTAGATTTAGCGTATAAAATAAGCGGAGAATACTACAGACGCATCACTTGGAACAATATATGCAAAAAATCTAATGTATGTAGATGCTGCACCGGAGTAGATAATGGGCTTGAAGCTTGCAATGCACCTACTGTAAAGGAAACGGAACTTCAGGAGGCAAAGATTAAAGCGCTCAATTTTTTGATTAGATGCTCATTAATGAATGAGATTTTTATTGAGAACATTTCCAAAGCTCTAGCATATGACAATTCTGGAGAGTTCGAAGAAATTAATATTACACTTAAGGTAAAGCAGAAGGAACTGGTGAAACTTTTTCATGCGAAAAAAGACTATAACATCCTTGCTGACGAGATAGATGAGCTGATCGAATTTGCAATGAATCAGATATGAAACTAGCCGAATACGATGAGAAGCTAGTAAGAAAATGCGTCAAGGAAATCCTAGTATATGATGATCCAGTTTAGGTAATTTTTAAAGCAGGAATTGATATTGATATTGCAAGAGAATAAATGAAATTTGGAAGCAGGGCATAAACGCTCTACTTTTTTTCCTTTAACGATGTGCAAATATTGCATGTTGCACATTGAAAATATCAACCTTTTGGTTTATAATATGATTTAACGTTATTATGTTCTCAGAGAGTAAGTTTAGATAGATAAGATGGAATTATGATTACGTCTAATTTAATTAAAAATCTATCTAAAGAAAAAGGAAAAAGTGTTGAAGATTTGGCACGTAGAATCGGTTATACTCCAAAGAATTTAAATAAAAATTTGAAACGAGAAACAGTAAGCACAAAGGAGCTAATGTTAATTGCAAATGAGATAGATGTAGTTTTTGAACAGTCACATATCCTGGGGAAATGGTAAAAGTTGGCTGTTTTGAGTGAGTTAAAAAAACGGATAGCAGACTTTTTAATATTAGTAAGAGAAATAAGGGGTTTGATGTGGATGGTCTAAAGTAAAAAAGAACGCTTCAAAGAGGCGATTAAAAAGTTCATAGAGGAAAATCAAGAACAGCTGGAACCACGTTCATATTATCTGATCTATGAAGGGGAGAAATTTTTGTCTATTTATATTCGAGCTATGGCTTACTCAATTGTTACCGGAGAAGAGTTTTATCTTTGCGGATTTGGCGGAGGAACAGATACCATTATTTTTTTAAGAAATATTGATATACAGTTAAACAGGTAACTAATGATGACACCGAGGATAAATACAGTGTTAATGATGTGGTCTTGATTGCTGCAGCGTTATTAGCTGCAGAACAGTATACTATAAATCAGAATTCAATACGTGAAGACATGTTCCTTAAGCAGTCAGATATAGTGAAAAAAGCTCAATCGTTGATAACATGTGAAGTTGATTCTACCAGAGTTTCGCGGTGGGTTAATGCTGATAACGAAAAGCATACAAAAAATTATTTGAGAGCTGATTCGGCGGTTGATCCTACTGTAAGACGACTCTCAATCATGGATGAGTTTTCTGACAAATCATATCCTATAGGATGAAGCATTTTAGATGAATTTGATATAAACGGTCTCCAGATGACAATGGAAGAATTATTCTTCTTTGTTAAGGACAATACCCAGAGGTGATAAAGAAAATGACAACTATTAATATCGATTACAAAGGAGTATTAGATTACTTGGATAATAACCAGGAAATTCCATACTCTAATCCAGAGGAAGCCGGTGTAGATCAAGTAGAAAAGGATAGACTTCTAAAGGTTAAAGAAAAGGGACAAGCAGCAGTTGCTGAAATGAAGAAGATGGCAGCGCGTTGCGAGCAATTGTTTGGCTTGGATAAATGCTTGCCTATTTCATGGCTCGATGGCTCAAATACGAAGACCAGAAAGTATCTCTGGGCGCAGATAAAATATAAGGATTACACAGCTAATCCTGCTAGTATTTCTTTGTTTGTTGAGAAAAACAATGGCATGACAAGATACCGCATCAGTTTAGAAATAAAGAATGATGGTGCCAATAAGAAAACGATGGCATCATACCATTCTCATTTAGATATTCCTAAAGAAGATGGAATGGTTTACGTGTCTGGAAGTAACGAGTGGGGAAATCCAGCAATCATCACAGATTCAGTTGACCAGATTAAAGCAAAGATTGATTCAGGCGAAATTCGAAAGGTGCAGCTTTGTGTATATGTTGAGTCTGTAGAGGATAAAACAAACGAACAGTACGACGCTGATGTAATGGCCGCAGTAAAAAAGATCATTCCATATTACGAACATGTTATTGGAAAAGCCTCCACACCATCAACTGGGCGTGCATGGATGTTAACCTGGAATCATGCAAACTGGGATTGGGCAAACTACAAAGCATGGTGTAAAGATACAAAGCTTGGAAATAAATTTATTGAGCCTTGGGCTTGTGCAAGTAAGCAACCTGTTGTTGGTGATGAAATTTTCTTAATAAAGACAGGTTCCAAACCTAGAGGAATTCTTGCTCATGGATATGTGGCAAAGGGAGCTTATGAAGCAGATCACTACGATCCTGAAAAAGCTGCAGCAGGAGTTAAAGCTAATCATATAGATGCAGAATACGACTGGATTCAAGATTATGATACAGAACCATTGTTGATGCAGGATGACCTTAAAATAAAATTTCCTGACCAGCAGTGGAGTCCAATGGGATCTGGTATTGAGATCAAATCAAGTGTTCTACCAGAGTTGAAAAAGATGTGGCTAGAACTAATTGGTAAGAAAGCCGAAGACGTTATATACTGGCCAAGCTTAGAAGAATATGATCCGGGAATCACAAAAGAAAAATGGATGGAATTGCTTAAGGATCCAAATGTTACAAATGAAGATAACCTAAGAATGTTTAAGATGATAATTGAACTAGGCGGTGAATCTACATGTATTAATCTATCTGAAATCTATGGTGGCTCAGATGTTTCATATAATAACTGGGGCCGTAACTTTGGCGAGAGAGTACATAGAAAGACGAATTGCCCACTTTTGTCTGATGGCGATCGTCACCACTATTATGCGATTCCGTATGTCAGAAGATATATAATTGAAAAGGATAAGACTAGATATTCTTGGAAATTAAGAAGTGAGTTGGAGGAGGCGTTAAAGGAAATGGATTTATCTCACATTGATCTTACATCGGAGGAAGAATCAGTAATTGCATATGATAAAAATATGATCCTGTATGGCCCTCCAGGAACAGGTAAAACATACAGCGCTGCAATTTACGCTGTGGCTATCTGTGATCAGCTTGCTCTGGATATTGTAAAAGCTATGGATTATGGCGAAGTGATGCTTCGTTATCGTGAGTTGTTAGCAACGGGTCGAGTTGCGTTTACTACATTCCATCAGTCTTATGGATATGAAGAATTCATAGAAGGTATCAAACCGGTATTAGATGACGGTTCTGATATTGGGTACACCATTGAAGATGGTGTGTTTAAAAAGTTCTGTGATGATGCTCGTATACCAGAGAATAATGATATTCAGTGTTTTGGAGATTTGTGGATAATTAGAAATAGAGCTGGAGATTCAGACGTGCCTTTTGATTATGAAGATTATCTACTAAAGAATGGTGTAATCATGGTAGAAACAAACGATGAATACGATAAGAGTCATTGCAACATGATTTCAAAAATGAAAAAGGGAGATTGGGTTGTACTGGGAAGAGGCTATAAGATCGCAGCACTGGGTGTGATTGATGATGAAGAAGTATCAGAGATCGACTGTGAACCGTTCCATTGGAAACGTGAGGTCAACTGGTTAGTAACCGGGTTATCAGCTACTTTCTCTGATATTGGCATTGTTGGTGGATGTTTCTCCAATTATGCAATCGCAAAATCAAAATATAAAGTTCAGAACTTCTACAAACTGATTAATGCTGAAAATAAAAAAGCCAAACCCCATGTATTTGTTATTGATGAAATCAACAGAGGTAATATTTCTAAGATACTTGGTGAACTTATTACCTTAATAGAGGATACAAAACGTGAAAGTATGGATGAGCAGGTAGCGGCGGTTCTTCCTTATTCTGGTGAGTCATTTAGTGTTCCATCTAATGTGTATATACTCGGAACAATGAATACCGCAGACCGTTCTATCGCATTGATGGATACTGCCCTTCGTAGAAGATTTCAGTTTGTGGAAATGATGCCTGATGCAGATGTCCTTAGAGATATCGGTGCAGATAAGGTAGACGATCTTGATGTTGCAGCTATGCTTGAAAAGATAAATGAACGTATTACCTTCCTTTATGATAGAGAGCACACAATTGGTCATGCATTCTTTACGAAGCTTGCAAAAGCTCCAACAATTGAAACCTTAAAGGTAATCTTTGAAAAATCTGTTATTCCACTCCTTCAGGAATACTTCTATGAGGATTATCAGAAGATTCAATTGGTTCTTGGAGATAACGGAAAGACAGATCCTTCAATAAAGTTCATTCTTGATGAAGAGGTTAAAGTAAAAAATATATTCAAGGGCAATGTAGATGATGTTATTGATCTTCCTGACAAGAAATACACCATCAACACTGAGGCATTTGAAAACCTTGAAAGTTACAAACAGATTATTTAAATCGTGGTGAAATAAATGGATAAATTGCTAGAGGTGCGAGAGTTCGATACAATTACTGGAAATGCTGATTTTGAAAATAATGAAAAATATAAATATCTTGATGTAGTGATATTCCATGACCTTGTGGAATTTATCCATGAATTCTCTGGAGATGAAGAAGATGCTGATGCATTGGATTTCATGCGCATTTCCTATAAACGTAATGTTGGTGATGTCATAACTATCAAGAATTACGTAGGCCTGATTCAGATGAATAATGGTTACCAGGTACATGTGCTTCCTAAGATTAGTTTTGATTCTGGCGAAGACGCCGGTAATAAGGAAACAAAAAGAATCTTCATGAAGATGCTAAAAAGTATGAAGGATTTTCCTAGTAAGGTATTTAACTACGGCAACTTAAAAGTGGATCGCATGAATCTCTATGAGATTTTTATAAACATGTATCTACAGGAAGTACGACAGCTAGTTAAGCGTGGCATTAAATTTGCATATGTTGTACAAGAAGATAACCTCAAATTCTATAAAGGGAAGCTTCTTACATGTCAGCATATAAAAACAAACATTGCGCATAAGGAAAGATTCTATGTAGCCTATGATGAATTCCATCCTAATAGATCAGAGAACAAACTAGTGAAAGCGACATTGCTTAAATTACAGAAGTTGACAACGAGTGCTGAAAACTCAAAAGAGATTAGACAGTTGTTAACAGCGTTTGAAATGGTGGAACCCTCAACGAATCATATGAAGGATTTTTCACAGGTGAAAATTGATAGAAATACGAAAGACTATGAAATGCTTTTGCAATGGTCTAAGGTATTTCTGATGAATAAATCATTTACAACATTTTCCGGCAAGAATACATCAAGAGCTCTGTTATTCCCAATGGAGAGTGTATACGAAAGCTATGTTGCGCAGCAGATGAAGAATGTGTTAAGACCGGCAGGGTGGGATGTGTCAAGCCAGGACAAAGGATACTATTTGTTTATGGAGCCAAGACGTCAGTTTGCACTTAGGCCAGATATAGTTTGTAAGAGAGGTGATAGAACAGTAATCATGGATACAAAATGGAAAAGTCTCATTAATAGTGAGCGTGCCAATTATGGTATTTCTCATAGTGACATGTATCAGATGTACGCGTACTCTAAGAAATATGAAACATCAGAGATATGGCTTCTATATCCATTGAATGATGAGATGCGTGATCATTATGATATAGTATTTGAATCTGGTGATGGAACGACAGTTAGACTGTATTTTGTTGATCTGACACGTATGCCAGAAACGTTGGAAGAGTTGAGAGATAAGTTGGAGGTGACTGAGTTATTACAATCGAGGAAAAAGTAACAGAGGTAATTAATGACTATGTCAGCTCAAACGTAACTGTATCGAAAATGATGCCTGATCAATTGTATAGTCTTGTAACTGCTACATATCCTATGATCAGAAATGGTTTTTCCAGCAGATTATTGCTACAACAGAACTAATGAAGGCATAGATTTTGAAAAGCACTCACATCTTTTTGAAAAAGATGATGATGGAAGCTATGTCGTTTTAGGTGAAAATTATCAATATTCTGGTCCTGTATATTGCAGATGTAGATGTGAAACAGAAGGCAGTATAAGTGGATTATGGACAAATGGTTTATATGAATAAGGGGCTGCAGTTGTAGATATTACAGCACTTCGTCATAGTGATTTATTTGAGGGCATTAAAAGTGCGCTTAAGATAACACCAGTAAACGTATCGATAGAGAAGAATGAGGTTACGATACGTTTACAAGAGTTGTTATTTTGCAGAATTAGTGTCGAGGAAAAAGTATATAAAATATCCAATGCGACGACAGAGTGGTCTCAAAAGACTTCGTATCATTGTAAACCAGCATCAGATGATACGTGGTTCTACTATTTGGAGACAATTGAATAGAGTATTTGTGAAGTTAAACGTCTTTGTATCATTTAAAATTCAAAAACTTGGCAAGTCTGCAAAAGCTACTAACCATACAAGTGAATTGAGTCAGGTGGTTTCTGCTAAGGCTTTTGAAAATGCATATACACATTTTATTGAGCAGGCAGATAGAAATACAGAATCAAAGAAGGCACAAGGATCGAAGGTCCCATACGGTTTTAAAGAGAGACCAAATTGCGATGGGCCATATTTTAAAGCTCAGTATGGTCAAGGTACTCCAAGTGCAGCACCTCATATGAATTAGTGGGTTGTATCGATATACTACCTTCCTGAGAATGGAAATATTATCTTGGGTATTCAGGAGGGTAGATATCCTCATTTAAAGGATATTAAAATCAAACCATTCCGATATGACCAGGTTGGAAATAAGAAGGTGAGCACTGCGGTATTCTATGCAGCACATAAAAATTATGTGAATTATGGGGAGCTATATGAGATATTTCTCCAGGTTTGCGAAGAGGTAATGCTGCTAGGCTTAAAGTAGAGGAGATTCACGTCTATGATGATTAGCCCGGAAATGTATGTGGAATATTTTAAATACACATCTTATCAAGAAATTATAAAAGAGCGTGATAGTATGATTCGATACATTCGCAAACATGAAAAACTTAAAAAAGCAGGAGATCGTTCAAGTGAATAGTGGATGATTCATCCGCAGCCGGATGTGAGATATTAGACGTATATGGATTATTTGGACGCACTACTTTTATTTATTATAAAGAAATATAACGAAGAATATGACTGGGTAGATAAGAAACTTTCAGAGTCAGAGTAAGAAAGCTATATGTTTAATCCTGGATTAAGTATTGGAGAGATATTAAAAAACTCAGATATTATAGACACCTTCAAATGTGGCAATATGGGTGGGATGCGTCGTTCAAAAACGACTAATACACTGGTTTTGATATCTGATATACTAAGAGTATTTATCATGATAAATGAATAGGTGGTGTCCTCTTCACTATACAGGTATGTGTATGAATGGTGATCAGGATATTCATTGGTCCCAGAACACGACACTTACTGGTTATGGTTATAATGGTGTTGATATTCATCTGTTTGAGGTTATGGATGCCGGTGAATACATTTATTGTGGAAGAATTGAATTGGTATCGAAATCGTAAATGGATATTTATCCAGATGAAGATGGTAATGACTGTAAGGTTTGGATGTTTTATATCCGTCCGATTCCCGATAATGATGTAAAAGACCTACCATGCTTGTCTTTAAGGATATATAAGATTATAAGGCGCACGGAAAGAATGTAGATGCTGAGTATACAAAAATGATGGCGGAAGAAAAAAGAAAGGTATTAAGAACTCAGTCTTTGTAGTTCACATAGTTAAAAAACCGGAAACAAAGCCTCAAGTTGTGATTCCAGCAGATATTGTTGAAAATCAGGTGAAACATAAAACATTCGATATTGGAGTTATCTCTGCCATCGAAGGAACTTCAATTGCGGTACAGTTTGATAAGGTAGGTATAAAGAAGATGGGATATGAATTCCGCATGTAAAAGAAACTGTTGGAGTTTATTTAATTTACGGGTATCACAATGAATAAAAAAAGAAAACTATTCTTAGATTATGTTTGTATAAATGAATACACCATCTTAGAGATGCCTTGGAGACAACGACGATGGATTTTCTGTAGCTATTTATTCCGATGGAAGGCTAGTCTATAAAACATATATTTTTGATGAAATAGAGAAAACAAACAGAAAATTCAAAATAGATTCAAATTCTGCAGAGAGCATATTAGAAGTTTTCTCTACTATTAATTAGACATTAATGCGTTTGATGAACACATAGATAATGGTTCTTGTGATGGGGATAAAAACCTTTTTTATCTTTAATGGAAAGAGAATAATTATATAGAATATTGACTATTCAAATGAAGATGAAATAAATAAAGTAAAACTTGAATGTTTCTAAGCATATCTTCCAGTGATGAAGCAATAGAACTTAATGATTGAGATTTTTGCTAAGGTGTCTGAGATTCTTGAAACACAGGTGATTTATCTTCTAATTTACGAGGCTAACTTTAGTGAAGATAATTAGAGTTGTTTCTGCTGTTATCTGCAGTAAAGATAAGATATTTTCAACGGATAAAGACTATAATGAGAACTATGATAATTTGATTTGTGAAATAGATTTTGTACTAGAATTTGAAAAAAGAACAATTAATAAATTTACACTCGATCTTGCACAAATTAGAAGAGCCTTATAAAGAAGTGTTTACGCTAAGAAATTTTGCAGAATTATCTTTTAAAAAAATTGGAGAAATATTTGGAAAATCAGATGAGTAGCAAGAGTAGTATTTTATAGGGCAAAAAAAGTTAATGGAGTAATATCATGAAAATTTCTTTTAAAATTATTGAAGATCTTCTTCCCCTATATATAGATGATGTATGTAGCTAAGAAAGTAAGGCAATGATAGAAGAACATTTGTCTGAATGTATCAATGTGTACTGAAAAATTCAATTAAATTAAATCTGTCTATATCCCTAATGAAAATATATAGATGAATTTAAAAGAAGCAGAGCCATTAGAAATCTATCTAGAGAATGAAATAAATAACTACTTGGCTCATCAATGCTTAAAGAGCTATATTCACATTTTAAATTACGTCTGCAATACTTTTAATAGATTATATATTTGTGGGATTTAAAATAAGTTAATAATATTGGGTATTCATATAAAATTTAAAAGTAAGAATGAAATATTCTATTATTTATATTATTCATATTTGTAGTAAGTTTTGTTGCGATCAAAACTATGTAGGAAGAAAGAGGTGTACTCATGTATAGAATGATGGTTAAGAATGTTACAAAAAAATATATGAATAATTAGATTTTAGAAAACGTACCTTTTTGTATGGAAACCTGCTAGGAAAAAGAGTATGTGTAAAATTATGTGTATATAACCTCCTGGTTAGGGTAAAGAAAAACTAATCAGGAGGAATTTTTATGCCACGAAAAAGACCGGAAACAAGAAGAAGTAAAATAGCAAAAATGTTAATTGAAGAATATCAGCCTCAAAATGCACAAGATATACAAGAAGCTTTAAAAGACCTTTTAGGCGATACAATGGAAGAACTTTTAAAAGCAGAATTAGATGAGCATTTAGACTATGAATATGGAGAAAAACCACTTTCCATAAATACAAGAAATGGTACAAGTAAAAAAACAGTTAGATCATCTTATGGAAACATAGATTTAAACATACCAAGAGATGGAGAAGCAACATTTTAACCACAAGCATTAAAGAAATATGAAAAAGACATATCAAACATAGAAAATCAAATAATATCAATGTATGCCAAAGGAATGACAACAAGAGACATATCATCTCACATCAAAGATATTTATGGCTTTGGCATATAAGAAACAATGGTAAGTAAAATAACCAATAAAATCCTATCAACCATAGAACAGTGGCAAAATAGACCACTAGAAAAAATCTATCCTATGGTCTTCCTAGACACCATACACTATCACGTAAGAGAAAACAACATAGTAGTAAAAAAAGCAGTATACATTGCCCTAGGCTACAACCTAGAAGGCTTTAAAGAAATACTAGGACTATGGGTAGGAGAAAACGAATCAAGCAAATATTGGTTTTTAGTATTAAACAGTCTAAAAGAAAGAGGATTAGAAGATGTATTAATCTTCTCAACAGACAACCTCCCAGGATTCACACAAGCTATAGAAGCAGTATACTCTAAAGCAGAGATCCAGAAATGCATAATACACCAGATAAGAAACTCAACAAAATATGTATCCTACAAAGACATAAAAGAATTAATGAAAGACCTAAAAGCAGTATACAAAGCACCAACAGAAAACTTAGCCTTAACAAATTTAGGAGTCTTTGAAGAAAAATGGAGTAAAAAATATCCAATGTGTGTAAGCTCATGGAAAAACAACTGGACAGAACTATCCACATATTTCAAATATCCAGAAGGAATAAGAAAGCTAATATATACAACAAATGCCATGGAAAACTTCAATAGGCAACTAAGAAAAGTAACCAAAAATAAAACCATATTTCCAAATGACTATGCTCTTCAAAAAAGCTTGTATCTGGCAATGGTAGATGCCTCAAGCAAATGGACAAGTAGAATACGTGGTTGGGATCAAATCCTATCCCAATTATCAATATTTTTTGAAGGGAGGTCCTAAAAATTAAAACAGAAAAATCATGTAAAATCAGCTGCAAATTTTCATGAAAATTTGACAGTTTATTAAGCCCAAGTAAAATCAAGACAAGGTCTATTCCTTAGGAATGGACAAACATTGATGCATAAAAAACGTATTAACCCTTACCCTTTTATCAGGATTTAGGTTGATACACAAAATTATTTACAGACCCAAATTCCCAAACACTGAAAAAACTCAGTGATTGGGAATTTTTTTGTACCTATACATATCATTTCAACATTTACCTTGAGTTCTGATTTTAACTCAATAGTACAGTAGTCATGGTAAATTATAATATGTTTAAACCATCACCTTACTAGTATTTTATCAAATTCTTTAAGATAAGTATCCTTTTTTTAATAAAGTATTGCGGTTCAGTTATGAGGTTTAGCTGTTTATTACCTTGTACCGTATTCATTGAAGCTTGCTGGCATTTTTTTCTGAGTGCAAAAATCTGTTTTGCAATCTCATCATAGGCTTATTTATTGTGGCTCTTTTAACAAGCTCATGCTGAAATCAAATAAGCTTCTTATAAATATCATCAGTGAATATGGTAGCAGAAATTTTGATGACTAATGAAATGTTTTGCTGTAACTGTTTTTGATATTTTGATTTATCACTAAGAAGTTCACTCAAGGATATAAGTATAATTAATTTCAGGTCAAGCTCATTGATAATTCTAGCATTGTATTTAGGGCTGTAGGATTCTATACTGCTGATTCAGTGCCATACGATGTGGTTGCAGTCACAATTGTTCTAATGGATTTCTTTTGAACATTTCAACACATTATTTGCAGATGACAATTTGGGAGAAATGGTGGTTACTAGTATTAATATCTGTTCCAGACAGTTTAATATCTTGCCAAGGGAATGCTATATTCTTCATTGAATCAGTAATAAAAAAATATTTTGCATTCGTAAATAATTTATAAGCGTTAACTTGTAAAATATTGAAAAACGCGAAAAAGTGTGTTATACTTTAAAAAATCTATTTTAACTCTTTTAAGTATGATTCAATTATGGAAAATCTGATATTTTTAAGTTTGACTGTGAGTAACTGTTGTTTGACCAAAAAGGTTAAAGGGGGTGGATAGTGTATTTTCATTAGATAGCTGGAAAATTAAAGACTTATATGTCACTGTCAGAACGCGGTGGGATTTTTGTTTTGCAGCTTGTTGGAGACACATTATATGACCTGATGACTGACGGAGAAGAAAAAATGTATGTGAGTGATAAGTTCAATCAAGTAACTAAATTGTTCTTAAATATGCAATACCAAATTTTTAAAGGCAAAAAGTATATTTTAAAGAACAGGGATGGATTGATTTGTAGTAGGTACGATGAGGCTGATTTTGCTGAAGAAATATAGGATATTTATAATTTAGATAAAGATCATTTACAAAGCTTTCTAGCTTGAAGATATATTACAGTTGAAATAGAGATGACCATGCAAGATATTATTAATCAGATTTTTCGTCGCTTATCCAAAGGTATATATGATGTCGATATTCAGATTAATATTTATGAGACGAATCCTAGTCTAAATAACCTTGCTGAAATAGAATATACTTTGAAGATGGAAAACTTATCATTGATTGGGAAACTATTGAGTTTTATATAAATTTAAGGCTATTTAAGGTATGTCTAATACGGGTAAAACTTTGACGCTAAGATATGTTTATTATTTATTTAGCTTTGATAAGAATAAGTTTTTATTTTTGACAAGTTATCGTGAAGAGGATCGAATTAAAGAGGATACATTGAAGAATGGATTATATTAATAATTTATCATTCATAAAGGTTGACTACATATTATGGTGAGTATAGGCACGTTTAAGTATTTAATTCAATTTGGAGGAAATACCTCCCGAAGGAGATGGAATGAAACTATCATATAAAAAATTATGGGTAAAACTTGTAGAAGAAGACATGAAGAAAACTGAGTTCGCAAAGAATGCAGGCATTAGTTCGGCTTCGTTGGCAAAACTAGGTAAAGGAGCTAATATAACAACGGATTTGCTCCTTAAAATATGCGAGTATTTAAAATGTGATATAGGAGATATTGTCGAAGTTGTTCCAGATGATACAACAGATGAATCAAAAGAGTCCAAATAAATGGATGTCTGAACGACTATAATAGAATGCGTGGCTGTGTAGACAGTCGAAAATATAAATTAGCATGATTATTCATACTATTTAAAGAGGATGAAATCTATGGAAGTAAAAGCATTTGATAACATTACGGAAATAGTACGTTGCATGAAATGAACAGAAGCAGGCGATTCAAAAGAAGATAGTAGCACTTCAAAATAAAATTCGTAAAGAAAAACAGCTTAATAAAAAGATAGACTTAAATGCTAAAATTAAGAAATTAAAAAAATTGGAGGGGGATTGATGTATAGACCGTCAATGTATAACAAGCATGATGAAACGATGCTAAAATTTGTAGAAAAATTTAATGGAAGTTTGGTTTGCAAAAATATAGAAATGCGCCCAAACAAAGTTGAAACTTACGATAACGATGGAATATTCATAGATATTTATACGAATCAATCAATAGGTTACGATTGGGAGTATCGAGACAGGTATTTCGAGCATTGTAAATTGGAATTCGATACTTTAGGTCAATATGAAAGAAAACTCGAAAAAAAATCGATCCAGATATCACTACAGTGTGACTCGACTGAGACAGGAATTGCTGTTGGATGGCATGAAGATTGGCTTCAGGAAGAAAGAGAAAGAAGAGCATTAAGGACAGATTCTTCATGGAAGGAAAATGCTTCAATAAGGTATACTAATAAATTTAAAATATATAGTTTTTCTAAGATAGATTTATTCAAGAATATGGTTGCAAGTGCAATGAGACTTCAAGAATATTCATCTAAAATATTTGAAATAATGACTGAAACAGTAAATAGTGGGATAGTTGTCTCTAGAACTAATATGCCTCAAACAAAACAGTTATCATCACCCGAAGCAAAATCAAAGGGTAATGCAAATACACTTGTTGATTTTTTTAAGAGTAAAGGTCTTGAAATTGTTGATAAAAGACCAAATGGAGGCTGTCTTTGGGTGATAGGCAATGAAAATGAGATAGGTTTAGTGGTAAGAGAAGCTTGCAGAAAGTTTCATGTGGGTGGAAATTATGGAACTGAAAGAGAAATATGTCAAAAACAAGGTTGGTTTACTAGAGCAAGAAAGTAGGGGAGATCATGGAAAAAATGAATTTTGAAACCGTTTCAGGCGAAGAAAAAAATATAGCATTACTTGCCGGATTATTTCCAAATTGTGTAACTGAAGGAATGGACCAAAGTGGAAATCTTGTAAAAAAAGTTAATTTCGAATTGCTTAAACAAATGTTATCTGCAGATATGGAAGATTTTTCAGAGAGTTATGAATTTACATGGCCTGGAAAAAGAGGAGCTATTGTCGAAGCAAACAAACCAATCAGAATGACCTTGCGACCTTGTATAGAAGATAGTAAAAATTGGAATGATACAGAAAATCTTTATATTGAAGGAGACAATCTATCGGTATTAAAACTTCTACAAGAAAGTTATCTTGGTAAAATTAAAATGATATATATAGATCCTCCATATAATACAGGAAGTGATTTGATATATATAGATGACTTTGTTGTCGATATTGAAGAATATAATTCATCTATAGGTTTACATGATGATGAAGGACTAAAATTATATAGAAACACTGAATCAAATGGAAGATTTCATTCATACTGGTGTTCAATGATATATTCTCGTCTTATGCTAGCTAGGAATCTTCTAGCATCGGATGGTGTAATTTTTATTTCTATTGATGATAACGAACAGGCTAATCTTAAGAAAATATGCGATGAAGTTTTTGGCGAGTCTAATAATGTGGGAGAAATCATTAGAAAAACAAAGTCAATGACAGCTGATAATGGTAGTGGTTTAAATTTGCAACATGAAGTTTTATTAGTATATGCTAAGGATAAAAATCAGGTTGTTCTTCAAGGTGAACCCAAGGCATTTGATAATTATTCTAATCCAGATAATGATCCGAATGGAGAATGGTGTGCGGGCGACCCAAGTGCTAAAAGCGGTGGATCATCTACTTATTTTGAGATTGAGAATCCATATACTCATAGAAAGGATTTTCCGCCTATGGGTAGATACTGGGCTTTCTCAAAAGAAACATTACAGCGATATATAAGTGATGGAAAAATCAAATTTAAGAAGAATTATCGAGAAAAAGAAAGAGGATTCATATTTAAGCGTTATAAGAAAGATGCCACTAGCTTATTTGAACCAGTTAATAGCTTGTTTGGCATTGAAAATGAGTATATGAATCAAGCGGCAACAGTTGAAGTAAAAAAGCTTTTCGGAAATGATGTATTTAGCTATCCTAAACCAGTTGCTTTTATACAAAAATTGATAAAGTATGCAACAGACAAGGAAGCTATTATATTGGATTTCTTCTCAGGAAGTGCTACAACTGCTCAAGCTGTTATGGAGCAAAATGCTGCGGACGGGGGAAATAGAAAATTTATTATGGTGCAATTACAGGAACAAGTTGATGAGAAAAAAGGAGCTTATAAGGCTGGTTACGAAACGTTGTGTGATGTGGGAAGAGATAGAATAAGTTTAGTCGCTGAAACCATTAATAAAGATATTGATGATGGATACAGAACATTTATTCTCGATTCTACCAATATGAATGATGTTTACTACAGCCCATCAGAATACAGTCAAGAAATACTCTCAACTCTTGAATCTAATGTTAAATCTGATCGTAATGACCTTGATTTATTGTTCGGATGTCTTCTTGAATGGGGACTTCCTTTATCGCTTCCATACAGCTCTGAGCAGATTAATGGATGTACAGTTCATAACTATAACGAAGGCGACCTTATTGCTTGTTTTGATAAAAATGTTCCGGATAGTGTGATTAAGGAAATTGCAAGGAGACAGCCTCTTCGCGCAGTATTCCGTGACAGCAGTTTTGAAAACAGTCCTTCAAAGATTAATGTTGGAGAAATCTTTAAATTGATGGCACCTGACACAAGAGTAAAGGTTATTTAAGGAGATTCAGCTATGAAACTACAATTTAGGCGTCAGAAATTCCAAGCAGATGCTGCAAAAGCTGTAGTTGATGTATTTGCTGGTCAGCCTTATTTGACTCCTTCTTATATGATGGATAGAGGTTTAGGACATATCCAGCAATCATTAACAGATGAAGATGATTTCACTGGTTGGAGCAATCAAAAGATTGTACCAGAATTAAATGATAGATTGATTCTGGAACATATAAATACAATTCAGAGAGCAAATCAGATTAAGCCTTCAGAGAAACTAGAAGGTAGATATAATCTGACAATTGAAATGGAAACTGGCGTTGGTAAGACCTATACTTACATTAAGACTATGTATGAGCTTAATCGTGCTTATGGCTGGAGTAAGTTTATAGTTGTTGTACCAAGTATCGCTATCCGTGAAGGTGTATATAAGTCATTTCAAGTGACACAAAATCATTTTGCTGAAGAATATGGAAAAAAGATTCGTTTCTTTATATATAACTCTGCACAACTTACCGAAATAGACCGCTTTGCATCAGATAGTTCTATTAACGTAATGATTATCAACTCACAGGCATTCAATGCAAGAGGAAAAGATGCAAGAAGAATTTATATGAAATTGGATGAATTTCGTTCTCGTCGTCCAATTGATGTTATTGCAAAAACAAATCCTATCATAATCATTGATGAGCCGCAATCTGTAGAGGGTAAGAAAACAAAAGAAAATTTAAAACAGTTTAATCCTTTAATGACTCTTCGTTATTCTGCAACTCACAAGTCAGATAGTATTTATAATATGATTTACCGTTTGGATGCTATGGAAGCCTACAACAAGCGTCTTGTTAAAAAAATTGCTGTTAAGGGGATTACAGAATCTGGTAGTAATGCAACTGAAAGTTATATTTACTTGGAAAGCATAAATCTTTCAAAGGCTGCACCTACAGCGACAATACAGTTTGATTTTAAAGGTGCAACTAGCATTAGAAAGATTAATCGTATTGTTTCGGAGGGTTATAACCTTTATGATAATTCTGGTCAGATGGAAGAGTACAAGCATGGATTTGTTGTTTCAAGAATTGATGGGCGTGATAATTCTGTAGAATTTATTAATGGTATTAAACTTTATGCAGGCGACGTAATTGGTAAGGTATCAGAAGACCAGCTTCGCCGCATTCAAATTAGAGAAACAATCCTTTCTCATATTCAAAGGGAAAGAGAATTGTTCTATAAAGGCATTAAAGTGCTTTCACTGTTCTTTATTGATGAGGTTGCTAAGTATAAGCAGTATGATTCAATTGGTCAGCCGATAAATGGTATTTATGCAGAGATGTTCGAAGAAGAATACAAGGATGTTATCAGTAATCTTCAAATTGGCATGGGAGAAGACGACTATATGAAGTATCTTTCTGCTATTTCTGCAGATAAGACACATGCTGGTTATTTCTCTATAGACAAAAAAGGAAAGATGATTGATAGTAAGGCAAATGAAAAGCGAGAAAACTCTAAGGAAAAAATGTCGAATGACGTTGATGCTTACGACCTTATTATGAAAAACAAAGAGCTTCTTCTTGATAGAAATCCGAAGAAGTCTCCTGTGCGTTTTATCTTCTCACATTCAGCACTTCGTGAAGGATGGGATAATCCTAATGTGTTTCAGATTTGTACTTTGAAGCAAAGCAGAAGTGATGTTCGCAAACGTCAGGAAGTAGGACGTGGTCTCCGTCTTTGTGTTAATCAAGATGGTGAACGTATGGATACAAATGTGCTCGGCAATGATGTACATAGCGTAAATGTGCTTACTGTAATTGCCAGTGAAAGCTATCATAGCTTTGCTAAAGGTCTTCAGAATGAAATCGCAGAAGCAATTTCTGACAGACCAAAGGCAGTTACTGCAGAATTGTTCATTGGTAAGGTAATCAAGGACGACAAGGGTAATGAACGGGTTATTGATGGTGATATAGGTAGAGCAATCCACTTTGATCTTATTGTTAATGGCTACATTGATAGGAAGGGTGTTCTTACTGATAAATATTATGAGGATAAGGCTAATGGTGAATTGAAGGTTGCTGAAGAAGTAGCTGATTCTGCAGGATCTGTTATTGAAATTGTTGATTCCATTTATGACGGCAGAGCTATAAAGCCTGAAAATGCTCGTAGTAATAATGTTGAACTTGAGGTTGATGAGAGTAAACTTGCTATGCCTGAGTTCAAGGCTTTGTGGGCAAAGATTAATTCTAAGTCTGTATATGTTGTTGATTTTGATACAGATGAATTGGTCAGAAAATCTATTGATTCATTAGATAGAAAACTTCGCGTTTCAAAGATTTATTTCAAGGTTGAAACCGGAGCTATGGAACAGATTAAATCAAAAGAAGACCTTGTGAGTGGTGAATCCTTTGTTAAGGAAAAATCTGCAAGCTACGGTAATGTTGTTGCTGCAAATTCTAATGTTAAATATGACTTGATTGGAAAGCTTGTAGATGAGACTGGACTTACAAGAAAAGCTGTAATCCAGATTCTTCAGGGTATTCAGCTAGCAACCTTTAATCAGTTTAAGAACAATCCAGAAGAATTCATCATTAAGGCAGCAGCACTTATTAATGATGAAAAAGCAACTGCTATAATTGAACATATTACTTACGATGTTATGGATGATAAATATGGAACTGACGTATTTACTGATCCTACAATCAAAGGTCGCTTAGGTGTAAATGCAATGAAAGCAAAAAAGCATTTGTATGACCATATCGTTTATGATTCATCAAATGAGCAGGTGTTTGCTACTGAACTGGATACAAACACAAATGTAGCAGTATATGTTAAATTGCCAGACGGATTTTATATTTCAACTCCAGTTGGACATTATAATCCTGACTGGGCAATTGCATTTTATGAAGGAACCGTTAAGCACATTTATTTTGTTGCAGAGACAAAAGGTTCCATGGATTCAATGCAGCTTCGTTTGATCGAAGAATCAAAGATTCACTGTGCAAGAGAACACTTTAAAGCAATCAGCAATGGTGAGGTTATTTACGATGTTGTTGATAGCTACAAGACACTCCTTGATATGGTAACGAAGTGAGGAAGACTATTTATTTCAACAACAATAGAAGTTAACAAACAAAGTATGGAGGCATTACTTGGTAGTGGAAGAGTAAAACCCTTTGTTACTCCAGAATATCAACGACCTTATGCTTGGACTGATGAACATGCAGAAACGCTGTTTGGAAATTTATTGGGATTCACGGCTGCTAGTGGATGAACTGAACGTGAAGGTTCGTATTTCTTGGTAATATCGTTGCATATGAAAATAAAGATGGTGAGCAATAAATAATTGATGGTCAGCAGCGTATTACGTCTTTATTCCTGTTGTTAAGAGCTTTTTACACAAAATTAGTTGTTAGTCCTGTAGCGGAACGTAATTAATCAGCAAGTATTGAGCTACGTCTAGACAGTAGCATTGGCTACTGGGATTTATATATTATTGTAACTGATTATGCTAATTATTAATATCATCTTAATGTTATTATAATAGCTTCGTATAAAGTTATTATTTAAAAATCTAATTGTATTAGGAGGCGTATATATGGGGCAAATTATTGAGTTTCCAAATGATAAAAAATCGAAGGATAAAATCCGAAAGCTTAAAAAAACCTTGGAAAATCTTGTTTTTGAAAGGGACAATCTTAAATATATAATTTGTGAAAATATAAAAACTGAATATATGCTTATTTTTGGAAGTCTTGAGTACAAAATCTACAAAGCTTATTGTAAATATCTTCGTTTGAAAAGAAAAAAAGATATGATTCATGCGAAAAAGAATCGTCAAGAAAAAATAAATATGGAAGTTATCGATAGAAAGTTAGACTTAGAATTTACAGAATATAAGAAGAAATTAAATGAAAAAATTGATGAAATTAATACTGCATTAAGACGTTCAAAATCTGAAATATTATCTGATGATGATGAAAAACGCCTAAAAAAATTATATAAATATATTGTAAAGGAATTACACCCAGACATAAATCTATCGATAACAAATTCTGAGAAAGAGTTATTTTATAATGCTACTGAATTTTATAAAAATGGGGATCTAAAATCTTTACAAATTATTTTTGATATAGTTTGCAGTGAAGATGTGAAAGATGATATAGGTTTGGATGGTAAATCTTTGGAAGAAGAGGTAATAAGACTAACTGATTTAGTAAATCTAATTAAAAATGACATTGAGTTAACTAAATCTATGCCTCCTTATACTTGGAGTATTTACGTGGAAGATGAAAAGAAAAAATCAGAGAGGTTAAGTCAGTTAGAAAAAGAATTAAAAAGTTTTGATGATGCAGTACGAACGCAAGAAGAATATATAAATAATTTAATTAGGGATGAGATATGAATAATTTAGAAAAAAAAGATCAGAGAGGAATAATTGAGTATCTTTTGAATAAGGAAGTAGGAATTGATTTACCAAAACCTTTTGAGCGTGATATTTATCTTTTTGATACTTATGTTGCTGGGACAACACACGTTGAAGGAATTGAAAATATTTCATCTTATATAAAAGACGGAGACAAATTAGTTTTTTATCGTGAGCCAGAAAATGAACATGATCCTCAAGCTATTCGAGTAGAAACATTGAAAAAAGATAAAATCGGCTATGTTCCTCGTCAAGATAATATTATTTTCTCTAGACTTATGGATGCTGGAAAAATTCTTTTTGCTAAAGTTATTGATAAAGAAATACGAGGTAAATGGCTTAAGATAAAAATCAAAATTTATCTTCATGAAAGTTAGGCTAATAAAGTATGCACTATAAAAATAAATGGATTTGCAATAATATATGTATAAGTGATATCAATGATATGAATTTTGAAATTTGCTCAGGAGAACACTGTTTTATTATTGGACATCATATAAAAGAAAAATCTATATTAATAGAGACTATCGATAGATTTGTAACAGCAGGATTTGATTATTTTAATATTTTTGGAGAACAAGCTGATTTATGGTCAGAAGTTATAATTAAGAAAGAAAACCAAAAAAGACAAATACAAGTAGAGGCAAGCAAAATTGATAGAATGAGTATGTCTTATAACCTTGCTATGTTGGCAACTTTAAAACCAGAATCTACGAATTTTGTTATTTCTGATGATGAATATTTTACAGAGTATCTTATAGAAGATCTACATGATATATTCAGTGAAAAGTCTAAATTTACACCATTTGATTGGAAAAAATTTAAAGATGGATATGAATTTATTTATCATAAAAAAGATGCTATTGTTAGTATATCAGGGGATATATCAATTGGATTTCTCAAAAAAGAAAAAATATTTAATAGCATAGATAAAGCGTTTAGATATAAACTTTTTGATGGCAAAAGTTTTAATGAGATTTGGGATGAGATTTCAAAAATATAATAGTTAAAAAATAATACAAATTAATGGGATTTTATTACTATTTTCAATAATAAATCATAAACTATTTTAAAACTTAGCTTTATCATCTAAGAATGCTAAATAAGAAAATTATGAAAGGAAATTTATATTTTAATTATAAACGAGAAAAAAACTATTTATAAATTTCTACTTATAATTTGATTAAAAATCAAATTATAAGTAGAAATTGAATAAAGAAATTATTTAAATATCTATAGAAAAAGATTTACATTTACTTACAAAATTAATCAGCAATATTTCCTTTAAGCTCAGGACTATAGTCTCTATCATCTTTATTTTCTATAAATTTTTGGTAAGAATCTTCATCAATGATACATTCTATATTTCCAATCCATTTTATTATATTATTATTTGTAAATTTTCTCTTAAACCTATATAGACCGTTATTTATATCTAATGATTTAACACCACCTAAATCATAATATCTTATATTATTCTCACAACAATATCTTATTTCTTCAGCATCTAAAAAATAAGATTGCCCTAAATCGATATTAAGATTATCTGCGCCATATAGAGCTATCGCATAATCTTTGAATCTTATCAAGAAAGAACAAGACAAAAATTCGTTTTTGTATTTAACAAAAGTCATTCTTGCGTTATCTTTAAAGTTGTCATAAAGACGATAGTAATAATCTATAGGTCTATATGTTATACCTTTTCTTTCGCACATATCAGCAGTTATTTCGTGAAAAGTTTTAATGTCATCTCTATTTCCAACATATAGTTCTAAATCTTGTTTATAAGATTTTCTCACTTGTTTTCTTCCGTTTTTAGAAAAAGATTGAATAACATCTTCGAATTTTCTGCCATTAATATCTAACATCATTGAAAAAGGGAATTGAACATAAGAATACATTTTGTGGCAAAATTCTATTCCATGTTTTTTATATTCATTGATAAGTTCTTCATCATATTCATAATTGGGATCAAATTTAACAAGAAATCCATTATTTTTCTTTGCAAAATTCTTGATTTCATTAATTAATTCTATATTTGTTTCTATATCATAAAGATCTGATACTGGTCCACGAGGACAATAGAATAGATTTTTTTTTGCTTCTGAATTGTATATAGATAAAACTTGTGCGACAGCAATTATTTCATTATTTTTTTCTATATAAAAATAGTCACTATTCCATCCGTT
>QWCK01002431.1_pt1 | contig 23466 bp, 21 predicted proteins | sample 1972571 | NCBI WGS metagenome assembly QWCK01 (sample SAMN09866710, study PRJNA288562) | Human gut metagenome isolate term2_stool, whole genome shotgun sequencing... | isolation source: gut | host: Homo sapiens | place: USA: California | reverse complement strand
AGGGGCGGACCTACGTGTCCGCCCGCAGAATAGACTGCGCTCCAACGAAGACGGGCGGACACATAGGTCCGCCCCTACGGTGGAAGCTTCCACCCCGCCGAGCGGTTCACCCGAAGAGAAGTCGACTGAGTTTCCGAAACGAGAAAAAACTTCGCTTTTTACTTGCATATGAACTTAGAAAGCTCGTCAGTGTCACGGCTCGTAGCCGTGCGAGGCTAGCGTACTAGCGTACGACTAGTCATCGCTGAGGAGTCGATAGCGCGGAGAGCGATGTCTCTAACCGTCTCCTCCGAATTGGCATCCTTGACCCCTGCCTCCTTGAGCAGGCTCTCTATCTCCTTGATCTTTTGCTGCAGAAGTTCTATCTGCTGATCCTTGAGTCGTAGCTGACCCTCAGTCTCCTTCTGAGCTAAATCAAACGCAAAGCGATACTCCCTATTGAGACGCTCCTCGGTCTCCTGAACAGCCTTGGTCTGAACCTCTTGCATACGACTCTCTAGGCTCTCGGCCAGCACCTATGCTAGCAATGCCTCATAAGCCTCCAGCATCTCCTTCTTCGTATTCGACATACTGATCTGTACTCTCTCCTCACTCATACTATACGTGTTCTAATGGTTTGTCTTGACTTAGTTGCCCACAAATGTAATGAACAAGGGGGGGTATCTCCTAGTTCACTTATCTTTCTGCAATAACCACCATTTTTCTTGTTTGTAGCACTCTATCAAACTTGGAAATGGATTCCCCTCAAGATATTTGAAGGACTCTTCTAATTGATCTTGGTAGCTCTGCAATATTCGAAGGATCCCATTTCTACTCTTTAGAAGTGCGGGGCTGTTTAGACAAAAGGTGTCGATGGTAAACTGAGCCTTCTTAAGCCTCGTATCATCTAGGCCTTCACAAGGACATATCTCTCCTTCTAAATTATAGGTGAAGTATTCGTGAGGATCTTCTTCGGCAGGGTAAATCAGGTCATCGTATTTATCCTTTTCTATTTTATTCGTCCCATTGTCCTTGGCATCTGCTCCGTATGCATTGTTGTTTTGGTGGTTGGCTAGGAATAGATTTCCCCAGTCAAACGTAAGCTCAGGATGGTGTGCTCTCTTCTTAAAGTGGTCAATGTGGGTAGTCGTTTTGTCGTCTAGCGAAAGAATCTCTTCTGTATAAGCATCAAGTCCTTTTTGCTCTTTAAAGAGTTGATCCCGCCACGACTCTTTTGTCCCTTTAGAGACATTATCCCAATTATTGCCGCAAGTATTCTTTTCCTTTGCAAGGGTAGATGGTGCAGGACACTTATTTATTCTTCTCATTTTGTCGCTTAGCATTTAAAGCCTCTTGTAGCTGCAACTCAAAAATTGCGGGGTCATTGGGATTGAGGAGAGATTGTAGCTGCGACTTAAGATCTTTGTAGTGATCTGTTATGTCATTGTTTTGATTAAGCTCTTGCCAGATCTCTCTAAGGAGATGATGCACCTTATTATTGCGAACATGAGATAGCCCAAAGTATTCTAGTAGAATAGAATCAGACTCTTTGCCATACCAAACAGACCCTACCTCTTGTCCTACTCCTTCCTCCATAACCACAAGCTTGGAGTTGCCATCAGAAGGTATGCTAGAGATGACATGGGGAGAGTGAGTAGTAAAGATGAACTGACAGTTAGGGAAGGTCTTAGTCAGTCGAGGCACAATAGTTAGTTGCCACTCGGGGTGAAGGTGTAGATCAACCTCATCAATTAAGATAATCCCACTACTCTCTAGAGGATCCTGACCCGGAGGCGTAGCCATAGCCAAAAGACGTGCAATACTAGCCACAATAGCTAGATAACACTTCTCTCCATCAGAGAGCAGATCCAGCTCATACTCCTTTAGGGTTGCACCCTCGCTCTTCTCTATGGTTACCCGTCTAGGATGACTCTTTACTTTAAGGTTGGTGTAGCCACTATCAAAGACCTTTTCAATCGCTCTCTTGACAGTAGCAAGCTGCTCGTCTTCTGTGAAAAGCTCTCCAGCCTCACTCTTCGCACGGTACTCTTCGTTTTCAATATCTTGACGCTCCAGCATCCACTCAAAGAGAGATCTGAAACGAATTGAAGAGGTTCCCTTATCATAGATGTCTTCAGGCTTTAGCTTGTGTTTTCTCTTACTAATCCCCTTGGGAATTTCATCAACAGCACGATTAACTCCAAAAGAGCTAATAATAGGTGGAGCTATCTTCCTCTGATTGATTATCTCTACAATTTTGTTTGCACATGCTGAGCTTCGGACTAAATCGCTGGAGTCATCAGGAAGTTTCTTGCGTACTTGATTAGCCTTCTTGTAGAGAGACCACTTATACCGCTCACCCTCTAACTCAACGTCAATAGACAAGCGAGCGTACTGCGCCCCTTTGCGAATCTGATTAAGGTGAATAAGGTCGCCCTGCCCTCGCTCTGTACGCACCCTTGCTACGACCCACGACAGAAGCATATCAATGGCCTCTATTATGGTAGACTTGCCAGATCCATTAGCCCCGATGAATGTATTGAGACTATCTCCCATATTCATCTCAAAGAGTGTAATCCCCTTGAAGTTTTCTATCTTAATCTGCTTAATCTGCATTCGCAAAGATGTTTGTCTATATACTTGCGTACAAATATACAACTTCTCTTCAGATGGTCTAATATATTTGCACATAAGTCTCGATTCCGCCAATCTTGCGAGTAGTCCTTTGTAGAAGAGACACACGGCTAGTGTCTAGCACGCAAGCGTCTGTTGTCAAACGACACGATGTGTAACCCCGCTTATCCTCGTACCTTGTTGTCGTCTCGCTCCTCTCTATGGTCTGTTGAGACGTTTGCAAGCTACAGAGTGCCACTGAATACATCTAAGAGCAACTCCACCTGCCCACCCTATTACCTTTGCACTGTCTAAGAACTAAGCCTTGATGACGCAAAGACATACCCGTATGTCTAGCCAGAAAGTATTTAGACAGTCTAAGACACTAAGCTCTAAACTAGCAACTTGTGGCTTGACTGGTAAATAAAGTATCCTCCTCGATCACTGTTGCACTTAACTGGTTGAATAGCTCCCCAAATATCAGCATCAACCACCTCTGGATATAGCTCTGGATGCTGTATATAAGGTAAGACGCGATCCTTTGTTTCCTCGCAGAGTAGATATATGCCAGAGTGTGCCAAGTTTCTAATGATAGGCGTCGTAAAGTGCCCTGTGCAGGTCTCTATAGTTCCGTTGACGAAGTCATATCCAGTGGATAGCCTAACTAAATCTGACGAAATGAAGCCGCCTCCCATACGAGGCCCCATTTCGATTATGTAGGGATTGTTATTGTCATCGAAGCGAATCTCTGTATGGGAAGCTCCATACCCTATTTTGAGAGCATCAAGCATATCAAGTGTGATCTGCTCGATTGAGCTCCTTTGGGATAATGTCAGGTCGGCTGGTTGATGGTGTTCTAACTCAACGAAGTACGGAGAGCCTGTTGTTACTTTGTCTGTAACTTGCAGGATAAAGTGTCTTCCCTCATAAGAGATTGCTTCAACGCTAAACTCCCTTCCGTCAATATACTGCTCTACCATAGCAGTTTTACTTGGCGAATATGCTAAAGCTCGATCGATCGCTGCGTAAACATCCTTCATGTCACGTACCAGTGTGATACCACGACTACCTCCACTATCTGTGGGTTTGATAATAATTGGCAGAGGGATGTTGATCCTATCTTGAGGCGAGGATATTACTTCATATAGAGGGATCGATACGCCTTCCTTCCTCAACTGCTCGCGCATAGTGTACTTGTTTGCGGTAAGTTCTTCACACTCACGAGAGTTACAGGGTAGTCCCAATCCACGCATAACATAATATACGTACGGCAGAGCTGACTCTATAAGGAAAGATGTCACTCCTTCTACCTTTTCCTTCTTACATATCTCTAGGATCTTCTCTTTTTCTGTAAAGGAGATCGGATAAAACTTTGCTGCGTATCTATCCGCAGCGATATGATCGTCTTCTTGACGACCGAAAGCAATAATCTCATGCCCACCTACTTCAACAGCCTGCCTGTAGAAGGTGAGATACTGATAGTTAGCTCCTAAAACTGCAATTTTAGCCATAACTGATTCTTACTGTCTGTAAAGTGGGAAAAAAGAGCTGTCTGGTATAAAATCCGCCTTGGTTTGACGGCATTGATCTACCAGCAGATTGTATTTCTCTTGATCAAACAGCTCTTTACCGATAGAAAAGCGACAATCTGAGTTCCGATTGAAACCTGCTTTAAACTTATATAATCCATCCTCGGCAGAGCCAAGCCCACCTCCTAAGTGAAATGTTTTCATTCCCTGTTCGCAGCCCCATTTGGCAGCTTCATATAGGATTAGATTTGTTGGAGCCACCTTTCGATACTCGTACCTACTACCAGAGAGATGGTAGTTAAGTCGATTATTCGCAAAAATCATAATAGACATCGCTACGATTTGCTCGTCACACACGGCATAAAACATTTCATAGTTGTCTAGCAAGTCGTTATGGATAGAGTCATAAAATGCACGATCAAAGTAATAGTACTCATCTGCAGCATCAGACTCCATCGTAGCGTTGTAGATACGCAGGAAGTCATCCATTAGAGATATATCCCTGCCATGATGTATGGAGACCCCATTCTTCACGGCTTTGCGGATCATGTTACGATGTTTGGAGGTGATGTTTTCCCAAATCAGCTCTTCGCTACTTAGATCCATAGTTATCGTTTGTCCTAAGTCTATAACCGTAGAGACAGTACGCATAGGTTCAGCATTAGCTAATACAGGATGATAGCGCACGAAGTTGCATACGATGCCTAGATCCAGCATCGCCTCTGTGTACTCCCTATAGAAGTCCTTAACCTCCAGCTCTGTTGGAACCTTATCAAATAAAACTCCACCATAACCATAAGGTGTGATCGCATCATATATACCACTGATAGCCGTTTCTCTGCGCATTAGCACATAGATCGCTCGTAGTTCATCAGACTCATAGTATAGCAAGTACGGAGTACCATCGCCATGTGCTTGGAACCCTTTCACATACCCACTTAGGTAGTAAACGTCGTAATTCGAGAAGCTTTGAACGGTCTTATCCCACTTGTCTTCACAACTTATATCGTAAATGTATATCATAGTTTCTTCACCATTTCAACTCTTGTGGGCTCAAAGCCACTTTCTATCAATAGACTTTGCATCCTCTTATTAAAGGTAGCCACTGACGTTGCCATACTACAGACTCCCAGTGAACGTGCCTTCTTCTCAGCCTCTATCGAAAATAGCTTGCCGTATCCTTTTCCTCTTATTTCTTCTGTTAAATACCTGCTATGTTCATGCCATCTAAGTTCGTCAATGAATACAGAGGTATAGCCCCAATAATATCCATACAGAGTCTTTTCGTCTCTTATGCCGAAAAAGAATGTGTTCCCATTTTCTATGTGTTGCTGTAGTCGCTTCACCGACTCTGTAATATATTTAGTAGGAGCTTTTCGATTAGGATAGTGATAGGTTATAAGCAAGTCTGTCTCCATAGCAATCAGCTGTGGAAGGTACTTTGCAATTTCATCCCAATTCATCCATCCTATTTTAAGATCTTTCGTCATACGAACTAATGGTTTTAATTACATACTTCATTTCCTCGCCACTATATCTTTGGTCGATTGGTATACAGAGCATGTGCTGGTATAATTCCTCAGTATCTTGAGAAAAGGTTGTGCAACACTCTGGCTTAGGCCAAATCACTGGAGCATAAACAGCATGAGATGCTAAGTACTTCTGTAAAGAAGAGCGATCTGCTACCCAAATAGGGAAGTATAGAGGCACTACCTCCTCTGTTAGATTCTGTAGGATTGGATAGATATGCTCTGACCAGCACTTTCCATTTAGGAGTAATGCGTAGTTAGCATGCCTTTTTTCCTTTAGCTCGTCTAAATCTAGTGTACGTTGTATATGTATCGATAGAGGACTGATAGCGTAAGGCTCTCGCTGTAGTTCTAGTATCTCTTTTGATCTTCGGTATTGATTGAGGAAATCTTCTTTTTCTCCTACTCCCTCCACGATGTACCTATATTTGGCCAGAGATGCTTGCAGTTGAGCCTGCTCTAGAGACTTGTCATACTGTCGAGGCTTCCATTCTATAGCGGAGTCTTTAGAGGTAAGGTAAGCTCCATCAGCTACACCACACCACTTGCGAATGCTACCAACATGGTAGTCTGCAGAGGATTTGACAAATGAGCTATACATACTCTGCGTACAGTCCTCTATGGTTACGATATTATGCTCTCTTGCGAAGTCTATCACAGTCTCAACGTCAGAGATTGTATTGAAGCCAAAGTAATGATGAAAGAGAAAAACATCTGCCCTAACACGACCCAGCAATTCTATTAGAGTCTCACTAGAAGTTCTTAAGCTTGCATCGATATCGTAGAACTTTAGTTCGTATTGCATCTCTATAAATGGCTGAAGTACAGTCTCGCAAGTATATGCCGGAACCAAAGCAACCTTTCGACCTCTCTTAGCCACTTTTGTCTGACTGAGAGCAAGCTTTATTGCAGAGCGACATGTGGATAGCCACACTTGATCTTGACAGCCTTCCTGAGTGCTTAGAGAGGCTATGCTACTGACACCTAAACCCTTGAGATCCTCTGGAGATATCCAGAAGTTACTTCCGATTTCTTTGAGCATTACCGTTCCTCCTTTATAATAGCTAGTATTTTAGGTAAATAGCCTAAGTCATCAATGTCCTTCATCTCACTATTTCCTTCTCCTACATCTTGTCTCTTAAAGACTTTAACAACTGTACTAATCACAATCTTTACATCAAGAGAAAAACTAACATGCCGTACGTAGAAGAGATCATATTCAAACTTTCGACTGAGCTTTAGACTCCCTCGCCCCTTTACTTGAGCTAAGCCTGAAATGCCTGGTCGTACAAGATGCCTTTGTCTATACTCATCAGACATTACCTTAAGATAGATCGGAGTAAGCGGTCGTGGTCCGATGAAAGACATATCTCCCTTGAGGACATTCCATAGTTGCGGTAGCTCATCGAGCGAAGTCTTGCGGATGAAACGACCTACAGGCGTGAGTCGCTCCCCATCGGGGAGCAGATTGCCCTCCGCATCTCGCTCATCGGTCATACTCTTGAATTTGTAAAGCTTAAAGATTCGCTCATCCTTGCCTGGGCGCTCCTGCGTGAAGAACGCTCCTGCCCCCTTATTGGCAAAGTGTAGCCACACCGTCACTACCAGTAGCAATGGCGACAGCACAATCAGCATAATGAGAGCTCCTATGAAGTCCAATATGCGCTTGATATATTTCCTATAGATCATATTCATTTACTCTTTTTTCCCCCTCCTCCGTAGTACGATAAGCTTGTGCAGGGTGAGAGGGGTTGTTGGGTATCGTATATTCCATCCACCCTTCTTGAATCATAGGACTTAGGAACCTATATCTAAGATACTTTTCTCCTTTGTCAAGGATTTTGGCAAGGGCGGATGCCGAGAATTCATTGCATGAGCATAGTTTGAGTATCATCACCTTCGTACTATCAGGCTTAGACCGCCTCCGCACTGTTTGTAGTAAGTTTGTCAGCTCTTCGGGGAGATTTTCAAGTAGTAGCTTCTCATTATTAGGCAGGCTCGAGGAGTTATTAGGTAGGCTTGACCCGTTATTAGGCAGGCTTGACCCGTTATTAGGCAGGCTCGAGGAGTTATTAGGCAGGCTCGGAGTTTCCACACCAACTTCGTTACGACCGTTTGTGGTATTCTCTATAGAGAAAACTTTTGAGCCATCTATTTCTATCATATCTTGCCTACAATATATAGTGACAAGAAAATAGCTAAGCTCCTCGTCTGTTTCGAATTTTGGAGCAGGCGATCCATTCTTCTCCAATTCTTCGTATATTGTGGGAATTCCCGTACCACGGCCTTCCGTAAGATTCAGCTCTTTAAGAAAATCTCCAACCCTTCGATTTCTATACTCTCTTGCGATAATCCTGCGATGAGTTGGTAGCTCCAGCAAAGATTTTTGTGTTACAGGAGGTATGGGACCTGGGAAACTTAAAACCTCTATTTTATCAGGCCAAAGTTGCACCTCAATAGGCTCTTGCTTTTCATAACTTTTATGGTATACCGCATTAGCCATGACTTCTTCAATTGCAGCAAAAGGATAGTTATAAAAGCGACTAGCCTCAGCCACATTGGGATGCTTTACTACACGCTCTCGTATTATTGTTCGTTTAATATATGCGAGTACGTCTCGCAATTGATGATGTAGTGGACCTGAGAAAGTTTTTTCATCAAACACCTTTGTATCTTGGCTCGGATGAATGACTAGCTCTATTCTTGCATATGGCAAATACTTCTCTGGTTGCTCCGTAAAGAAAAGCAGACCAACATTAAGAGGTTTGATAAGCTCTCCATACGTTTTTGCAATAAGCATACTAGAGGCTAGCTCCTCTACCGACATACTAGCACTCGGGGAGTATAGATCACTTCCGACCTCTTTTAGAAACTCTCTTATCAATCCAAGGTTAAGGTTCTCTACAGATACAGAATGATTGATACGATCATCAAAGGGGATCTTTTGAGCCAATTCATACAGACGTTTCTGTTGCTCTGGTTTTGCCTTTTTGGTTTCACTTCCGACACGGATATAAAGAGTCCGATCGCTCCTCTTTTCACTCAGTGAGTTTGGAGCGGTGTAAGGTCTATTGTCTCCAGCAGGACACCAAAGGACCAGTATTAGACGATCCGATATGGTGTAGGGTGATATGACAGGGGTGTAGTTTGGCGCTATCTTATATCCCAGCTCTATAACTTTCTTTTGAAATGAGTCTATTTGGTTAGCTTTTAGACCTCTCGGAGGTAAGACGGCTTGCCCCCTTTGCTCCTCAACACCAATGATGATGTACCCCCCGCCCCAATTGTTTATATCATTGGCAAAGGCACACATCGTATGAAGGATATCCTCTGGATCCCAGCTCTCCTTAAGTTCTATCCTTTCACTCTCTATGGTGTCTGCTCGCAATAGAGCATTTATACTGATGGGTAATGCCATAGTGTATTTCTTTGTTGCAGTAGAATCAGTCGCTTGACAAGCTGATGAATTATCTTACTCCGTATGCCACATAGGCTACTAAGCCACTACAAAGATAACGCTTCCTGTGCAAACTGTTATAGTCTAAAATCTACGCGAAGGGGCTACTTAGCATCCCCTGTCAAGCTTCGATACATCTCCAGCGTTGCTTGCCATACATCCTCCTGCTTATAGCGAGAGGCGATCAGAGGGCGAGCGTTCTGCTGGCAGTGTGTGTAGAGAGCTTTGTCCTCCATCATACGCTTCATGGCCTGATATAGTGCTACAGCATCGTGAGATGGTATGATTAGACCATTCTCTCCCTCTATGATGATTTCGTTACAACCATTAATGTCGGAGACAACGCAAGGAAGCTCCATAGCTCCCGCTTGCATCACAACATTGGGGAAGCCTTCCCGATAGGAGGGAAAAGCCAATGCATCAGCTGCGGCAAACCAAGGGCGTACATCATCTTGCCACCCTACATAGTAGATAGCTGGGTGACTCTGTATCGTATGATAGACATCCTCAGGTAATGGGTCTAGCTTCTGCTCGAAGTTGCCTACAAGTAGCAAGCGAGCATCGGGATGCTCTTGCTGCAAACGAGTGAACGCCTCCACAAGTTCACAGATCCCCTTGTCCCTCACGATCCGTCCAACAAAGATAAAGGTGAAGTCTCCTTCCACTTTCTTGCGGATAGGGTCTACAAGCCCTTCAGCGAGTAGCTCCTTACAGAAGTGCTGCACATTAATTCCGTTGGAGCTCCCATTCCCAATTACTCTTAGCTTGTCTGGTGATGCTAGCTTTAGAGAGATAATTGTGTCTCGTAACCTATGTGAGTTCGGATAGACATAGGTGGCACATCTATAAGTAATTCGCTCAACCAAGTTTAAGACCTTGCGCTTGAATCCTCTATGAACAAGCAATGGTAACCCCGCCACAGTATGTATGCGTATAGGGACACGGCACAACCAGCCAGCCAACATACCCATTAGTCCAGCCTTAGGTGTATGAGAGTGTATGATGTCAGGGCGCTCTTTGCGAATGAGCCGGATCATATCTCGGAGAGCTAAGAGATCCTCTTTGATACTAATAGGTCTGACTAGGTGAGGCTGTGGAATAAATCGCACCCCTTTTAGTTGTGGTATCTCTCCCTTCGGGAAGGGTCTCCCTGAGGCTGCGATGACCCGGTAACCCTGCTGCTGCATAAACTGAGCTTGTCCATCTATCAACTTAAAAGATCCAGAACTTGTTACCACTCTCAGGATCTTAATCTTCTCTGTTGTCTTCGCTTGCATGACTAAAAACGAGGTTATATAAGTTAGTTCTACTTGAGCCTATCTATTAGAGCATTTATCTTCTGCATAAAGAGCGTGATCGAGCGTTCGTTTAGCTCTCGGTTAAATAGTTGTCGATTCTCAGCTGCAGATTCCTCTTCCAGCGACTCTTTCATCACCTCATATAGAGATGAGACCTGATTGGGGGGGCAGGTTAAGACTCCATCTATCGTATCAATACCTCCTGCGCAGAGAGTAGAGACGACACGATCACACTGACTCATCATCTGCAAGAGTACATTGGGGAAACCCTCTAGTAGCGAAGAGACGACACATAGTGTAGCCTGACGGAAGTAGGGATAGACATTCTCCACATTCCCCCTCAGCTCTACGGCATGCTCTAATTGTAGCTCCTGTATGAGTGTTTCTAAGGTCTGACGACTTGCACCCTCTCCTAGGATCACGAGTCGAGTATCTTCAAATTGCGGCTCCTTATGAAATAAAGAAAAGGCTTTGATCAGCAGATCATATCCTTTGATAGGGATTAGTCTACCTGCTGCCACGATATAGCGATATGAGGGGGATAAGTTCGTCTGCACACTCTTTTGAGCCGCATCGCTGATCCGTGCTAGGTCAATCGGGTTGGGTAATACTTCAATCGCTTGAATACGCTTGGCTAATTGAGGAACTCCGTGGACGAACTGCTCTTTCATCATTTGCGTTTGGCAGATCAATAGATTGACTGCAGGATATCCCAAGGCGTGATGTATCCTGAAGCGAAGAGGAGGTCTCTTATATCTCAAAAAGACGGAGCAACTCTCACGCGCCACCAAGGTTTGGATAGAGAGTACGTGGAGTCGCTTCAATAGCCCAGCAACCCCTGTCATATCGGTATGTGAGGTAAAGCAGATATCAAACTTGCGCCCACGAAGACGTATGAGGTTTAGTATAAGTTTGGGCATACCGCGCCACACGCTTTGTGACTGAGTGAAGATGAGCGATACATTTGGCAGTTCTTCCAAACGATCCCACCCATGGTATACCCTGCCTGTCAAGAAAGCAACGGTTATCTGCGTATCACTATCTGTCGCAAGCTCTTTTGCAATGAGATGCAGTACCGTCTCTGCACCTCCTTTCAAAGAGTCTGTCGGTAGGATTAGTAATATCTGTCTCATAGTAAAGAAGCGATTATCTTATTCGAAGCCTTCTATATGTAAAGGATCAGCATCGTAGTTCCTTTTTCATAGCCATTTTCTAGTCATTGACTCGATTGAAGAAGGATAATTGTCTCACATTGCCATTTTAGACTCCAAAATAAACGATATGCACTTTCTCTTTTAGAAAATTCTTCCTCCACTACATCCACATCCTACTCTTGTTGTAGTTGATGTTTTTTCTTCATGAGTCCTAATATCTTCAAGTAAAATTAATCCCACGGTTGTGTAGTATATTATAGATCCCTTGTCGGCAAACACCATGCTGAAGTTTGTTCTTACCAAGAATATGACTAGAATGATTAGTAAAAGTCGAGATGCTTGTTTCTCACTCTTAATGGTAGCTTTCAGTAGGAAGAACAATATGGACAAGTAAAGAATCAGCCCAACCAATCCAAAGTCATAAGCTATCTCTAGCCAATCATTATGAGCTACTGAACCAAAACTGCTTCCAAACGATCTTTTAGTAAGATCTGCTGTTGCATAAAATCCGTGCCCATATAAAAGAGCTCCAAAGGAAGACTGGTTTACTCCATCAATAATGCTAGAGTATATTTCAGCCCTTCCAGAACCACTAGTATCTTCAAATCGATCTAATGGGGATACTTCCATATTCTGAATATGTGATACTATGGGCATTAAAGCTAGAAATCCACCAATGCACAAAACAGCAAATCCCCATCGGCCGAACTTATAGGGTCCTCTAAAAATGAAGATCAAAATGATTAGTCCTTGAGAGAGAATAGCTCCTCTTTTTGCACAGAGGAATACGAGTGTGGATAGTAATAGTAACAGAAGCAGCCCCATCCACTTTTTATCTTTATACGCAAAGAGTGCCAAGGGTGTGAGAATAACAAAGTTATAAGCAACATTATTTCCATGGAGAAAGACATCTTCAGAATAGCCTCCTAGGACTCTGAATTGCAGCAGTCTATTAAGGAAAACGTATAAGTAGATAGGCAGGAAAGCCCAAAACAGGACTTTTCCAGTGATCCTGAGATTTACGTCTCTCAGATAGTATAAGCTAGCTGGAAGACTGAGGCTGACGCTGATAATGGTTGGTAAATTGCCTGATACTTTTTGTACATCTCCAAAGGCTAGCTCTACTATGGCATAGCCAAAAGAAAGTAAACTGAAAGCCACGAAAGAGTTTACCAACCGTTTGACATACTTGGAACTACGATAGGTCCTAATATTGTGAGTATAGTAAAATAGGGCTGTGCCAATAATCTCTACCACAACAAATAAAACAAGCAGTCCTCGATCAAGGAGACGACTTTCTCCCAATGGAGCTAGGAGCGTGTAAGCAAGAGTGTACAGGAACAGGCTCCCGATAAAAATCACAGCTCCAAACTTTGAGGTCTTTTTTAAGCTGGTATGTTCTCTCATAGCATTAAATCAAAGCTCTTTTTCATACTCCGACGAGCTTTTGGTTTGACTGTTTTTTTATGGAGTACCTAATGAATATCCCCATCCCCATTAAGAGTCTTGATAGAGTTAGGTTTATAGAAGCTCCGATTATTCCTAGATAGCCAATTAAGGGATATGCTAGAATTAACCCTACAAGAGATGCTATAAGAGTATTTCTCATAACGACCTTATCCTGCCCTCTAGCTATAAAGTAGTTGACACCATATACATCATAGAGGACAATTCCAAAGACACCGACCATTAGCGTTGCCAAGATAGTCATATTCCCTTCAATGGGCATATTTAGATAGAGAAAAACAAGCTTCGCGAAGACAATAGGGAGTAGACAGTAGAGGAATCCTATCGCTATCATCCCCCTACTGTAGCGATTGAACTTCTGCTGATTACGTACAATATTTGGGAATATCGCTCTTGTAAAGAGATCTGTTATAGTCACGAAGATATCTGCCACCTTCTTGATGGCAGAATAGATGCCAACCATTGATATAGGCGCAACTAGTCCAAGGATAAATCCGCTCGTGTTATTGTATAGGGTTGGCACAAACTGATTTATAAAGATTGGAAAGTCAACTCTTAGCCTTTTTGAGATATGCTTAAAACGACATAGTCTAAACTTTAGTCCGAGTAGTCGTCGTAATAACCTGTGACTAATGAATGCACTCACTATATAGGCTACTGAGAGAGAGAGAGGGTACACCCAAAGGTCTTCTTGCCCATGAATAAAAGCAAAGACAATTATAAGGAATATGAGACGAACTCCTGTGTTTAGAATAGCGATGTACTTCATTCGCTCTATTCCTTGATACATCCAATCAGAAAGAAGGGCTCCCCCCCATATCATCGGTGTAAATAACAAATAGAGTATAGCGTACTCTCTAAACGAAGGAATACTAAATACCAGCCCAACAATAAGTATCGACGAAACAAGACAGAGAAACAACCTTGTCGAGTTAACAACAGTGTAGATATACTGCAAGCGCATCTTAGACCCCTTATTGGCTGCTACAAATCTTGTCCCTGTAAGATTGAACCCATAGTAAGCAAAGCCTATAAAATAGTTAATCAGCGCAAGAGCAAACATAATCTGCCCATAGCCATCATTCCCGATGACACGAAGCAGATAAGGCAGCGTGAGTAGTGGAATAAGAAAGTCTATCCCCTTCAACAAAAAAAGGGAGAGGAAGTTGCCAGCAACAACCTTATTATCCTTGCTAAGAGCTTTCTTTATCCTTGATTGTATCACAATTGCTAGATTCTCTTCTTTTTGCTTAGCTTTTTGAAGTTATCCATTGATTAATCACGAGTTCCGCGACTAATTCGTGAATCCAAAAACGTCCTTCCTTGAATGAGATCACACTAGTGTCTGATATATCATAATACCCAGGTACTCCATTGATGACAAGTTGTTCTGGCGTATCTATTTGGTTGAATAGGGATGCCTCTATAATGTAGTATCTCTGATCTTTCGTAGAATAGAGAAGGTCAACACCCATAAGCCTAGACTTTAACATATCTCTGGTGCGGATAGCTATTTGCAAAGCGTCTTGAGGAATTTCTTTTTTCTCATAGTTACCAGCACCTGAAGCTCTAAAGTCACCCTTATTAGGATATCGATAATAGCCGAACGCTTTGTCTCCGACTAACATGACTCGGAGATCATAGGAAGCATCATCAATGAACTTCTGCAAGAGAATATAATCTTTTTGTTTTTCATAAGGATATATAGTATGCTTTCCCTTGTATGAGAACACTCTCTTTACGTAGGCTTTCAGTTGATGTCTATCGTTTATCTTTTTCACGCCCGTCGATCCAGCGCCCGTTCTTGTCTTTACAATGACGGGATACTCAATACTATCAGCCAGTGCAAGTAGCTCATCCTTTGAATTCGACGTAATGGTGGGAATACACGGAAGATTATATGCTTGATATAAGTAATGTGCTCTACACTTATCCTCGTATTGCCATATCTCATGATAGGAAGGGAAGCAAGTCTTGCCTAGGATTTTTTCAAGTACGTAAATCTTAGATTCTGCTTCATAGAGTGTAGGAGGATTGGAGTTGACATGCCAAAAGATGATATCAAGCTCCTTCGCACTCTCCAACCAGTCACTAGCGTGAATATCATAGTTCTTATACTCAATGCTATTTGTTTTGCAGTAACGCTCATAAAAATAAGCGGAAGCCGTTGATCTAAAGTAGCCTACTATAGGTTCCTTAGGATAAACAATGCCAACACGAGGTCTAAACTTCGAAGTGGCTTTTAAAACAAGGGCTGGAGCCTCATTTTGAACCTTAAGGAGGTCTATGCGGGACACTCGTCTACCCGTTTTTATGATAGCCTTCTTCCCAATAGATGTGTTTTGTACAAGATTATAAACCCAATCCTTTTTGAAGAGCTTAGGTATTTTCATATCGCTTTCTAGAGTTAGTATTTGACAACTATTAGATCATCGATTTTGGAATTGAGAAATACGTTGATCTATAATTTTCCCCCTCCGAATAATACAGGCGTTCTCTAAGATCTCGTTTTCTCTCTTATCTTCAATCAAGTCGTCTATGTAATTGGAAACAATGGAACTTAGATCTTTGGAAACAGACTTGTAAAAAAGAGATGGTGTGTGATCCACAACATAGTGAAATACGCCATCTACTTCGTATATCGGTTCGGATATAGATGTCGGAATAGAAGTTTCTATTCCCCCATGTCGATCGCAACTAATGTCAATAATGAGAGATCCTCTTCTCATTTTCTTTAGATCTTCTCGATAGATAATATGGTCCTTACGTGTCGTATCCCATAGGATAGCATTTACAATGACGTCGTATAAATGACAATTCTGCCTAAGCTCTTGTTCTGTACGGCGATTGTAGGAGTCAACTTTAGCGCCTAAGGAAACGAGCGTTTTGTATGCACCTCTTGCTGTGTTACCGTTCCCGATTATGGCTACTCTCGCATCGTAAGGAAAAAGTCCGTAGGACAAAAAAGCGTGTGATACAGCAGCTTCTCCTGCGATCTCATTATTTCTCCAAAAAACGTGACGTCCCATTTTGTACATATCCTCCCATGCGTAAGCTGTATTATGTCCATTGATGACAGCATCCGTTATATCTCTATTTTGGACGGCATGCACCCAGCCGAAGATGGTCTGATTGTTTAGTCTAGAGAGGTATTCTGCATCTCCTATCTTAGGATCACATATGATGTCCTTTGATAAAACTTTATCTCGACTGACCACATTCACACCTTTTACGAGGTAGTCTTTGTCGTCAAATCCGAGTACTTGACCATAGCCTGTCTCAAGATACACTAGCTGCTTGTTCTTGATATTGTCAATGTCTTCAGGTATAAGAGTACGTCTTTTCTCTGAACATTTATGACTTATGGGGAATCCTGCGGTTTTCATTTTGTTATTACGTTTTGGGTTACTCGCTTTGCACTATCGAAGTAGTCTGAAAAACTGCCTTTGCGGTCAGCTATAGCGATCTTCATAATTAGACTTGTAGAAGGTTCTTATTTGTGGCACGACCTATGAACTCGTTGTCGTATTGCTTATTGATGTTCTCTTGAAAGGTCATTAGGGCTGGTAACTTAGGGGTAAGTGTTGCTTAGGCGGGGAAGAAGGTGTCTAGAAAGTCAGCGGTGGTCATCTCTTTGTAGAGAGGGATCTTCTTTCCAGCGTTGTAGTCGTTGACCCAGGCACGAGCTTGCTCTATGTGTCTGTCGCTGAATAAAAGTAGCAGCGCGGGGGCAAAGCCAGCTCCGAGATCTTCGTCAGACAACAGCTGTTTCGTGCCACACACCTTTTTCTCTAGCTCGCTTTTCTTAGGTGGTGTGAGGCTCTTACGATTTCTCTTCTTGCCCCCTACTCGGTATTTGCACTCAACAAGCTGAATCTGTTTGTTCGTACAGCCGAAGAGCATGTCTACACTACTAGGCTTATCTCCAAGTGATGTAGCCCTTGCCAATGCATCCATATCAACGACTAAGTCTTGGGGTATTGCATTTGCTTTCGCCCCCTCACCCATCAGAAGATCGGAGAGAGGCTTTGCATGGCCCAATTTACGAATCAAAGCATTCGTTAGCTCTCTGCTGTATGGAGCAAAAGACATTTGGTGTTGCTTCTTTTGTGCCATCTTCTTACTCCTCTGCAATGTACTGGTTCATAACATCGTAGGCTGTATTGAAGCAGCTGAAGATAGGCTCTATGCCCTCCTCTTCGGTCAACTCTCTGAAGCGATACCGCACGGGAGTGGTCTCTGTCGGCTCGCTCATATAGAATAGCAGAGACTTGGCGGTCTCCTCCTCTTCGCTGGCGAACAAGGACAGCGACTGTACCAGTCGCGGGCTGTGAGTCGCAAGGAGAAATTTGACGCCCAGCTCTCGGTGCAGTGTGGTGATGATACGGGCGTACTCGACCGTCCACTGCGGGTGCAGGTGAGCCTCAGGTTCGTCAATGATAAGCAGAGTTCTCTCAGTAAGTAGCCCCTTCTGAAGTAGCGACTCTATGAGTGCAAAGCTCTTGATGCCCGTGGCGACCTCTTTGATAGCGTAACTCTCCCCACTGCTCTCGGTAAAGTATATCTTACGTGTCCGCATAACACCGTCCTGATTCTTGGAGGGGAGGACGACCTGTCCCTCGGTAATCTCAGCAAGCAGGTCTGCCACCCTTTGCTCAGGTTCACTCAGACTTCTTACCTCTCCATCATAAAAGAACTGTATGAGCTCCTCCCAATTCTGATCTAGGACTCCTGAAGGGAACTCGCCCGAGAAGTTGGCAATCATAGGCGAGTCTATATAAAAGACCCTATCGAAGGTCGTAAAGACTCCTATGTCCTTACGACTAGGACCTACGATCTCTTCTGTACCCTCCCGTACGGAAATGCTCCTCATCAGAGTCTCCTTAGAGGTGTTGAAGAGCTCATTGAGCTTATCTCTCAGATAGATGGGAGGTCTATCCTTCAATAGTTTGCGATAGAACTCATATGCACCCTCTATGATCGTCCTCAGCTCCTCTAACCCATTGAAAAAAGCTTGTCGATTCTTGATCTGCTTACCTAGTACTTTGCCTAACCGCTCTCGATCGAGGGATTTAACCTGAGCACCACTCTCATAATGCTTTTGCAAAGTATCTATCATAAGATAAGCATCCTCCTCATCAAAAGGCTTGTGCGAGAATCGACGATAGCCCCTAAAGATGAAAAGCATACGCTCCTCATCTGGAAGCAGATCTAAATACTGAAGAAGATAAAGCGTTATCTCCTCAAGCCTACTATTCAGACGATCATCAATCAACTCTTGGTAATGGATCGCATAGTGCCCAGCATAGTACATCATGCGACTGATTGTACTCTTGCCAGTAGCATTAAGCCCTGTAAGCACAGTAATCCCATTTAGAGCTATCTCTGCATCTTCGATAGCCCTAAAGTTTGAGATATGTATCTGTAGCTTACCCATGATATTTCTTTCTAATCGACTGAGGGTGATAGGTGCATGCCTCTCGCTGAGGGGAGGGTTACAGTCGCTGGTCGTAGGCGTGGGGCGGGAGGAATGACTTAACGTCGTAGACGACGGCGTTGTCAGCCTTGAGTTTGTCGAGGTCGAGACCCTCGAACTCTCTGTGAGAGACAGCTAGTATGATAGCGTCGTAGCGAGCCGTGGGGAGTTCGTTCTCTATCTCCACACCATACTCACGCTGTGCGATCTCGGGATTGGCCCATGGGTCGTGGATGGTGACGTTGATATTGTACTCTTGGAGTGTCTTGATAATGTCAATCACCTTCGTGTTGCGCACATCGGGACAATTCTCCTTGAAGGTAAAGCCTAGCACCAGCACGTTAGAGTTCAGCACCTGTATACCTCGCTTGAGCATCAGCTTGACCACCTGCTCAGCAACATAAGCACCCATACCGTCGTTCATACGACGACCAGCGAGGATGATCTCAGGATTGTAGCCATACCGCTGTGCACACTGAGCTAAGTAGTAAGGATCTACACCGATGCAGTGTCCCCCGACGAGACCTGGGCGGAAAGGCAAGAAGTTCCACTTAGTGCCAGCAGCTTCTAGCACGTCTAGGGTGTCGATATCCATACGATCGAAAATCTTCGCCAACTCATTGACGAAAGCGATGTTAATGTCTCTCTGTGAGTTCTCAATAACCTTAGCCGCCTCAGCCACCTTGATGCTAGGAGCTAGGTGAGTACCAGCGGTTATGACGGAGCTGTAAACAGCGTTGACATACTCCCCCACCTCGGGTGTGGAGCCCGAGGTGACCTTCTTGATATGCTCTACGGTATGCTGCTTGTCGCCTGGGTTGATACGCTCAGGACTATAACCTGCGTAGAAGTCCACGTTGAGCTTAAGTCCCGACACTTGCTCGACGACTGGGATACATTCGTCCTCCGTGACGCCTGGATAGACGGTACTCTCGTAGACCACGACGTCGCCCTTGGAGATCACCTTACCGATGGTTGTGCTGGCACCAATAAGCGGTGTCAAATCTGGGTTGTGGTTTTCATCTACAGGGGTCGGAACGGCTACGACGTAGAAGTTGCAAGAGCGTATCTCCTCAATGTCTGATGTGCAGCGAAATCCGTTGTTCAAAGCAGACTGGAGGAGTTCGTCAGAGACCTCTAGTGTGGCATCGTGTCCCGCCATCAGCGCCTCGACACGCTTGGCGTTAAGGTCAAAACCGATAGTTGTATATTTAGTGGAGAAGAGTCGGGCTAGAGGTAGTCCTACGTAGCCTAGTCCGATAACGGCTATTTTGGCTGTTGGCTGTTGGCTGTTGGCTGTTGGCTGATTCATATTCGTAATTGGCTATTGGCGGTTGGTTACTGGCTGTTGGCTGTTGGCGGGCTAATGGCTAACGGCCAAAAGCTAACAGCCAGCAACTATCTTTTTTGCCTGATTTTGGAGATTAAGCTATTGATTTGTTTCTGCAAGATGGTTAGTTGATTGAGGAGTGGCTCATAGTTCTCAACTGTTACGTAGCCTAGTTTATTGGCGATAAGTATTTGTGTTTCTACTTCAAATGCGGACCCTAGAGATATCTCAAGAAATCTTGCGAAGTCTACTTCAGATTCTCTAGAGGCTCCCTCAGCAATATTTGATGCTATAGATACTGCAGCTCTTCTGACTTGATTCGTTAGTTCATACTTCTCGTCTTCTGGAAAACATTTCGTTAGCCGATAGATAGTCTCCACTACCTGTAAGGCGTTCTGCCAAGCATCGTATTTTCTGAAGTTGCGCATATTGGTTACTGGCTGTTAGCTATTGGCGGTTGGCTATTGGTTATTAGTTACTGGCGGTTGGCTAGCTAATAGCTAACGGCCAATGGCCAAAAGCTAAACTAAAGGTTCTCCCAGTACCAGTCACAGCAAGCAGCTAAGCCTTGACGCATAGAGTACTTAGGGTCGTAACCTAGTAGTCTCTTAGCCTTGTCAATGCAGGCTAGTGAGTGGGGTATGTCACCGACACGATTGGGACCATGCTTAGGCTCGATGGCAGCAATGGCGGGGTCGTGCTTGGAGAGGTTCTCCTTGAGGTAGTCGACCAACTGATTGAGTGTGGTGCGCTCTCCGAAAGCGGTGTTGTACACTTGGTTGACCGCCTCGGGAGAGGTCGTCGTCAGGGCACGCTCGTTCATCTGGATGACATTATCTATATAGGTGAAGTCGCGACTGTAGGAGCCGTCGCCATTGATGACGGGCGCCTCGTGAGCCATCAGTTGCTTGACAAAGAGCGGGATGACCGCTGCATAAGCTCCGTGAGGATCTTGCCTACGACCGAACACGTTGAAGTAACGTAGCCCAATCGTCTCAACGCCATAGGTACGTGCGAAGACATCAGCATATAGTTCATCGACATACTTCGTGATGGCATAGGGAGATAGGGGGCGACCAATCACCTCCTCCACCTTGGGAAGCTTCTCGCTATCGCCATAGGTCGACGAACTGGCCGCATAGACTAAACGCTTGATGCCTGCATCGCGTGCAGCCACAAGCATATTAAGGAAGCCCGATATGTTGACCTCATTGGTCGTGATCGGGTCTTTGATAGATCGGGGAACAGAACCTAAGGCAGCTTCGTGCAGCACATACTCCATACCGTCTACCGCCTTACGGCAGTCGTCTAGCTTGCGTATATCGCCGACGATGAGCTCGAAGCGGTCGGGATAGGTTGCTAGGAGCGGTAGGATGTTGGCGGGCTTACCCGTCGCAAAGTTGTCAAGACAGCGGACGGTGTGTCCTTCACGAAGGAAGTACTCGCAGAGGTTGGAGCCTATGAAGCCTGCTCCGCCAGTGATTAGTAGTTTCATGTTTGCGTGTAAAGATCGGGGCTAAAAGAGGGTTCTTTGACATTCAAGTGCAAATGTACATATTCCTACGCGAAGGAGCAAACAAAAAGGCTAACGTACATTCCACCCGCTAATGCAATTTCTCAAAATAATAGAAGTTAGCGGGACTCATTATATCCGAGATCCAATATTTTTCATTACTTTTGTTCGAGGGGCAGTGGCTAGGAGTCACAAGAGCTTCCTTTTGGCACTTAATGAGAACTCAACAAACTAAATAAAGCTATGACACAGCACAACATTGATCTCTCCCAGTATGGCATCAAAGCGCCTGCTGAGATCATTTACAATCCCTCGTACGATCAGCTCTACGAGGCTGAGCTACAACCAGATCTAACGGGCTATGACCGCGGACAACTCTCCGAGCTGGGTGCCGTCAACGTGATGACGGGCGTCTACACGGGTCGTTCGCCAAAGGACAAGTTCTTCGTCCTCGACGATACCACGCGCGACACCATCTGGTGGACGACACCCGAGTACCCCAACGACAACAAGCCCACCAGTCAGGAGACCTGGCGAGAGCTTAAGAAGATTGCCACCGAAGAGCTCTCTGGCAAGAAGCTCTACGTCGTCGACGCCTTCTGCGGTGCTAACCCCGACACGCGCCTCAAGATCCGCTTTATCATGGAGGTAGCTTGGCAGGCTCACTTTGTCACCAACATGTTTATCCGCCCCACTAAGGAGGAGCTGGCAAACTTTGGCACGCCTGACTTTGTCGTGATGAACGCTTCGAAGGCTAAGGTGACCAACTACAAGGAGCTGGGGCTGAACTCAGAGACGGCTGTCGTCTTTAACCTAACAGAAAAGGTACAGCTCATCCTCAACACCTGGTACGGCGGTGAGATGAAGAAGGGTATGTTCTCCTATATGAACTACCTCAACCCGCTCCGTGGCATCGCCTCGATGCACTGCTCTGCTAATACGAATCAAGATGAGACGGAGACCGCTATCTTCTTCGGACTCTCTGGCACGGGCAAGACGACCCTCAGCACCGACCCCAAGCGCAAGCTGATCGGCGACGACGAGCATGGCTGGGATGACAACGGTATCTTCAACTACGAGGGCGGCTGCTACGCTAAGGTGATCAACCTGAGCAAGGAGTCTGAGCCTGACATCTACAACGCTATCCGTCGTGACGCCCTCCTAGAGAATGTCACCCTAGATGCCAATGGCAAGATAGACTTCTCCGACAAGTCTGTCACGGAGAATACACGTGTCTCCTACCCTATCTACCACATTGACAACATTGTCAAGCCGGTCTCTAAGGCGGGTCATGCCAACAAGGTGATCTTCCTCTCGGCAGATGCTTTCGGTGTCCTACCTCCTGTCTCGATCCTCGATCCTGAGCAGACGCAGTACTACTTCCTCTCCGGCTTTACGGCCAAGCTGGCTGGTACGGAGCGTGGCGTCACGGAGCCTACACCGACCTTCTCGGCATGCTTTGGCGCAGCCTTCCTCTCACTCCACCCGACCAAGTATGGTCAGGAGCTGGTCAAGCGTATGAAGGCTGTCGGTGCTAAGGCTTACCTAGTCAATACGGGCTGGAACGGCACAGGCAAGCGTATCTCGATCAAGGATACCCGTGGCATCATCGATGCGATCCTCGATGGCTCGATCGATAAGGCTCCGACGAAGACACTACCCCACTTCAACTTCGCCATCCCGACGGAGCTGCCAGGCGTAGACCCCGCTATCCTCGATCCACGAGACACTTATGCCGATCCCGCTGAGTGGGAGACGAAGGCTCAGGACCTGGCTAAGCGCTTTGTCAAGAACTTCGAGAAGTTTGCCACCAACGAGCATGGCAAGAAGCTCGTCGATGCAGGTCCTAAGCTCTAATCGAGCTGACTAATTAAGCGAAAGCAGAGGTTCCACTCTCCGTGAGTGAGACCTCTGCTTTTGTTTTTCGTCATCGTACGGCGTTTAGCTCTTGTGACTTTGGCGTTAAGTGTGTATATTTGCGAAATGAATGGGTGCAGGTGTGGCACGACTGCTTCGTATGCACCCCATTCTATACCTATGACTATTCATTCTCTATATAATTGAACTATGATAATAGGCGTACCTAAAGAAATCATGCACGATGAGGCTCGTGTCGCAGCG
>QWCK01003894.1_pt1 | contig 23468 bp, 18 predicted proteins | sample 1972571 | NCBI WGS metagenome assembly QWCK01 (sample SAMN09866710, study PRJNA288562) | Human gut metagenome isolate term2_stool, whole genome shotgun sequencing... | isolation source: gut | host: Homo sapiens | place: USA: California | reverse complement strand
TCAAAATGTTAACTCATATGGAAAAACATTAGAGCCTCAAATTTCATTTACTGAGCTTATCTATAAGATTGCTGATATCGATGGACTTGAGAGAATTAGATTTATGACATCTCATCCTAAGGATATATCCAAAGAGCTAATATATGCTTTTGATGAGATAGATAAACTTATGCCGTTCTTGCACATACCAGTGCAATCAGGCTCAAATAGAATACTTAAGCTTATGAATAGAAAATACAGTAGAGAAGAGTATCTGGAAAAAATAGAGCTTATTAAGTCCTTAAAACGTGATATTGCCTTATCTACAGACCTCATAGTAGGCTTTCCAGACGAAAGTGATAGGGATTTTGAAGATACTATTGATCTAGTTAAAACTGTTGGCTATGATCAAGCCTTTACATTTATATATTCAATAAGACCAGGTACTCTTGCTGCTAAGATGGAAAATCAAATTCCTGATGATATTAAAAACGCTAGATTACAAAAACTTATTGATATACAAAACGATATTAGCTTAGAAAAGAACAAGAAATACCTAGGTAAAACACTAAATGTATTAGTAGAAGGAAAATCTTCAAAAGATGATAATTTCTACTCAGGTAGATCAGAAGAGTTTAAATTAGTAAACTTTAAAGCAAATGAAGAAGACATTGGAAATATTGTTAAAGTAAAAATAAATGATGTTAAATCATTTTCTATGAATGGTGAGAAAGTTGAAGATTGATAAAGACAAATTATCTCCTATGATGAAGGAGTATGTAGAACTTAAAGAAAAAAATCAAGATGCTATAGTCATGTATAGGATTGGCGACTTCTTCGAAATGTTTTTCGACGATGCTATTGAAGCGAGCGAGATACTTGATTTAGTCTTAACTGGACGCGACTGCGGTCTAGATGAGAGAGCGCCTATGTGCGGTGTGCCTGCTAAAGCTGTTGACGTCTACATCAATAAGCTTGGTCAAAACAATAAAAAAGTTATAATTGTCGATCAAGTAGAAGACCCAAGACTAGCTCAAGGCCTTGTTAAAAGAGACATAGTAAAGATAGTTACGCCAGGAACAACATCAAGCGAAGAAGAGCTAAATAAGTATATCATCTACCTATATATAGACGATATGGGCGCATCAATCGTCAAGTGCGACTACCTAACGGGCGATATTGATGCTCATGACTACATTCTTAAGGGCAGTATCTATGAGATTGTTGACAGCATTTTTAAATACAATGATTGCTATCTATTATCTTATAAATTATCTAGAATACACTCAAAAGAATGATTTGAAGCACTTTAAGTTTGAAAATATCAATGATGATGTAAAGACAATGCTCCTTGATGATCAAACTAGGCTAAATCTAGAGATTGATTCATCTTATAATACTAAATCAAAAACCTTATTTGATATACTTAATGATACAAAGACAGCTATGGGCTTAAGATACCTTAAAAATGCTATGCTGAAGCCACTTATCAACGCTTGTGATATAAATGATAGACTTGATTTAGTCGAATATTTTTATAAAAATGAGATGGAAATGACAGGTATCAGAAACTATCTTAAAAATATTCGTGATATAGACAGAATTTCCAACAGAATCAATGAGATGACAGTTACAAAGCAGGATATGCTTAGGCTCAAGGACTATATTATCTACGCTGAAAATGCTGTAACTCTCATAAAAGATGAAAATATTAAAGCGAATTTCAAATTTTATGACTTAGATGACCTAGTTAGGCTAATTGATCTAGCTATAGATTCAATGGATAGTGAATATATAATTAAACTTAATTACAACGAGGAGCTTGATAAATACAGAAGCCTACAAAATGATTCTTTAAAAGAGATACTTCTTCTTGAGGATAAAGATAGAAAAAATACCAAGATTAAAAATCTTAAGATAAAGTATAATAAGATACTTGGTTATTTCTACGAGGTTACTAAATCTAATTTAAATATGGTTCCTGAGTACTTTTTAAAAAGAGCTACACTTGTTAATAGTGAAAGGTTCGTAACTGAAGAGCTTAAGGCTCTTGAAACAGAGATACTTACAGCGAAAGATAGGTTTGAATCACTTGAGAAAGAACTATTTAATGATATTAAAAATAAATTATTAGATAGTTTATCTAGGATAAAAAACTTAAGTGAGAAGATTGCATATCTAGACTTTATAGTTAATCTCGCTTATATAGCTAGGAAAAATAAATATGTAAGAGCAAGTATAAGTGACGAAGATCTTGTATTAAAAAATTCAAGACATCCAGTTATTGAGAAAAATCTCAAAGATACATCCTTTATAGAGAACGATGCATACTTTGATAGCAATAAGTATATAAAAGTCATCACAGGGCCAAATATGAGCGGTAAATCGACTTATATGAGACAGATAGCTATATCCTTACACTTAAATCAAATAGGCTCTTTCGTTCCAGCAAGCGAGGCAAAATTACCTATAGTAGATAGGATATTTACTAGGATAGGCGCATCAGATGATATATCTAGAGGCAATTCAACATTTATGGTTGAGATGAAAGAAGTAAATGAGATACTAAAGTTTGCTACAAAAGATAGCTTCATCGTTTTAGATGAAGTAGGTAGAGGAACTAGCACTAACGATGGCTTGTCCATTGCCTTTGCAATACTTGAGTATATATCAAAGAAGATTAAGGCTAAGACCATATTCAGTACGCACTATCACGAAATACCTCATTTAACTGAAAAATTTAAAAATGTTGAGCAAATATCTATGGATATATTAGAAGATGGTGAAGATCTTATATTCTTAAGAAAGATTAAAAACAAAGCGCAAGACAAGAGCTACGGCATATATGTAGCAAAGCTTAGCGGTATTAATGATGACGTTATATCAAGCGCACAAGAGATGATGGATAGGCTTGAATATCAGGACCTTAGCGTTAGAAAAAAAGAGAAAGAAACGACAAACATTAGCCTAGATGAATACAAGTACAGATCCTATGTAGATTCAATCAAGGATATAAATATAAATGCAATGACCCCAATGGATGCTCTAAACGAGCTAAATAAGATAATTGAAAGAGCAAAAAAGTTAGGTGATTAGATGATAAAAGTACTATCAAAAGAAACAGTTGAAAAGATAGCTGCAGGAGAGGTTATAGAGAGACCATTATCAGTTGTCAAAGAACTTGTAGAAAATTCAATAGATGCAGGCGCTACAAATATCATTATCAAGATATATGATGGCGGCAAAAGAAAGATATCAATTTCTGACAATGGCAGCGGAATAAACAGAGAAGATGTTAATCTTGCCTTTATTAAGCATTCTACGAGCAAAATCGAGAATGTTGATGACTTATATAGGATACACACTATGGGCTTCAGAGGCGAGGCTTTGGCAAGCATCAAAGCCATAAGCAATGTTACACTTATAAGTAAAACAGAGGATGAAGAGATTGGCTCTAAAATCAGCTTTTTTAATGGCAATAAAAGGATAGAAAATATTTCCACTAATAAAGGTACGTCTATAATAGTCGAAGATATCTTCTATAATATTCCAGCGAGAAAGAAATTTCTAAAGAAAGATACTTATGAGTCAAATCTCATAAATGATCTTCTTTATAGGCTTGCTATAGCAAATCCTAGTATAGGCTTTAAGTATATGAATAATGATAAGCTTATTTTTGACTTATTTAGTAATCAAAGCTTATACGAAAGGATTAACAGCCTTTATGGTTATGATACAGCCATAAATATGAAGGAAGTTAATATTGAGAGCGATAAGTTTAAGATTAGAGGCTATATATCAAATAATCTTCTATATAGAAGTAATAAGAAGAATCAGCTTCTTTATATAAATAATAGAACTGTTAAAAATGATGCTATAAGTAAGGTAATAAATGAAGCTTATAAGTCTACTATACCTTTAAATAGATTCCCAATCTTTTTCTTGTTTATAGATATAGACCCTAGTATGCTTGATGTGAATATACATCCAGCTAAGACAGAGGTTAAAATACAAGACATGGATGAACTACTTATTTTGCTTAACTCTAATCTAAAGCGCGTCATCAATAGCGATGTTGAGCTTAAGATAGCTTTTTCCGATAAAAAAGATGATAGGGAGGAGGAGACTAAGCTTAATATAGTTGAAAAAGATGAAGAAGATAGCGATGAAGCTGTGATAATTACGTATGAAGATGACACTACTACTCAAGATAATTCAGTTTATGTCAAATCTAATGATACTGAGTACGATAAATTTATAAGTAAGGAAGATAGCGATAGAGATGAAAATAATGAAGATATACCAGTTTTTGATGATGACGAGTTCATAAATGACATAAATTTGTTACAAGATAGAAATAAAAATATTGAGAAACCTTCACAAGAATATGAAGAGATATTAATATTTGACGAAAGAACGGAAGATGATAAAAACAGAATAGTCATGGATGATATTAATATCCTTGATGCTTATAAGATAGAAGGCGTTTTATTCAATACCTTTATACTGCTTTATGACTACAATAATGACTTCGTAGTTATGATAGATCAACATGCGGCGCATGAAAGGATTCTTTACGAAGAGTTTTCTGAAAAATTTAAGAATTCTAAAGTAAATTCTCAATATATAGAAGGCGTAAGTCCAATAAAACTAACAGTTAATGAGGAAGAAACTATAAAAGAAAACATGGATTTACTTAATAAATTTGGTTTTACTATAGATATATATCCTGATCATAATGTTGTAGTAAGAAGTATACCTATAATATTTGGCGGTAATTACAGCTTAGACTTAATTAAAGATATAATTGGTATACTTGATGAAGAAAAGACGAATATCTATGACTATAAAGTAGAAAAGATCATGAAATACGCTTGTAAAAATGCTATAAAAGCAGGAGACAAAATCTCTAATATTGAAATAGATAAACTTATTGAAGATCTTAAGAAGTGTAAGTATCCAACAACTTGTCCGCATGGCAGACCAAGTATGATTATACTTAAGAAGAATATGATTGAAAAGATGTTCTTTAGGATACAATGATGAAAGAAAAAATTATAGTTATATCAGGACCAACTGGTATTGGTAAATCAAAGGTCGCCGTTGAACTCGCTAAAAAGCTTGGTAACACTGAGATAATCTCATCTGATTCAATGCAGATATATAAAGAAATGAGCATTGGTACTGCAAAAGTTACTGATGAAGAGATGTCTGGCATTAAGCATCATATGATAGATGAAGTGAGCATTCATGATAATTTCTCTGTCTACGATTATCAAAAAAAGGCAAAAAAGCTAATAAGCGATATGAATGAGCGTGGCACGATACCTATAATCATAGGTGGAACTGGATTATATATCAATTCCTTATTATATAAGCTAGACTTTAGTAGTGAAGCTGAAGATAAAGAACTTAGAGAAAAGCTTAATAAAGACGCAGAACTATATGGCAAGGAATATTTATATAATAAATTAAAAGAGCTCGATCCAGAATATGCTGAAAAGCTTAGTGTTAATGATACTTTTAGGATAATCAGAGCTTTAGAGGTTATATATAAGAGCGGCAATAAATACAGCGAAGAAAACAAAAACTTCAGAGAATACAATGACGAATACGATAAGCTAATCTATATACTTCAAACAGATAGAGAGCTTTTATATGATAGAATCAATAAGAGAGTCGACAAGATGTTTGCAGCAGGTCTTTTAGAAGAAGTTAAAGAGATTATAAATGATATGAGTAGTGAGGAAATTGCTTCAAATAGAGCTCTGCTTGCTATTGGATATAAAGAACTTATAAGCTATTTGCAAGGTGAAATTACTTATGAAAGAGCTGTAGATCTAATTAAGCAAAAGTCTAGGAACTACGCAAAAAGACAATTGACATGGTTTAGACGTGAAAGTGAAGCAAATTTCATTGATATGAACTTTGAAGATATAGACCAAACAGTAAATACAATATACAATGACATAATGAAAAGGTGGAAGAATGAATAATATTTACAAAAAATACGATTTATCAGATGCTGTCATAAATTTAGTTAATGACGCAAGTGATGAATTAAGCGAAACATACAAAGAGTATGAAAAAAATAAAGAGATTAATCAAATAAAAGTTATACATGCTATGCAAAAAAATAACTTAGCTGCATCAGACTTTTATTATGCTACAGGTTATGGCTATGGCGATATTGGTAGAGACAAAATAGAAGAAATATTTAAAGATATCTTTAATGCAGAAGACGCTTTAGTAAGAACTTCTATAGTTTCAGGTACACATGCTATATATATAATGCTTTCTTCAATTCTTGATCATGGAGATGAATTTATATACGTAACGGCCTTAGAAACGAAAATCACAAAAAACACCAAAGCTATAGTCGTGCAAAGGTCAATTGGCTACGAATTTAGAAAGGCAATCAATCTTCACGCAATAAAAGATGATATGCTTAAGTTTAAAGAGAAGCATCCAGACATTGTTATAATGTATGACAATTGTTACGGTGAATTTACCGACAGTATTGAGCCAACAGATATCGGCGCTGATATAATAGCTGGATCGCTACTTAAAAATCTTGGCGCTGGTATAAGTTTAGGTGGCGGTTACTTAGTAGGAAGAAAAGATCTTATAGAGCTAGCTGCCGACCGTTTATATGCACCAGGCCTTGGTAAAGAGCTGGGCTTGTCTTACGGCACGCTTAGAACTACGCTTCAAGGCTTATATATGTCACCAAGAGTTGTATGCGAAGCTCTTAAGACTCAAAGCTTGTTCTCATATGTATTTACAAAGCTTGGCTTTGAGTGCACGCCTGAATATAACGAGTACAAATCAGATATAGTTTGCGCAATAAAGTTCAAAGACCCAGATATACTTATTAAGTTCTGTAAATCGATACAAAAGGCAGCTTGCGTTGATTCATTCTTAACACCAGAACCTTGGGACATGCCAGGCTATGAAAACAAGATAATCATGGCATCAGGAAGCTTTATAGATGGTTCATCCATAGAGATATCAGCCGATGGTCCTATAAGAGAGCCGTATATAGCATATTTCCAAGGATCAATGTCACTAGAACAAGGTAAACTTGGCTTAATGATATCCTTACAAGACCTAGTAGACGCAGGGAAGATATCATTATAATAAAATATAAGCAAAATAAAAGTATTAGAGCAAATCTAATACTTTTTTCTATTGGCTAGTGGATTATTTTCAATTGATTTTTTAAGAGTACTATTGTCAAGATGTGTATATATCTGTGTTGTAGCAACTGATGTGTGACCAAGTATCTCTTGCAAAGACCTTATATCAACTGAGCCATACTTATACATAAGGGTAGCGGCAGTGTGTCTCAATTTGTGGACTGTAAACTTATTTTTGTCAAGACCAGCCTCAAGTAGATACTTATCAAACATGTACTGAACAGCGCGATTTGACATACGAACCTTCTTTTGAGAGATGAATAGGGCGTGTTTATCACTTTCTTTAACATCTTTTGGCCTTACTTCAATATAGTCCTTTATTGCACTAAAGGTAGCATCGTTTAAATATATTTGTCTTTCTTTATTGCCTTTACCAACAACATTGATATATCTATCCTCATTAATAGAGTCTAAATTAAGGCTAGTAAGCTCAGATATACGTAGGCCGCAGTTTAAAAACAACATAATTATAGCATAGTCACGATTGCGCATTTCATTATTCTCATTCTTCATAATGGTATTTAATAGCGTTTCGCATTGATTAAGACTTAAGTATATAGGTAGACGCTGATCAATTTTAGGCATTTCTAACTCATTAGCAACGTTATTGTCTATTAGATTAACTTTCATTAGATAAGCGTATAGAGCATGAACTACAGCAGCTTTTCTATATTTACCATAGTTAGTGTTATCGAAAGATTTTAAGTCATAATAATAACTTTGAATAGTATTAGGAGACAAACCCTTAACTGATTTTAAATATCCTAAAAAGTCTTTTATGTAGTTAGGATCGTTTTTTTGTGTAATTGCCATATATTTGAAGCCCCTTTCGATATTATGAATTTATGTCACTAAATTTATATTTAGCGACATTTTATCTAAATCTATTATACCACCCTTTTATATAAATGTCAAAGCTTTTTTCTAACATTTATTGTTTAATTAAACTAAATCACTTTTATCATTATACAAATTCCATTTATAATCATTGCTTATAAAATTGTATACAAATAAAAAATGTGTAGACTTTTTATCTACACATTTTATTTAAATACTATTTTGCATAATCAGTACTTCTTGTTTCTCTAATGACAGTAACTTTTATTTGACCTGGATATTCCAAATTTTCTTCAATTTGTTTAGCAATATCGCGGCTCATTAAAAGCATTTTATCTTCATCTATAACTTCAGGTTTAACCATTATTCTGATTTCTCTACCAGCTTGTATAGCAAATGATTTTTCAATACCCTCAAATGAGTTTGCTATACCCTCTAGTGTTTCTAGCCTCTTGATGTACGATTCTAATGTTTCTCTTCTAGCACCTGGTCTTGCAGCAGATATTGCGTCTGCAGCTTGAACTATAACAGCTTCAACTGTTGTTGGCTCTTCATCGCCATGGTGTGAACCGATAATGTTTAGAATTTCTTTGTTTTCCTTATATCTCTTGCAAGTATTAACGCCTATTTCAACATGGCTTCCTTCCATTTGTTGGTCAATGGATTTACCTATGTCGTGTAGTAGTCCTCCTCTTCTAGCAAGCCTTATGTCTGCGCCTAGCTCTTCAGCAATAGTTGCTGATAGTTTAGCTACCTCTATAGAGTGCTCTAGGACATTTTGACCATAGCTTGTTCTAAATTTAAGTCTACCTAATAGTTTTACTAGCTCAGGATGTAAGTTACGTACGCCGGCTTCGATAACGGCTCTTTCACCTTCTTCTTTTATAACTGTCTCTACCTCGACCTTAGCTTTGTTGACCATCTCTTCAATCCTAGCTGGATGAATTCTTCCGTCAGCTATAAGTTTTTCTAAAGCAATTTTGCAAATCTCTCTTCTAATTGGGTCAAAACTTGATAATACTACTGCTTCCGGTGTATCATCTATGATTAGATCTACTCCGGTTAAAGTTTCTAGTGTTCTTATATTTCTACCTTCTCTACCGATGATTCTTCCCTTCATCTCGTCATTTGGTAGGTTAACAACATTAACACTAACTTCAGTTACATAGTCAGATGCATTCTTTTGAATAGCGTCAGCTATGATTTCTCTAGCATTCTTTTGTGCTTCTTCTTTAGCTTCATATGTAGCTTGTCTGATATAAGTAGCACACTCATGAGTCATTTCCTTTTTAACTTCATCCAAGATAATGTCTTTTGCTTCTTGGGTACTCATTTTGGAAACGCGCTCAATTTCTTTTCTTCTTTCTTCAATTAATTGTTCAACTTCTTCTTCTTTCTTGCTTAAAGAGTTCATCTTATTCTTAAGTTGTTCTTCCTTCTTTTCGTAAGATTGTGTTCTCTTGTCAAGATTTTCTTCTTTGTTGATCAATCTTTTTTCCGATTTTTTCAGTTCGATTTCTTTTTCTTTTGCTTCTTTGTCGAGGTTATTTCTTAGTTTGTGAATTTCTTCTTTGGCTGATAGTATCTTCTCTTTAGCTTCTTGACTTGCTGTGTTCTTTGCATCTTCGATAATTCTACTCGATTCAATTTCAGCACTTTTAATCTTCTTTTCGCCTAGAATCTTTCTAATTATATATCCTATGATAAATCCTAGAACTATAGCAATTAAAGCTGTAATCAGTACTTCGCCTGTTAAAAACTTATCCAAACTTAAAACACCTCCTATTAAATTTTATTGGTTTTAAGCATCACGCTTATAGTTATTATAACACATTTTTGATTTATTAGCAAGTTTTTAGTATGATAAATATAGATATTTTTTATCGCAAAGCTGTATCTATAATAAAAAATAAGACTAAACATCTCGTCTAGTCTTATACAATATATTTATTATAGCATTGGTGAAAACAATCTAGTTATTGACTCTTTAATCTTGGCAATTCTTGATCTTTGATTGTATCTATCAAGAGTAAGTTCTTTCGACTCTTCCATATCCCTCAAAAACTGTTCACTTAATAATGAATTTGTCTCTTTATCATAAAAAATTAGATTCGCTTCAAAGTTTAACGAGAAACTTCTAATATCAAAGTTAGCTGTTCCTACTGTGCATATATCCTCATCTTTAATAACTTGTTTAGCGTGTAAAAAGCCTTTTCCATACTCATAAATCTTTATTCCGTCTTCAAGCAGCTGTCCTACATAGCTTTGTGTTGCCCAATATACAGAGAAGTGATCTGGTTTATCTGGTATCATGATTCTAACATCAACACCTGATAAAGCAGCTATCCTAACTGCTTCAAATATAGATTCATCAGGAACAAAGTACGGACTTTGTATCCACAGCCTTGTTTTAGCCGTGCTAATCATTTTTAAATAGACATTCTTTATACTTTCATACATAGAGTCTGGTCCTGATGTTACTAGCTGCATTCTGCTTAAAGTCTTAATGTCATGATTTTTATAAAATTCACCTTTTGTTTTAATCTTAGTAGCAAATCTATAGTCAAAGTTAAATCTTCTTAGGTACTCTTCTACTATGTCCCCTTCTAATCTAAAATGAGTATCTCTCCAAAATCCAAATTTTTTATCATTGTTAATATACTCGTTACCAACATTAAAACCGCCGCTATATGCAATTTTACCATCAATAACAACTATCTTTCTATGGTTTCTATAGTTGAATCTTGTAGTAAATTTAGAGAAAAATAATGGGAAGAACGAATCTATCTCTCCGCCTAATCTTTTAAACTCTATAAAGTGTCTTTTTCTGATGCTTCTAGAGCCAACTGCGTCGACAAGTATCCTTACCTCTACCCCTTCTTTTAACTTTTGATTAAGAAGGCTTATAAGCTCCCTTCCTAATTCATCTGTTTTAAAGATGTAGTACTCTATATAGATGTATTCTTTTGCATTCTTGATGTCCTCAAATAAGTCCTTAAACTTATCTTTTCCATCAAAGTAAAATTTAATGTCGTTATAATCGGTAAAAGCAGAATCACTTGTTGCTAAACATAAATTTATTAAATCTTTTTGATCTGCATTTAGTCTATCTGAATTACTTAGAGCTATATACTTTTTTTGATGTTCAATAAGTCTTTTCTCTTTCTCATCTAGCATCATCTTTTCATCAAAAGTTTTTCTCTTTCTGTAATTAAGTCCAAAGAACATATAAAGTATAAAGCCAACAAATGGCAAATAAAGTAGTATCATTAACCATAGCCATGTTGACTTTATATTCTTTCTTTCTTTAAAAACTATAAATAGGCCTAATAGCAAGTTTAATAAATAACCAATTAAAACTTGTAATGAGACATCCATCGCATTATCTCCTATTTCTTAGTATTTTTTGATTTATATCTCTTGTTTGTATCCAATATTTTCTTTCTTATTCTAATAGATTTTGGTGTTACTTCTATTAGCTCATCGTCTTCAATGAATTCAAGTGCTTCCTCAAGTGATAATACTCTTGGTGGGCTAAGTCTGATGGCGTCATCAGAGCCCGCTGCTCTTGTATTAGTCATTTGTTTCTTCTTAGTAACGTTAACTTCTATATCAAGGCCCTTTGGATTTTCTCCAACAACCATGCCTTCATAAACTTCAGTTTGTGGTCCTATGAATAATATACCTCTGCCTTGAGCGATATTTAATCCATAGCTTGATGCAACACCTGTTTCAAAGGCAATTAGTGATCCGGTAGTTCTTGTAGGTATCTCTCCTTTATATGGCTCATAGCCTAAGAAACTCGAGTTTATAATACCTTCGCCGTGTGTATCAGTCATAAACTCGCCTCTGTATCCAATTAAGCCTCTTGCAGGCATCTTAAATACTAGTCTAGAGTATCCAGCTGAGTTTTCTTTCATCTCTTGTAATTCAGCTTTTCTTCTTGATAATTTATCTATAACCGCTCCAACAAATTGCTCAGAAACGTCTACTGTAACCTTTTCCATAGGTTCAAGCTTCTTGCCATCCTCATCAGTTTTGAATAGTACTTGTGGTTTTGATAATTGAAGTTCATAGTCTTCCCTTCTCATTGTTTCAACTAAAACTGATAAGTGAAGCTCGCCTCTGCCTGATACCTTAAATGCGTCTGTAGAATCAGTTTCTTCAACTCTCAATGATACATTTGATTGTAGTTCCTTTTCTAGTCTAGTCCTTATTTGTCTAGATGTTACGAATTTACCTTCTCTTCCTGCAAATGGTGAGTCATTAACAATGAAGTTCATAGATATGGTTGGTTCAGATATCTTAACGAAGTCTAGTGCTTCTGGGCATTCAGAATCAGCTATAGTATCGCCTATGGATATGTCTTCAATACCTGTAACGGCAACTATCGCCCCGCCCTTTTGTTCATTTGTCTCAACTTTGTCAAGACCAATGAATTCATAAAGTTTACCTATCTTAACTTTTCTTTGCATTTCTGGATGAAGCTTATTAACTAAGACAGCTTCTTGGCCATTCTTTATAGTACCTCTTTCAATCTTGCCTATACCAATTCTACCAACATAGTCATTGTAGTCAATTGTTGATATAAGTAATTGTAGCGGCTCGTCTTCGTTTGATTCAGGAGCTGGTATATGCTCGACGATGGCGTCAAATAAGTCGTCCATATTATCTTTTTCGATAGTTGCTTGATTTGATGCATAGCCTTTTTTAGCAGACGCAAAGATAAATGGTGCTTCAAGTGCTTCATCTTCAGCGCCTAGTTCTATGAATAAGTCTAGAACTTCGTCGACTACTTGAACAGGTCTTGCTTCTGGTCTATCAATCTTATTTATACATACAATAACTGGTAGGTTTAAATCGAATGCCTTCTTCAATACGAATTTTGTTTGTGGCATAGGTCCTTCAAAGGCATCTACAACCAAAACTACACCATTAACCATCTTTAGAACTCTCTCTACTTCACCACCGAAGTCAGCATGGCCGGGCGTATCAATGATATTAATCTTTTTACCGTTGTGTATAACGGCTGTATTCTTTGAAAGTATAGTAATACCACGTTCTTTTTCAAGGTCTCCAGAGTCCATAACCCTGTCTTGAACAACTTGGTTTTCTCTGAAAGTTCCTGATTGCCTAAGCATTTGGTCGACTAAGGTTGTCTTACCATGGTCAACGTGTGCTATAATTGCTATATTTCTTAAATCTTCTCTTAACATATTATTCCTCCTAAACACTACCTTTTATTATAATACTTTTTTATAATAATTACAAGTATTTTACTCTCTATCATCAATAAAGCTTGAAAAAATAGTGCATTTTATACCATGTTCCAATCTAGCAACGCTGTCTGTCAATGCTTCAACTATCTTTAGTCCCCTTCCGCCAAGGTCACAGGCAGCATTATTCGAGCATATACTAAGAGTTCCGACCCCTTCATCTTCTACTCTAAGTTTTATTGACTCGTTGCATATAGATATGTATAGTTTAACTTTTTTATCCTTGCTATATTGGTTGCCATGTGATGCGGAATTAAGCATAAGCTCATTAAGAACAAGCCTAATATTAAATATCATCTCATTAGGCAAATATTCATATAGATTTTCTACTATTCTATCTACAAATATCTCGACACTTTCAATATTTGAAGACACTGTTCCATAAAATTTATACATTATATCCTTCCTCTACTAGTTTATTTATACCCGCGATAAAAAATTAGTAAGCAAATTGTTACAAATTATCTGTTTTGGGTATAAATAAATCGAAAGGAAGGAGGTTGCATTATGGACAAATATGAATGCGATGCATGCGGTTATGTTTATGATCCTGAAATAGGTGATCCAGACGGAGGTATTGCTCCAGGAACAGCTTTTGAAGACATCCCTGATGATTGGGTTTGCCCAGTTTGTGGTGTTGGTAAGGACATGTTTTCTAAAATGTAACTAAGTAAATTAAAAGCCGAATCACTTCGGCTTTTTCATTTTATGATATAGTTAAAGGCGCTCTTATCAATAGTGATATAAGCGCCTTTCTTGTTAATATTATTAAATTATCTCTTCGAACTTATTTAGTACTTCTTTAACTCCTCTTTTATCTTGCGAGGAAAATGGTATTAGTAAATCCTTATCCAAGTCGTGAAGCGATTTATTTATTATGCTTACTTGTTTTAGTACTTGTGATGATTTTAACTTATCAAGTTTATTAGCTATGATGAGATAATCCGTTCCAGTTGATCGAATGTAATCATACATCATTAAGTCTAGCTTAGTTGGCTCATGCCTAATGTCAATTATTTGACAGATAAGAGCAATGTTTTGAGACTTAGCAAGGTATTCTTCTATAATCTTCTTCCACTTCTCTCTTTCCTTCATGGATATTTTTGCATATCCATAGCCAGGAAGGTCAACTATTCTAAACTTATTATCCATATTATAAAAGTTAATAGTTCTAGTCTTTCCAGGTGAAGACGATGTATAAGCAAGTTTCTTTCTGTTAGTAAGTGCATTTATAAATGAGCTCTTACCAACATTACTTCTACCGACTAAGACTATCTCTTTAAGACCATCTTTTGGGTAGCTTTTCTCATCAACTGCCATCCTCTCTAAGAAGGGTTCATTAATCTTAAGCATCTTTATCACCATCTATGAAAATAATTTTGCTAAGCTCTTTAAAGTTATTAACGTAGTGTACATTAAGACTTTCTCTAATATTTTTTGGGAGCTTTTCAAAATCTTTCTTATTTTCCATAGGAAGAATTAAATCTCTAATCTTCATTCTCTTAGCAGCAAGCGCCTTCTCTTTAAGACCGCCTATGGCAAGAACATTACCTAATAAAGTAATTTCTCCAGTCATAGCAAAGTATCTGTTAATCTTTTGATCTGTCAAAGCTGATAGTATCGCCGTTGTTATGGTTATACCAGCACTTGGTCCATCCTTTGGAATAGCGCCCTCTGGTACGTGAACATGTATGTCGTAATCTTTGAACTTCTTTTTGTCAATATTAAAGTACTCGTAGTTAGCCTTTAAGTAGCTTATTGCTAATTGACAAGATTCTTGCATAACTTTACCAAGATTACCAGTTATATTAAGTTTGCCATCACCTGGCATTAATTGAGCTTCAACGTTTATGGTATCTCCACCAACCCTTGTCCATGCAAGGCCTACAGCCTTACCAACGCTGTCTTCTTTATCAACTAAGTTGTATTCAAAAATAGGTCCTTCTAGTAATTTATCAACAGTTTTTACATCAACTTTTTTTACTAGATCATCATCCATATATTTTTTATAAACTAGCTTTCTAATTATTGATTGTATCTTTCTTTCAAGCTCTCTTACACCAGACTCTCTTGTGTAATTATCTATAAGTCTATAAAGAGCTTCATCGTCAAATTTTATTGCATCTTTACTTAAACCAGCATTTTCTAAAGACTTTGGTACTAGATACTTCTTTGCTATATTAAGCTTTTCTTCGTCAGTGTAGCCCTCTATCCTTATTATTTCAAGCCTATCTAAAAGCGCTTCTGGTATTGTATCTAAAGAGTTTGCTGTAGTGATAAATAATACTTCTGACAAATCATATGGAAGTTCTAAGTATCTATCGGTAAAATCACTATTTTGAGAGCTGTCAAGCACTTCTAGCAGTGCGCTGGATGGGTCTCCTCTAAAATCTTGGCCTATCTTATCTATCTCGTCAAATAAAAATACTGGATTTTTTGACTTAGCCTTCTTCATTAAGGAAATAATTCTTCCTGGCATTGATCCAACATAGGTCCTCATGTGACCTCTAATATCAGCTTCGTCCTTGATACCGCCTAGTGACATCCTAACAAAATTTCTGTTCGTAGCATTGGCTATAGAGTTAGCGATAGATGTCTTACCAACTCCTGGAGGTCCAACAAAGCATATGATAGAACCTTTTATAGCTTTCTTATTATTAAGTATAGCAAGGTATTCAAGTATCCTGTCCTTAACATCTTTTAAGCCGTAATGATCCCTATCAAGTATCTCCTTAGCTAACTTTAAATCCTTTGTATCCTTAGTTCTAGTATTCCAAGGAAGATCCTTAATTAACTCGATATATTGAAGTGTAGAAGGATAATCAGGTGATGTCACTGGCGTTTGCTCAAGCTTCTCTATCTCCTTAAAAGCCTTCTCCTCTACTTCTTTTGGAGCCTTTAATTTTTTAATATCACTTCTATATGCATCAAAAATATTTTTAGCTCCAGATTTATCCGCATTAAGTTCATTTTTTATAATCTTTAATTGTTCATGAAGGATGTAGTCTCTTTGATTTTTGTCCATGGCATCTTTTGTTTTATCTTGAAGTGTTTGTAAAACCTCAATTGTAACTATGGATTTATTGATAGTATCAATAACTATCTTAGTTCTTTCCTTCTTGTCAAGCGCGTTATTATAATCTTGAGTAATTTTTTTATCAATATCCAGCCTTGAGAATATACTATCCAAAAATACATCGTAGTCAACAGTACTTGGAACTATCCTGTCCTTACTTGATTGACTCTCCATAATGAGTGCATTTAACTTATCGAGCGAACTCTTAACTACCTCAGAGTATGTAATATTCTCAGGATTGTCAAATGAATAGTCGTTCTCGTCATTTAATTTTATAAGATCACCATAAACAATGCCGTCGTTCTTAAAAACATTAGTTAAATAAACCTTAGTTAGAGTTCTAAAATTCATCTTCATGTACTTATTGTTAGGAACTATGGATTCAATCTCAGCAAGTATACCTATCTCATGAACTGATTTTGCGCTTGATATAGACTTTCTATTTGTTTTTAATTGAAAAACAGCAAAAATACCATTGGTCTTAGATGCCTTCGCTATAGAAGTAACCAAGTCTTCATTATCTAGATTGATACTGTAAAAGTTATTACTAACAAGATTTAAATCTTGAATTGAAACGATGGGCGCTTTGATGCCATCTTCACCATAGTCATCATCAAATGAAAAATTATCGATTATTTCTTCATAATTATCCATATCTTTCTCCTTTAATAAAAGGCCGAAACATATCTGTCCGGCCTTATTGAGCTTCTAAATAAGCAATCTGCTTAATCTATGAAACGATTTTTTCTTCTTTATCCTTATCGTCACTTTGATAAGTAAGCTTCTTCTTTCCATCAATAACAGAACTATCTATCTTTAATGTTCCATCGTACTTCTTAGATGGAAGTTCATACATTATGTCAAGCATTACTTTTTCAATAATACTTCTTAGTCCTCTAGCTCCAGTCTTCATCTCAATAGCTTTTTGAGCTATCCTTCTAACTGCATCATCAGTAAACTCAAGCTCTGCGCCATCCATCCTAATAAGCTCTTGATATTGCTTAATAAGTGCGTTCTTCGGCTCTGTTAGTATCTTAACTAAATCATCTTCCTTAAGCTCGTTAAGTGTTACTGTAACTGGAAGTCTACCGATTAGTTCTGGTATTAAGCCAAACTTCATTAAGTCTTCGCTCTCAACATGCTTTAAAGCTTCTGACTTTTGTTTAGATTTATCGAAAATTTCTGATCCAAAGCCGTAAGACTTTTTATTAGTTCTCTTTGCAATGATGTCATCTAGTCCTTGGAAGGCTCCACCAACTATGAAGAGTATATTGCTTGTATCAACTTGAATAAACTCCTCTTGTGGATGCTTTCTTCCGCCTTGTGGAGGAACATTAGCTATAGTTCCCTCTAAAATCTTTAGAAGTGCTTGTTGAACGCCTTCACCGCTAACATCTCTTGTGATGGAAACATTTTCACTCTTCTTAGCTATCTTATCTATCTCATCTACATAGATTATACCTCTTTCGGCTCTATCTACATCGTAGTTCGCATTTTGTATAAGCTTAAGAATGATATTTTCTACATCTTCTCCAACGTAGCCTGCTTCAGTAAGAGTAGTTGCATCACATATTGCAAATGGAACGTTAAGTATCCTTGCTAATGTCTCAGCAAGAAGTGTTTTACCGCTTCCTGTTGGACCAAGTAAAAGTATATTGCTTTTCTTTATTTCTACATCTTTATCAATTGTATCCTTTGTGATTCTCTTATAATGGTTATATACAGCAACGGATAAGGTCTTCTTAGCGTCATCTTGTCCGATGACATAGTCGTCTAAAGACTTCTTTATCTCCATTGGTGTTGGTAAAACCATATCTTCAAAGTCATAATTTTCTTCGTTTAGTAGATGGTCTTCCTCTAATATATCCATACAAACGTTAATACATTCATCACAGATGTATACATTTGGTCCAGATATCAATCTTTTGACTTCGTTTTGAGTTTTTCCACAAAAGGAACATCTTATTTCATCATATTTCGACATTTATTAATGTTTCTCCATAACTTTATCTATAAGACCGTACTTAACTGCATCTTCTGCATTTAAGTAGTAGTCTCTGTCAGTATCTCTATTGATTATCTCAATATCTTGTCCAGTTTTTTCTGACAGTATCTTATTTATTCTCTTTCTAATTTCAAGAATCTTTTCTGCTTGAATACGAATGTCTTCAGCTTGTCCTTGAGTTCCACCAAGTGGTTGATGTATCATAATGTCTGCATTTGGTAGAGCATATCTCTTTCCTTTAGTGCCTGATGCTAATAGAAAGGCACCCATTGACGCAGCTAGGCCAACGCATATAGTTGATACATCAGGTTTTATATATTGCATAGTATCATATATAGCAAAGCCAGCTGATACTGAGCCTCCTGGTGAATTTATATAAATTTGTATATCTTTATCAGGATCTTCTGCTTCTAGAAATAACAATTGAGCTACAATTAAGTCAGCCATCTCATTGTTTATTTCGCCTGACAAGAAAATAATTCTTTCTTTTAAAAGCCTTGAGTAGATATCATATGACCTTTCTCCTCTGGAACTTTGTTCTACAACCATAGGAATTAATGCCATTTTATCACCCCATTAAATATATTTTACTTTTTTCTTTATATCGTCTATTGCTTTTGAGTTAAGTATGCCTCTATCTAGGAATTCTAGAGATCCTTCACTCATTGTCTTTTTAAATTCTTCTTTATCTTCTGCTTTATACATTTCAGCTAATTTATCAAGTTCTTTGTCATAATCTCTCTTTGTTGCTTTTAATTTATTTTCTTTAGCATATTTTTCAAGAATTAAACCAAGTTTAACTCTCTTTTCTGCAGGTTCTTTGAATGTTTCCTTGATTTCTTCGTCTGTATTTCCAGTATACTTCTTATAATCTTCATAGTTTAAGCCTTGAGCTTGTAGTCTATATTGGAAGTTTCTTAATTCGTTTTCTACTTCGTCTTCAATCATTCTATTTGGAACATCAAATTTTGTTTCTTCAATAACTTTATCAAGTACATTGTTTTCTCTTTGAGCGTCAATCATTTCATTGAATTGAGCTTTTAATTTCTTTCTTAAATCTGCTTTAAATTCTTTTAATGTATCGAATTCTGAAACATCTGATGCAAAGTTATCATCAAGTTCAGGTAATTCTTTAACTTTAATTTCATTTATAGTGCAGATAAATTTAGCGTCTTTTCCTTTTAGATCTTCTGCATGATATTCTTCAGGGAATTTAACATTTACATCAAATTCTTCGCCTATAGCTCTATCTACTAATTGATCTTCGAAGCCTGGTATAAATGAGTTAGAACCAATTTCAAGTTCATAATCTTTTGCTTCTCCGCCTTGGAATGCTTCATTATCTACATAACCTTTAAAGTCAAGTTTAACTATATCGCCCTTTTTAGTCTTTCTATCTTCAATGATAGTGTATCTAGCATTTTCGTTTCTTAATCTTTCGATTTCGTTAGTAACGACTTCTTTATCGAATTCTTCTTTAACATCTTCTACTTCCATTTCTTCAAAGTTTGGTAATTCAAACTCAGGAACTACTTCTACCTCAAATGCAAATGTAATGCTTTCATTTTCCTTAAAGTCTTTAACGTCAACATCTGGTTGATCAACAACTTTTAAATCTAATTCTTCTAATGCCTTTGGATAGATGTCTTGAAGCATTATGTTTATAGCTTCATCATAAAATACTTGAACACCATAGTTTTGTTCAATAATCATCTTAGGTACTTTACCTTTTCTAAATCCAGGAATATTGAATTTTGATCTAATCTTTTTATATGCTTCGTCTATTTTAGGCTCAAAATCCTTCCAATCCACGTCTACATTAAAGTAAACTTTATTTTTTTCTTTTTTGTCAAAATTAACTTTCACTTAATTCACTCCTTAAAATTACTTATGTTGTTATTATATCACTAATATTGCTATAAGTAAATAAATATTTTACTTAAATACACAAGAAAAAGTCAAACAAGATCAAAGTTTGACTTTTTAATAAATTATTTACCGAAATCAACACTTGGTGCGTTCTCTGCTCCAGCTTGAGCTTTAAATGTTTCAAATTTATCAAAGCCTAGCATCGATGCAAAGATATTATTAGGGAAAGTCCTAACTGATTTATTGAATTCAGTTGCTTCGTTATTAAAGTCACGTCTTGCAACTGCTATCCTGTTTTCAGTTCCTGCTAATTCATCTTGTAAGCTTAAGAAGTTTTCATTAGCTTTTAAATCTGGATAGTTTTCTACAACTATGTTAATGTTTTTAGCTAGTTCTGTATCAAGTTTTTCATAATCTTCAGGTGTTTTTGCTTCAGTATAACCACTTCTAAGTTTAGCAATGTTTTCAAGTGTTTCTTCTTCGTGCTTAGCATAGCCCTTTACTGTTTCAACTAAGTTTGGTATAAGGTCTGCTCTTCTTTGATATTGAGTTTGAACTTCTGCCCAAGTTTTATTAACATCTTCTTGCTTTCTAACTAAGCCATTGTACTTTGATGAAATCAATATACCAACTAAAATACCTATTATTAATATAATAGCTAGTGGTGATGAAAATCTACCTTTTCTTTGTTTTTTTTCTTCCATTTCTTTATCTCCTTTATTTAAAAATTTATTTACCAAGATCCTGATGCTCCGCCGCCGCCAGATGAACCGCCTCCAAATGAGCCGCCACCTGATCCGCCGAAGCCGCCAAATCCGCCTGAGCCACCAAAAAGGCCACCGAATGGATCATCGTCATCGAAAAATATATTTCTACGTCTTCGTCTATACATTCTTCCTCTTCTGCCGTAGATATATCTTGATCTATTAAGCCTAGATGTAATCATAATAAATAAAAATATTAATAATATTATCATAGCTGGGCTTATAGATAAGTCATTTTCAAGTCCTAATTCATTTACGTCTATGTCTTCAAACTTTACATTGTACTCTTCTCCGATGTAATAAATTACGCTATCGAATGCATCTCTAATACCTTTATCGTAATCTTCTGCTTGAAAATTAGGTTTTATTACATTTCTTATTATTCTTCCTGCTTTAGCATCATTTATTGCGCCTTCAAGCCCATAACCTACTTCAAACCTTACCTGTCTATCATTAAGGCTTACTAATAAAAGTACTCCGTTGTTCTTTTTCTTATCACCTATGCCCCAATCTCTAAATACTTTATTAGAAAATGATTCTATATCCGTGCCGCCTAAGTCATTAACTGTTAGTACAGCAACTTGACTTCCATAGTCTTTCATTTTAAAATTCATTTCATTGATATGATCAATAGTATCTTGAGAGATAATATTTGCATTATCGAGAACAAATCCATAATCAGGCTTTGAGATTGCTTTTGCAGTAAAGCCTTGTAAGAAAATTATTTGAACTATAAATAATATTATAAATTTTTTAAGAAAGCTCTTTTTCATACTTACCTCCGTATATAAAATATACCCGAAATGTCATGCTTTTAATCAATTAAAGCTTTCCTTCCTTTTCAAATATTTCTCTCAAAAACTTTCCTGTATATGATTTTTTGTTCTTAGCTACTTCTATAGGTGTTCCTGTGGCAACTATGGTTCCGCCCATGTCTCCGCCTTCTGGACCAAGGTCTATGATGTAGTCTGATTGTTTAATAACATCAAGATTGTGTTCTATGACTAAGACTGAGTTGTTTTGATCAACAAGTGTGTTTAGTACCTTTATAAGCTTTGCAACGTCATGCGAATGAAGTCCAGTAGTTGGCTCATCAAGTATATATATTGTTCTGCCAGTTGACTTTTTAGAAAGTTCTGTTGCAAGCTTAACTCTTTGTGCCTCGCCACCCGATAGCTCTGTTGAGCTTTGACCAATCTTTATATATCCAAGACCCACATCATAAAGCGTTTTTAGTTTTCTTGCTATACGCGGTTGATTTTCAAAAAACTTTAGTCCTTCCTCAACTGTCATGTCAAGTACATCGGCAATAGTTTTGTCCTTAAACTTAACTTCAAGCGTCTCTCTATTATATCTCTTACCCTTACATACCTCACATGGTACATATACATCTGGCAAGAAATGCATTTCAACCTTTAATATACCATCACCCTTACATGCCTCGCAGCGACCGCCTTTAACATTGAAAGAGAATCTTCCTTTTTGATAGCCTCTCATCTTGGCTTCTTGCGTCATGGCAAAGACGTCTCTTATTAAATCAAAGGTACCTGTATATGTCGCTGGATTTGATCTAGGCGTTCTACCTATTGGGCTTTGATCAATTACTACAACCTTATCAATATTTTCAATGCCTTCAACAGCTTTTCTTTTGCCAGGTTTATATTTCGATTTATTTATTTTTTGTGCTAATGATTTATAAATAATTTCATTTACAAGTGTTGACTTGCCTGAGCCAGATACGCCCGTTACTGTTACAAATTCACTTAGAGGAATATCTACGTCTATGTTTTTAAGATTGTTTTCGCTAGCTCCTATTACCTTCAAAACATTATCTTTATCAGTTTTTCTATACTCATCCTTAAGAGGAATTTTCTTTCTTCCAGATAAATAATCGCCTGTGATGGACTTTTTGCATTTCATAACCTTATTAATATTGCCTTGAACAACAAGGTGGCCACCATGTATACCCGCTCCAGGACCAATATCTATAATCTCGTCGCAATGGTGCATAATCTCTTCGTCATGTTCCACTACAAGTAAGGTGTTGCCAGCGTCAGTTAGCTCTCTAAGCGCTTGTATCAGCTTTAAATTGTCTCTTTGGTGTAAACCTATAGATGGTTCGTCTAAAACGTATATAACGCCCACTAGAGCAGAGCCTATCTGTGTAGCAAGTCTTATTCTTTGCGCCTCACCACCTGAAAGTGTCTTCGCCATTCTTGATAGATTTAAATAATCAAGTCCTACAGTTATTAAAAAAGATAATCTCTTCTTTATCTCAATCAAGATTTGTTCAGCAATCTTTTCTTCTGTTTTATTTAGCTTTAAATTATTTATATAATCAAGTTCGTCTTTTATACTTAACTGAGTAAATTCATAAATATTTAAATCGCCTACCCTAACAGCAAGCGCTTCCTTTTTTAGTCTTGCACCGTGACATTCAGGGCATTCAATCTCTTCAACGTA